>JAEEGG010026058.1_pt1 | contig 11197 bp, 6 predicted proteins | sample 9134161 | NCBI WGS metagenome assembly JAEEGG01 (sample SAMN16246543, study PRJNA631951) | gut metagenome | biome: gut microbiome; feature: rumen; material: CR-attached | host: Bos | place: Iran: Karaj | collected 2018-10
CATAGGACAAGAAATTGCGAGCATCGGTGATGGCAAAATTGAATTCCGGACTGTGGAACGCGTCGTGCTTGAGCCAGCCGCCCAACTTGGCCTCATGGCCCTCCTTGTCGTGGATGGGGATGTCGCTGAATTCAATCAAGTCGGGGATGATGTGGATGGGCACATCGCTGGCCGTGTAATAGCAGTTCACATAGTCGAGCAGGAAACGGATGGAATCGGCCACGATGTCGCCTTCCAGGTTGATGGTGTGGAAGTTGCCGAACAGGATGGCCTTGCCCGACATCTCGCCCTGTACGTCGCTGGTAAAGGCTTCCATGTAGGGCTTGAGGAATGCCACGTTGGCATGGTCGGTGTAAAATACGAGATAGAGCGAATCCTCGGCGATGTAGATGCCGCCCTCGAGCTCGCTGCGACGGCCGTTAGACTGGGCAATGTCGCCCTTGACGAGGATACCCTTGGACTCGCTGTCAAACTCGGCACTGATGTCCAAATCGCCCATTACGCAGTCATTATAGGAAATGTTCTTGATGAACAGGCTGGGCGTGTACAGGCGCGGGGCACCTGACATCAGGTCGCTGGCAAAGACCTTGCTCGTTGCCCTGCCGCCAAAGTCCACATGGTCGATGGCCAACGTCTCGAAGACATAATCAAGGTTCACATCGTTCAACTCCAGGCACAACTGGTCGTCGGGGTCATGCGAGATCCTGCCGTTCACCTGAATGAACTGCTCACCCCTGCCTCCGGCCAGATTGTCGATGGTCACTACATTGTTATCGATGTCGATACGACCCTTCTCCACCTCCCAGATGGTGTCGTTGAACACCAGGTGCGACGGATTGATATTGATGTCGGCCTTGAGGCCGCCATTGGTGCCACGGTCAAGCAGGGCGTCCATATTGAGGTTGCCGTGGAAATCATGCTCCATGGGCATGCGCCAGGCCAGGTTGGCATCGATGCGGTTGTTCTGACCGCTGGCATCGAGGTTGAGGTCAATCATACCCTTCTTGGCCGGATAACGCGACTGGGCATTGAGCACGACCTTGTTCGTGAGGCTGTCCAGCTCCACAATCAGGCGTGTCTGCTCAATGACCTTGTTGGCGCCCTGGACAATCAAAGGGGCATCCACCACCAGGTCAAACGTCGTGTCGCTCTCGTTCATGTAGGCCTCGATAACCGTGCGGTAAGCCAGTTTGAACGGCAGGTTGTGCAACTGGTGCAGCGCCTCGTCGGGATTAATGACCAGATTCAGATGAAGGTCATTGGGGGCACCGCCGTGGCTATAGTCGGCGTAGTCACCGAAATATTGCGGGAATGCGTTCGAGAGCATGTGCTTGATGGTGGGCACAATCGTCTTGAAATCATACTGACCCGACACAAAACCGCTCAAGTGGTCACTCTCGATGCTGATGACCTTGTCATAGCCATTGTTGTCGGCATTGAGCTGCAACGAATTGAAGGACAAGCCCTGGCCCTGGCCATCGGCGAGCGAGAAATCATTGATCTCGACATGACCCGATGCATTATCCAACGAATTGCCCCAAAACGAAGCGGTCGCCGTGGCGGCCAGACGATGGTTGGGGTACTTGTCGTAGATACCCAGTCTGGCGAGATTCAGACCCTCGGTCGAGATGTTGACGTCGTAATTGGAATTAGGACCGTCGAGCAAGGCCTTACCGTCGATGCTGATGCGTCCGTTGGGGTCGTTCATGGCCAGAGAGCCCGTGAAATCGTTGCCCTGCTTATCCACGTTGGCCGTGATGTCATGATAACGGGTGCCCTTAAAGTCGATGAAGGGAATGTGTCCCTGCAGGTGTCCCGACACATCCGAGCCATGAATCATGGCGTCCACCTGGGCATCGATAGCCACCTGGTCCACCAGATCACGCTTGTCCAACAGGGAGCCCAGATGCAGCCCGTCGCTCTTGACGTGGCCCGTGAAACGGCTGCCCCCCTGCTGGCGGGTTAATGTGCCGTTCAAGTCGGCACGGCCCAGCGAAGTCCCCAGTTTGCCCACAAAGCTCGTGCTGCTGGGCGTGTTGTGCAATTCACCGTCAACCATCACGTTGCCGCAACGGTTGATGATGTTCCTGGCCTGAGGAGAAAGGCCGGGCACGAGGCTGATGAACTGTGCCATCTTGCCCGAGGTGACATTCAGGTCGACGCGGTCCAGATCCAGCGCATGATATCCGCCCGATGTGGGCAACGTCATGCCGCCACGGGCATTGAGCGACAAGGCACCGTCGCCCGAGCGCAGGCTCAAGACAGGCACCTCGATGCGGTTGCCGTCGCGCACGACGGTCGTGGCAATGCGCATGGGGTCGTTGAAACTCTTGAGCTGGGGCGCAAATGCGGCCAGGTCCGACGGCGTGATGGTGCTGCCCGGGGTGCTCACACTCAAGGGCATCTGTGCCAACTCGCTGCCCAGATTCTTGAGCGAACTGTATTCCAGGTGCACATCATCCAGCTGGATGTCGCTATTGGGCAATTGTATCTTGATGTCCTCGACGTCAAGAGCGTTGTCGGTGATATGGACGTCGGTGGACAGGCGCTTGAGTGACAGACCGCTGCCCTCGTCAAACGAGAGGCGCTTCACACGCACGTCAAAGTCGTTGTTACGCAGTTGAGGCAGGGACAAATCGGCCCGCAGGTTGCTCACCGCCAAATGATTGGGGTCAAAACGTCCCGGCTTGCGAGGCTGGTCCAGCACATCATAGGTCAACTGGGACTGCCGCACCACCACCGTCTTGACCTGCACGTCAAACGGCTTGGGAGGCTTGTCGTCCTTGGGTTTGAACGCGTCGATGATGAACTGCATGTTGGTGGGACTGTCCTTGTCGGGACGTGTCACCTGACCATTCAGCCCGATGATTTCGCCATAGGTCACCACAATGCGGTGGTCGGCTATCAGGTCCCTGAGACTGATTCCGGCGCCCAACTTGCCAATCGTCAACAGGGAGTCGCCCTGCTGGTCATTGACCAGCACATCGTTGAGTTCCAGCTGATTAAATGGCGTGATGTTTACCGAGCCGATATCGACTGTGGTATTGAGGTACTCGCTCAGGGCTTTCTCTCCCTCGCGGCACAGCCGTTCCTGCACGGGAGGCAAGAGCAGCAGCAGATAAGCCAGGGCAAACAGGGCAACGACGGCTACCAGCGCGGTCACCACCACACTGCGCAGCACGTTATATGTCCCTCTCGAAATGCTCATGTCATCGGTTTGCCTGTTTATTGCAAATCCAGTGCCACATCACACGGTATTATGGTTAAAAAAGTTTATTCCGGCAATTCGTCACACTGCGCGAGCCACAAGCGCGAAGACGCGTCGCTGGGCATACGCCAGTCACCACGCGGTGACAACGACACGCTACCCACCTTGGGCCCGTCGGGCAGACAGGAGCGCTTGAACTGCTGGGCAAAGAAGCGGCGGCAGAAGGTCCTCAGCCACTTTTTGATCGTTGCGGCATCATACTCGCCTTTGAAAGCCTTGCGCGCCAGCAGGTATAGTTTGACAGGCGTGAATCCGTAACGCAGCATGTTGAACAGGAAGAAGTCGTGCAGCTCATAGGGGCCCACGATGTCTTCGGTCACCTGCAGGATGGTGCCGTCCTTGGCTGCGGGCGTGAGCTCGGGGCTGATGGGCGTGTCGAGCACGTCCAGCAGGGTGTCATGAATCGTCTTGCCCTTCTTGGTGCCGTCATTGAGCGAACCGGCAAACCAGCGCACCAGGTGGCGCACCAGCGTCTTGGGGATGCTCACGTTGACGTTGTACATCGACATGTGGTCACCGTTGTAGGTAGCCCAGCCCAGGGCCAACTCCGACAGGTCGCCCGTGCCCAGCACGAGGCCGTTCACCTTGTTGGAGAAGTCCATCAGTATCTGGGTGCGCTCGCGTGCCTGGCTGTTCTCGTAGGTCACGTCGTGGTTCTTGGCGTCGTGGCCGATGTCCTTGAAGTGCTGGGTCACGGCAGCAGCGATGCTGATTTCATGCAGCGTGACGCCCAGCGACTTGACCATGGCACACGCGTTGGTGTATGTGCGGTCGGTCGTGCCGAAACCTGGCATCGTGATGGCATGGATGTCCTTGCGGTCGCGTCCCATGCGGTCATAGGCCCTCACGGCCACCAGCAGTGCCAGCGTCGAGTCCAGTCCGCCCGACACGCCCACAACGATGGTGGGGATGCCTGTGAACTGCAGACGTCGCATCAGTCCCTCGGTCTGGATGGCAATGATTTCCTCGCAGCGGGCATTCAGGCGGTCATCGTCGGCGGGGACGAACGGCAGACGGCGCACAGGGCGCATCAGCTCTTCCTTCTCATAGTCGAGCGGGCCTGCCACTATCATCGGGATATGCTCAAAGGGCGTCCCGAACTGTACCATGCTGTCGGCAAAGCTACCGTTGATGCGGCGCTCGTTTTCGAGGGCGGCCACATCGATGTCGGCGATGGACATCTGGGGCATGGTGGTGAAGCGTTCACCCTCGGCCAGCATCTTGCCATTCTCGGCAATGACGGCGTTGCCGCCAAAGACGAGGTCGGTCGTCGATTCGCCGAAGCCGCAGGAGGCATACACATAGGCAGCGATGCAATGGGCACTCTGGTGCTTGATGAGGTCCATCAGGTAGGTGTGCTTGCCGATGAGCTCGTTGCTCGCCGACAGGTTTACAATCACATTGGCGCCATTGATGGCGGCGATGCTGCTGGGCGGAGCGGGAACCCACAGGTCCTCGCAGATCTCCACAGCCACGCGGGCACGGCCCGCTTCAAAAATCTGATGGGTGCCGAAGGGCACTTCCTCGCCGCCCACCACGATGCTGCTCTTGCCGGCGATGGCAGTGATGTTGCTTGTGGTAAACCAGCGTTTCTCGTAAAACTCTTTATAATTGGGGATATAGGTCTTGGGCACTACCCACATCTCGCCCTGGTTGAGCACCACGGCGCAGTTGAACAGGTGGCCGCTGCAGCGCAACGGAGCGCCCACAACAATCATCGCAGGAGTGCCCTTGTAGCGGTCGCACAAGGTAACGAGAGCCTGCTCGGCGGCATCCAGCAACAACTCGTTGCCGAACAGGTCGGCACAGGTGTATCCCGTCACGCACAACTCGGGCAACGCCACGATGTGGGCACCGGCCTTGACGGCCTTGTCAACGCTCTCGATGATGTGGGCCACATTGCCGTCAACATCGGCAACATTTACCTGGGGCACAACTGCTGCCACACGCACAAAGCCATAGTCGGTAACCGCTTTCTTTCTTGTCTTTGCCATATCCTTATTATCGTTACAATTTGTTTAACCTGCAAAATTAATTACTTTTTGTGAAAAGGGTGCAACTTGGACGGCACATTTTTGAAAAGAGCATGTAAAAGACGCCAAAACCTCACGAACGTGAAAAAGGGCCATAAAAAGCATCGGCTTTTAAAAATATTTTAACCGCTCGGTGTTGCAAAATCCAATTCCTTGCACTACCTTTGCGACAAGAAACATATACTAACCAATAAAATAGAAAATTATGAAGAAATTCTTTACACTATTGTTTTGTGTGACGGTGATGGGCATCGGGGCCAATGCTGCCGAGACCTCTGACATCGTCTACAAGTGCATTGACAAGTTGCTGGGCGGCCAACAGTCCACAACCATCATGGCCACCAACCTTGACGCCAACAATGACGGCGTGCTCAACATTGCCGACGTGACTACCCTCGTCGACCTCGTTCTGCAAGTCAACCAGCCGAACTTTGCCCCCGAACAGAAGATGGAGGTGAATACCATGCTCGGCAAGATCGTTAACAATCAGCCCCCCGTTCCCACCATCGAAGATGTGACCAGGGCAATTGACCAAGCAATTACAAACAAACAGGAATAAAAGGCAATCATGCCCGACACATACATGAGAAAATCATTCAAACCCTGGTTGATGCTTCAACTGGCGGTGTTGCTGGTGGGCGCTGCATTCGTGCTGACGTCATGCGGCAGTGACAATGACGAGCCCAAGGGGACCGTCGTCGACTACTATGTGAACGTTGGAGAGGTTTTCCTTGTCAACGGCTCAACCAACACCACCACCCGATATCAGAATCCTGTCAATCGCCTGAATGAGGCCATCCGCAAAGCTTATCCCACGCCCAACGCTCAAGGCGCCGACGAGGCCGTCATTGCTGCATGTGACGCGGAATATACCACCTATCGCGAGATGTATACCGGCTTGCCCGACCACTTGACGGGCTTGTTCACCCTGGTGCGCGTTGTCAAACAAGGCACACGAATCAAGCAGAGCGAAGACATCAGGATTTATGTCTATGACATCAATCCGACACCGACTCACATCGATGACTAGGTGTTAAGAACAGAACCACAACACGCGGGCGCGGCATCCATATCGATGGCCGCGCCCGTTTTTTATGCCTGAAGCAGTTCCATCAGTTTCTCGACCAGCCGGGGCACGGCATAGTCGGCCAGGCTGCACTCGTCAATCCACTGGTAATCATTGGGTAAATCGGGGCGGCTGGAAGGCTCAGCAAGGTAAAAATCGGCCAGCAGGATGCGGTGGGTGAGCACATGTTTCACCCCTCGGGCCAGCATGGTGAGCGGGCAGCCCAAATCGGGCAACGGTGCGTTCTCGATAAAAAGCGGCTCCCACAGCCCCTGCCAGATGTCGCCCGCGGGACGGCGACGCATGGCGACCTGGCCCTTGTAGCGGATGTAGATATAGGAGAAATGGCGCTCCTGAATCTTGAGTTTATTTTCCTTGACTGGCAATTGATTGACGCGCCCCGTCCGATAGGCCTCACACGTCTGGGCCAACGGGCAATCGCCGCAGCGGGGAGAGCGCGGCGTGCACCACGTGGCGCCAAAGTCCATCATCGCCTGATTAAAGGCCGAGGGTTCATCCTCGGGCAACAGTTCCTGAGCCAAGGCCTGGAATGTGTGCTTGCCATGGGTGGAGTTGATGGGGACATCGATGCCATAGTGACGGGCAAGCACGCGATAGACGTTACCGTCAACAGCGGCTGCGGGCAGACCAAAAGCCATCGAGCCGACGGCCGCTGCGGTATAGTCCCCCACCCCCTTGAGCGCCCTCAGTCCCTCGAGCGTTTGCGGGAAACCGCCTTGCTCGACAATCTGCCGTGCTGCGGCATGCAGGTTGCGGGCACGGCTGTAATAACCCAATCCCTGCCACTGGCGCAACACCTCGTCCTCGCTGGCGGCGGCCAGTGCCTCGACGGATGGAAAGCGCTCCATGAAATGCAGCCAGTAGTCACGGCCCTGCTCGATGCGCGTCTGCTGCAGGATGATTTCACTCACCCAGATGCCATAGGGGTCACCGATGCCGCGCCACGGCAGCTCGCGCCCATACTGCGCGAACCACCTCAATAGAGCTGTAGTAAAAGGCGATTGCATGGCCATCAGTTCACTCCAGCGGGAGGATATTCTTAAAGTTTTTCCAATTCTTGGCGCTGCGATAGGCTTTGACCGACGTGGCCGGAACATACAGGTCGATCTTGCCATTGCTCTCCTTGTCGAGGGTGGGCGGCAGGATTGCGTGGCACTCGATGCGGTTCAGCTGCTTGCACTTCTCGGTCACTTTCTTGCCCACATGGGTAATGCCCTCGGGCAGTACCAGAGTGGTGATGGCAGTCTCTCGCAGTGCATTGTCGCCCAGGCTCTTGACTCCCTGTCCCAAATCGATGGCAGTCAAGGCCGTGCACTCACGAAAGGCTTCCTTATCCACTGTCGTGCAGGCATCGGGCAGAGAGACTTGGGTCAGCGCGCGGCAGTTCTTGAAGGCGCGTTCGCCTATGGACTTGAGTGCCGACGGCAGGTCGATGGCCGTCAGCGCTCTATTGCCCTCGAAGGCTTCCTTGCCAATCTCGGTCAACCCGATAGGAAATTCTACCGAAGCGATATTCGGGCAGTTCTTGAAGGCCCTCATTGCGATAGTGGTCACCGATGACGGCAGATTGACCTTGGTCAACTGCTTGCACTCCTCAAAACACTCCTGGGGAATAACCTCAATGTCGCGGCTCAGGGCGAATGAAGCCAGGTTACTGCAATACTTGAAAGCAGCCTTTCCCAGCGTATTGACGCCAGACAAGTCGACGCGCTGCAGGTGCGAGCATTTCTCAAAGGCCGACACACCGATGGCCGTCACACTCCCCGGCAAGTCGATATCCTCTACCAATGAACCCGTAAAGGCATAGGCACCGATGCATTCCACGCCGTCGGGCACCACACAGGCGCCAACGCGGCCAGCGGGGTACAGCAGCAACACGCGGCCCGTGTTGTCATAGAGCACACCGTCCTCATAGGTATAGTAGCGGCTGCCGTTCTCGACGATTATTTCCTGCAGTTTGGGCATGTAGCCCAGGTAATTATCGGTAATCTGGGTCGAGGCAGGAAGCGCCAATTCGGTCAACGGGGTGTCCTCAAAGGCCGCCGCGCCCAGCGACTGCAGCCCATAGGGCAATGCCACATGCTGCAAACCTGAGCCCTTGAATGCCTTTTTTCCAATCTCCATCACACTGCGGGGAATGGTGATGTTGCGCAGTCGCTCACAGCCGTAGAAACACTCGTCACCAATGCTCTCCAAGCCCTCGGGCATGGTGATATACTCCAGATGGTAGCACCCCGAAAAGGCACTGCTGCCAAATGACCGCACTCCGTTAGGCATAATCACCTCTTCGAGCTGGCTGCAACCAATCAGGGCATTGTTGCCGATGCGTTTTAAGCGCTCAGGCAGAACGATGGTGCGCAAGTGACTCGAATAGGCCAAAGCATTGTCGAGCACGTCGCGCTGGCCACTGCTGCTCAGCAGCCCCCGTGTGCCGGCGCTGATGATGCGGGCACGCTCCAGCTCCAGGTCAATGTAATTGTCCACCGACTTGTCACGACCGTCAACACAACGGGAGCGGTCACACAACTTCTTGACATACTTGAAGTCATCGTTGTTCATGGGACCCTCGATGTGCAACAGGCGTACGCGGTTCTCCATCTCGGGTGGCATCTTGGACTCCAGCGTGCCGGGCTCGCTCAGGCGAATCTCCACCACATCGCCATAGGTGTTGGTACGCTCAAAACGGTCATGGTAGCGCCTGTCACCACGACTGCCGTACTGGGCACCGGCAGGGATAGCCGTCGCAAGCAAGAGCAACATGGCGGTCATTATTCTCAATATCTGTCGGGATATCATAATATTAATTGTCTTTAGTTCCTGTTTTTACTGCAAATTTAGGCAATATCCCCAACTGCCACAACATTTCCATCGTTTTTCTAATCTTCATCGCAGCCCGAGGTTCGCCACATGCAGGCATCATAAAGACATCCCCCATCGCCATGAAAGCAACGGGGGATGCTGTAGCAAATGGTGTCAAATCTACTTATTTGACAAGAATCTTACGGCCATCGCTGGTCACGTAGATGCCGCGAGTCAACTTGCCGGCATCGACACGGCGACCCATCAGGTCGTAGTACTCAACCGTGCGGTTATCGTCGGCAACAATCGAAGTGACAGATGTCGCGGTAAGGTCATACCAGCCAATCTCTGAGAGATTGGTCTCGCCACCACCCTCATAAACGCTTTGTACACCAATGCGCTGGATGTCTTGGCCGATGAAGTAAACCACTACCAGCTGACCGCCCATCAGGATGTTCATGTCGTCGTTGAAGGAATAAGGAATAACCGTCTGGTCGTCCTCAAAGCCATAGATGTCGGCCCAGAAGATGTAAGGCTCGGCACCCTCGCCATAGTCGCAGAAGAGCTGATAGCCCAGCAAATCGGTCATCAAGGGTTTGCCGTCAGGATCGGTAACGGGGATGTCGAGCAAGACAAAGCCCATATCCTCATCGTCATAGTACTCAAAATACAGCACTGCAGGAGTTGCGGGAACGGCGGGCTCGTCAACCATCGGGGTCAGAGCCACATTGCCCAGCAGGTCATACCACTCAACAACCATATCGGCGGCACTGATGGCATACCACTGGTCGGCAACAAGAGCACCGGTCTCGGGATCGGGCGTCAGCGTCAGCTGTGCGACGTCCTCGCTCTCGGGGGCGCAGCCCATGAAGTAGAGCGGATAGACCTCGTCAACAAACACGAACGGGCCGAAGTACTGGCCATTGTCCAGCACATAGCTGTCGCCCTCGCGGTGGCCCTTCACCCATGCCTTGGGCAGGTAGGAGCACAGGCCCTGGATATAGATGTCGTCGCCGTCAAAGCCCACCTGGGCACTTCCCATCAGGGGATCGCCCTCGAACCACTCGCCCGGGTCATCATAGTAGCCCATATAGACGCCCGTCAGCATGTAGGGTTGGGTCTCCAACCCCTCGGGAACGATGACGGTGCCCACGTCGGGAGTGATGTTCATCTCGCTGTCATACATATAGTACCAGCCCAGTTGGTCGGCATAGGCATTCTCGAGGATGTAGCACACCTGGTCCTGGTCCAGCACAAAGACGTCGGCACGCTCATCATAGTTGAACACGGCTTCGATAGGCACATACCCGCCATCAACGGGTGAAACCGGATAGAAGTAGAGGTCATTGCCATACAGACTGCCATAGTACTGGATTGGGAAAATGACTTGAGTGCCATCGTCAGTCAGCGTGCCCTTGATCCATGCCTCGGGCAGATAGACGCTGAAGCCCTGCAGATAGACGTCATTGCCGTCGATACCAATCTGCAACGTGCGGTCAACAACCTCCCAGCTCGAGCCGTCAAAGATGTAGGCGTTCAGGCGGTAGCCTCTGATGTCGAGACCCTCGGGAGGCGTCACCACGGCATCGCCAAGCTTGGGCGTTGAACTCAACGACGGGGAGAATTCAGCCCGCGGGGCGGTGATAGCATGACGAGCCTTGCTCAAGTCAGGCTTGGGCAGCTGCATGTGCTGCGACGCCTGCACGCCAACAGCCATCGACAAGACAGCAGCAAACAACAATAAGATAATTCTTTTCATAACACGTTGATTTTAGTTAATGATAACAGTAAAGAGATTTTTCGCAAATATACGCAAAATCCTATCAGCCAACAAATAAAAACATCAAAATATCTCCAATAACCATTATTTCAACCATTAAACGACAGTTTCAAGCCACAAAAGCCGCTTCCCATGTCATCGCCGATTCTCAAAAAACAACTCAAGAGTCTGATGAATCAGAACTCGGAGAACTCGGAGAACTCGGAGATCTCAGAGAACTCAGAAAAGCC
>JAEEGG010026067.1_pt1 | contig 11195 bp, 5 predicted proteins | sample 9134161 | NCBI WGS metagenome assembly JAEEGG01 (sample SAMN16246543, study PRJNA631951) | gut metagenome | biome: gut microbiome; feature: rumen; material: CR-attached | host: Bos | place: Iran: Karaj | collected 2018-10
TCGAGCGTGGTGTAAGCCATACGGCCGTTGAAGTCAATCGACAGCCACTTGTTCAGGTTGGCGTTGATCTTGGCGCTGATGTTATTCTTCTCATAGCCCGAACCCATCATAATGCTCTTCTCGTCATTATGGTTGAAGCCGACGTTGAACTTGAAGTCTTTTGAACCGCCGCTGACGTTGGCGTTGTACTGCGTCTGGTGACCGGTGCGTCCAAAGACCTCGTCCTGCCAGTTGCTGCCCTCGACAGAGCGCCAGATGTCCAGGTCGTTGTAGTTGCCGTAGTCCGTAGAGCCTAACTCGTACTGGTAGAGGGCATAGTTATAGGGCGACATGACCTTCACCTCCTTCGTTATCTGTTTCCAACCGTGTGAGGCGTTGAACGATACCTGAGTCTTGCCCTCGGAGCCGCTCTTCGTGGTGATGATGATAACGCCGTTAGCACCACGGGCACCGTAGATGGCCGTCGACGATGCATCTTTCAGAACGTCGATACTCTGGCTTTCACTCGGGGCAATGTCGCCAATGCTCGACACGGGGAAGCCGTCGACGATGTAGAGCGGTGAGTTGTCCTGCGACAGTGAGCCGCCGCCACGTACGCGGATCTTCACGTCAGCGTCGGGCGCACCCTCAGTGGTGGTGATGTTCACACCAGCCATCTTACCGGTCATGGCCTCTGAGATGTTGCTCACGGGGATGTTCTCCACCTGCTTCGAACTCAGTGACGAGACGGAACCCGTCAGGTCTTTCTTGCGAACGGTGCCGTAACCGATGACTACGACGTCGTTCAGTGTAGTGTTGTCATCTTCCAGGACAACGTTGATGGAGGTCTTGCCTTTGACGTCAACCGTCTTCGTCTTCATACCGACGTACGAGATGGTGACGGGCTTGCCCGTTGACTTGAGGGTAAAATTACCGTCGAAGTCGGTAATGCCGCCATTCTTCGTGCCCTTCTCAATGATACTGGCACCGATGACAGCCTCGCCGCTCGAGTCCTTCACGTTGACCTTGACGGTCTGTTGCGCGTGCACTGAACCCGCTATCAGCAGTAGGGCCAACACAAGCGTCGCTCTGATACTCTTTAATTTTTCAGACATAAATTTGATTAGTTTTAGTAATTATTATTTGTGTAAATGTAAACTTACGCTGCAAAGATACTATAATTTTATTATTCCACCAAATTTCACGTGCGTTTTAACGGAAATAAAAAAACTGCCCGTCTCCTTGCTGTGGAAACGGGCAGTCTTTTGTGCTCAATTACTTCTGAAAGAATTTCTTGCCATCCTTGATGACCAGGCCCTTGTAGCCTGCACCTACCTGCTGGCCAGCAGCATTGAAGGCAGCACCGTTCTGGGCATCAGCCTTGATGGTATTGACAGAAGCAGGATCAGCGAGGATTGAGAAATCTGTACCGTCTTCCTTAGCCACCTTGATGCTGGCAGCCTCGTTCTCAGAGAAGTAGATGCCGCTCCAAGAAATCTTCGAACCGGTAGCGTGAGCCAGGTACTTGCAGTCCTTAGCAACGGGGAAGTAGAGCACACCAAGACCATTGCCGGCTGTTGTTGCCTCTACGTCATTCAGATACTCGCGGATAACCCACTGAACCTGTCTGCCTTCGGGGATGTTGTTATACTCACCTTCGCCCTTGATCTCAAGATTCAGCACGCTGCTTGAGATTCTGTCGTCTTTTACCTCCATAGCAATCTTGTAACCTATAGCAGCACCCTCCTCAAAGACTATGTACTGCTTGTTGGTTGACAGCTTGGCAACAATATAAATCCAACCATCTTTCTTGGCATCAAGCTGGATGACAGCACCGCTTACGGCAGGCTTCAGAGTCAGTGCGGGGTTACCGCCGTCTGCATCTTTAGGGTTGTCGTTACCCTGAACACCACCACTAGTAAGAATCTCATTACCGTCAATCAGAACCTTGATGTAATCATTGTTCTTGCAGTCCACAACCTTGTGCTGAGTTGCAAAAGCATTGGTGATGTCAACGGCACCGTCAATAGCACCCCATACCTTGCCAGCTGCGACGTCAGAAAGTTCACTCGTAAGACCCTGAGCCTCGCCGTTTACCTGGAATACCTGAGCATTCATGCTCATTGCGGCTACGAGAGCCACTGCGCTAAGTAAAATTTTCTTCATACTTTTTGTTTTTAAGTTTATTAATAAATAGGGATAAATTACATCCGCTGCAAAGATATAGCTAAATTTTCAAATACCAAAATATTCTCATTGATTTTTTGTAGTGGAAGAGGGGACATATATTTCAATGCCCCCTCTAATCAGGCATCTGTTAGAATAAATAAATTCTTGTTGTAGAAATCATTAATTCTTCTTTCCCGCAAACACATAAGTGTAGATGTACTGCTTACGTCCCACTTTTACTTGTTTTTGGAAATTGACATACATATTGCCACTATCGTCAATCTTGCCACTAAAACCAGATCCTAATGGATTAGAATCCGTGTTGTTATTGAAGATATAACCTTTGCCAGCATGGGTGATGTTGGCTATAGATGTCTCACTAACATTAAGGCTGCTATTTTCAAGCTGTGAACTGAAGGTGACATTTGTTTGATAAACCGTGTTAGTGGCTTCCAAGGTGATGGAACCAGCTCCAGAGTATGATTCGTTGTCCAAAGTAACAGTCCAGGTGCCGGAATAGATGCCAGCGGATTCTTTTTCTGGTGTTGTGCTAAAAGTTGTGCTGTCGTCATCATCTCCACAGGATATGAAGGCGCAACTACATGCGAAAAGCACAGCTAATGAATATATTATCTTTTTCATATTCTAAAATCTTTTTTCGTTGTTCTGATAGTTTATTCTGTTACGCCACCGTATCCGGGATTTTGGTCAGCGTTGGAAATACCTGTATTAGAACTGATTTCGTTTTCAGGTATAGGACGTAGCCATTTGTAGTTGCCTGACACGTCGGCCATCTGGCTTGCCGTATTGATATAGGTGTTGAATGCCACATTGTAGCGAATCAGCTGCTTGGTACGGCGGAGGTCGACCCAACGGTGTCCTTCAGCGTAGAGCTCACGGGCGCGCTCGTCAAGGATGACGTCTATGTCTCTTAGTGTGAAGGAAGCAGGTGTGTTATATTCTACATTATAAGTGTTGAACGACGACAGACTTGCCAAACCGGCACGGTTTCTGACTGCATTCAGCTTGGTGAGAGCCTGAGCAGTCTCGCCAGCCATAAGGTAGGCTTCGGCTGCAATAAGATACATATCGCTAACATGGAATACTACAAGGTTGCGATAGTCGTTGGAGCCTGCTACCTGTGCGGACTCGGGATCGTCGAACTTCTTCACGCAGACACCGTTGTTGACCTGAGTGTTATATTCGGCAACACTGATAGAGGACTGCGTATAATTGCCGTTCTTGTCAAAGGAGAATTTGATGACGGGTGAAGAAAGAATAGCCACGATGACTGCGTTGGTGCAATTGCCCTGTACGAACTGAGACTTGTGGGCCTCGATGTCGGCCTTGACCTCCTCAACAGTCGCATAATAAGGATAGAAGCGGTTTGCGATGGGCTGACTGGCCAGCTTGTCGGCTGTTAGGTTATAATAGGCATAGTAACCTGAAGTTCCCCATGCGGCATCACCGCTTGCCAGCAGTTCTGCGTTGTAAAGCGTAGTCATATAAGTGCCCTCGTAGCGCTTATCGCCTTTCTCAAAGAGATACATGCTCTTTTCACTCTGCTGGTTGTCGCTGCCGACATTTTTCAGACCCAGCTTAACGCAGTTGCCATAGTAGCCTCCAAAGTCGTTCTGACGGCTGTGACCTCCGCTGGTCTCGTCGCCAGGATAATTGGCGCGCTCATACATAATAGAGAAAATCTCCTCGGCATTAGCCTCATTGGTAGGAGACCATTTGTCATCAAACGACATCGTCAGGTTAATACCGTTGATAGCCTTCTCAGCCCAAGAAGCTGCCAGAGCGAAACGGCTTTTGTCATTGACAGTGTAAGTGCCCTGCTCGGCATTGTTGAGCGAGGTGTCAATGTCCCATGCAGCTGCCAGACAAATCTTTGCCAGAAGTGCTGCCACAGCCTGCTTCGAAGCACGTCCTTTGTGATCGCTGTTGGCATCGAGTGAAGAGTTGTTGTAGAGATCGGTCAGGTCTTCAATGAGAGCTGAGTAGATTTCATTCAAATCCTTACGGGGATAGTTCCTCTCTGGCGTGTTGATATAGCTTGTGATATAAGGAACGCTGCCAAACTGCTGGGTAAGCATATAGTAGCCCCAGGCACGGAGGAATCGGGCTTCCTGCGCTTCCTTTGAGCTGGCATTTGCGTAGAAGATGACAGCATTCGCATAATTGATAGCCTTATACGCGTTAGAATAATAATTTTCAATAGTAGAGGAAGCTGGTGTGAAGGTGTATTCGTTGAATTCGCCAGCTGCGTGACCACGGGTATTGATATAGAGGTCGGTACCCTGCTCGTATATGGGAACTTGATTGACGAGCGCATCAAAGCTGTTGTAGGCAGTGACAAGAAGTGATGAGACATCACCTCCAAAGTATTTATCGGTCGTTTGCCCGCCAGCAGACTTGTTCTCTGCATCAAGGAAATCGCTACAACTCGTTAGGACCATTCCTGACAGAAGTGCGACAATAACTGTTGAAAATATGCTCTTTTTCATTGTATTGCTTTTTATAAATTAGAATTTAATGCTTGCACCAAACTGGTATGTAATAGTGCTTGGACCATCGTTCTTTGCAGCTGCATCAGCCCATTCCGGGTCGAAGCCTTCATAGCTTGTAAATACGAACGGATTGGTCACTGTAGCATAGAGACGCAAGTGATTGCAGCCAATCTTGTTGATGAGGCTCTTCGGGAATGTATAGCCCAATGTGATGTTCTTCACTTTAACGTAAGATGCATCAACAATACTCTTTGCTTCATCCCAATATGATTTATGAGCACCCACACCAGAATTCAAACCACCATTGTTGGGGAAGGGGTAATCACCGTAGTGAGTCGTTTCCTGATACTTCGGATTGATATAGGTACCATCTGCGTTCACACCGTCACAGTCAATCAGAGTACCGGCAGGAATGTACCAGTCCATAGCAAGTTTCTGGCGTCCACGGTCGTTCATGGCTAAGATGTCTCCATTGAGGAAGTCAGAGAACACCTTATAGTTCTGCTTGGTATAGAGCGAGAACGAGAAATCGATGTTCTTCCATGAGAGGTTAGAGGTGAAACTGCCTGTCCATGCGGGATTGCTGTTCCAGATGCTCTTGTCTTCAGCGTCAATTACGCCGTTGCCGTCGCGGTCGACTACCCAAGGCTGACCTTCTGTCAGGTTATAACACTGGTAGAAGTAGTCGTACTCACGAACCTGCTCACCGGGAGTAAAGCCTTTAGCTTTGGCAATGGCATTGTCGGGAACGGTCATCATCCTGTCAGAAACGATGCCACCCCACTCATAGCCCCAAATGTTAGTGGCTGAGTAGCCGATGAAGAGGTTGCCAGTGGGCTTGCCGCTAAGCAGACGGTCACCTGTGCCGTTAATTTCGCGTACCTCATTCTGGTTGTGTGCAAAATTGAATGTGGTCTGCCAGTTCCAGTCCTTCGACTCGATGTTGACGGTTGTTAAGCTGATTTCCACACCACGGTTGCGAACACTGCCTACGTTGGTGGTCAGATAGTCTCCACCAGATACCAATGGCAACTTGACGTCGAAGAGCAGTTCCTTAGATGTCTTCTGGTAGACATCCAATGTACCGCTAATACGACCTTTGAGGAAGCCGAAATCCAAACCGGCATTAATCTCGTGAGAAGTCTCCCACTGCAGGATGGTATTTACAATGCCTGAAGGATAAAATCCTTTCTGATAAGCTCCGTTCAGATAGTAATAGACAGGACCTGCAACGGTTTGCTGGGTCTCGAAGTTGCCAATACCCGTGTTGTTACCCGTCACACCATAGCTCAAGCGTAACTTCAGGTTGCTCAGCCAATCGACTTTCTGCATGAAAGGCTCTTCTGTGATGCGCCAGGCAGCAGCAACAGAGGGGAAGCAGCCCCAGCGCTCGTCCTTGGTCAACTTGGACGAACCATCCCAACGTACGGTTGCTGTCAGGAGGTAGCGGCTCTTCCAATTGTAGTTGGCACGCAGAGCATAGGAGATCATGCTGTTCTCTGTGTATGAGTTGCTTGAACTTTCCTTATTGAAATCTCCTGATTTCATATTCCACCAGTCCGTATTTTCCATGACACCATCAGCTGTCCATGCAGATGTTTCTGTATTGCTGGATTCCATTGACATAAGTGCCATCAGACCGATGTTGTGATCTTTAGCGATAGTCGTGTTGTAGTTGATGATGTTGTCCCAAGTCCAGGAGAATCCACGCTGGTTGGTAAGCGTTGCTGAGTTCGTGTCTGCGTCAGCATAGGTCTTGCCTGTTGTGGGATTGATGTAACCCGTAAAGGCACCCTGGCGGTAAGAAGAATAGTTGGGCGAGAATGTCGTCTTGAAGTCTAAGCCCTTCAGGATATCCAATTTGATATAGAAATTACCTAATGCGCGCCATGTCTCACGAGACTTTGAAGTGTTCTTCAGCAAGTCAAGTGCACTGACCTGATCAGAGAACTGATAGGAAGAGCAGGTGCCGAGAGACTGATAGTTGCCGGGCAGATGGTTGATATTGCCGTCTTTGTCGTATGGAATCATATAGGGGTTCATACGGAAAGCAACTCTGATGGCATCATCGTTTCCATAGTCATGGTTGATGTTGGCCACGTTGAAGCTGAATCCGGCACTGATAACCTTATTAATTCTGGCATCAACGCTTCCCTTGAAGCTATATTTGCTCTGTTCATCACCAACATAAAGACCTTTTTCTTTGTTGTAACCAACACCGAAGTGGTAGTTGACGCTTTCGCTACCGCCACTGACAGACAGGTAGTGATTCTGCTGGTTTCCTTTCTGGGTGACGAGGTCGGGCCAGTCATAGGTAGTACCAGAGGCCAGCATTTTCTTCATCATGAATTCACCCTCGCCGACATTCTCACGCAGCAGGCACTGCTCCAGAATGGAACCGCCAATCTGATAAGTGGGATTGGCTGCGGGGAAAGCAGCACCGTTTGCACCGGCGTTTGTCAAGAACTTCATGAAGCGATACCTGTAGAAGCTCTCGCCATCCATGAAGTCTGGCATACGGGCAGTATTCGTAACACCATAATAACCATCATAGCTGATAGTCGGCTTTTGGTCTTTTTTGATACTCAGACCGCCTTTTGTCGTAACCATGACGACACCGGCTGTGGCGCGAGAACCATAGATGGCAGTAGAAGATGCATCTTTCAATATGTCGATGCGCTCGATGTCCTGCGGGTTGAGCCACTGGATGTCGGAACACATCACACCATCAACCACATATAGTGGTTTCGTGTCAGAGTTGATTGACGACTTACCACGAATTTCGATATTGAAATCACTACCGGCACGGCCTGAGGATTGGGTGATGTTTACGCCAGGATTGCTTCCCTGTAAGTTTCCTAATACAGAGGGAGCACCTTTGGCATTCAGCTGCTCTGTATTCACAGAACTAACGGAACCCGTCAGGTCGGTCTTCTTTACGGTGCCGTAACCTACGACAACGACATCCTGCAGAGTGGTCTCGTCGTCCTCAAGGGTTACTTCCACACTGGTCTTGCCGGCCACGTTCACTGTCTGGGTCTTCATGCCGATGTAGGAGATGACGATGGCTTTCTTGCCCGTCAGCTTCAAGGTGAAGTTACCGTTGAAATCAGTCACAGTGCCGTTCTTAGTGCCTTGCTCTAAGACAGAGGCTCCAATGACATCTTCACCTGTGGCGTCTTTCACGTGTCCACTGATTGTCTGCGCCTGAATGGTTCCCACGATCATCGTGAGAGCAAGCAGCAGTGCAATCCGTAAGGTCTTAAATTTGGTTTGCATACATTGTTAGTTTTAGTTAGATAATATTTTGTTTTTACTTTCGTATTTGCATCATTTTCTTTGCAAAAATACATATTATTTTTTTAATACCACTAAAATTTGCGACAAAATTAGTGAATTTTGGCGAATTATCCGTAAAAATAAGGTTTTTCTTAACGTAAACGTTTACAAATTAAAAGCGAGACCTGCCATCGCAGGTCTCGCTCGTTTCCTTTATTTGTATCCGCATTACCGGGTTACTTGATAACAACTTTTTTCCCATTGACAATGTAGAGACCTTTGCCAGTCTTCTGCACGCGCATACCATTAAGATTATAGATGGCATCGACTGAAGGTGCCATACTGCCGATGGTTGTGATGGCTGTCTCGCCGTTAATACCGACACGGGTCTTGAAGCTTTCGGGCGTATCGGCAAACACCTTTGCCTTGGTGTAGTTCTCGGCCTGAGCGTCGGTGAGTATGGTCTCATACTTCTTGTTGCCAGAGGCATGGGTGAACTCAATCACCTTAGAAGCGGGCGAGATGACATTGCCGCTTTCATCGACGGTCTTGTACTCAAAGAAACCGTCGGCAGCTGAGTTCATACCGGCAATGGTGAAACGGCTGCTGGCAATCTTGTTAGGCTGCTTCACCGTGGTGTTCAGCCAAGCCAGGTAGGCCGGTGATCCCCACGAGCGACCCCAGTTGAAGGTGGCCGAGAGGCAGTCGATGGTGCAACCCTGCATGACGTAGCCGTACTTCTTGCTGCCGTTGGGTGCTGCGATGGTGACGTCACCCTTGTTGGGTGTTACCTCGCGGCTCTCCAAGGTGAAGGTGGTGTTCTCGTAGAACACGTCGCCGCCACCGCAGACGAAGTCTACCAGTCCGTGGATGTCGCAGTTGTCGAAGTAGAAGTAGCCGTTATTGTTGCAGCTGTAGTAGGTGTCCTGATAGGAGAGTAGGGTGACGCGACGGCAGACGGTGAGGTTGCCTTTGTCCTGCAGACAGACGGCGCGGCCGGCGGAACCTGCTTTCTGACCAGTTACCGGGTCATAGTAGGGATAGAGGTTTTTCAGCGTCAGGTCTTCTAATGTCAGCCCTTCCGACGTGTTGTACAGGGTGGCCGTGACACCGATACCTTCCACCTCTGGCAGGTTTTGGATGATGACGCCCGTCTGGCTCTCGCCTTTGATGGTGATGTTCTTACCCGAGATGGTGGTCAGCGTTGTCTTGCCCAGATCGTAAGTGCCGTTGGGCAGGTAGATGGTGGTGTTGCCCTCTGCGTTGGCTGAGTTGACGGCCAGGATGAAAGCTGCACCGTCGCCAGCAGGAACATTGTATGTGTTAGTAGCTTCATCTTTCTCGATGAAGGCGTTCACGTTGTAGACGCTGATCTTATGCAGATAGCCGCCTTTGGCCCAGGTGAATGTGAGCTTGGTGGCCGGACCGTCGTAGTTGAAGGATGTGGTGCCGCCGTCGTTCTCGGCCTTGGCGGGCAGGTCGTTCTTCAGCACGTTGCCGGCAGCATCAGTCACGGTAAAGGTTGTTGCATCGCCATACTGGCAGAGAGTGAGCACGACTTGTGCCTTGCCGGCCACGTCGAATGTGAAGGAACCACCTTCGCTAAACGTGAAGCCGTGGTTGTTATAGTAGGAACCGCCTTCGACGCTGAAGGTCTCATGGTCTTCCGGATAGAAGATGTTGCTCGTCAGGTTGTAAATCTGTATGCTGCCTGTGCTGACGCTCTCAATCGGAGTGACGCTGGCCTTGACCGTGACGTTGCCAGTTACGGTGTCAGACGCCTTCACTTTTACGCCGTTAGCATAGACCCATCCTCGGAAGACTGAACCCGATGGAATCGTGAGGTCGGCCACGGTATAGGGAACCTCGCCGATGGCGTCGCCTTCATACACTTTCTTTGTGCCTAAAGTGGTGCCGTTCTGGTCTTTATAGGTAACGGTCACCTCCTGTACGTCGGTGGCTTCAGCTTTGAAGTAAGGGAGATAGGCTATCTCGCTGAACGTCAGTGTTGTGGGCTCGCCAGTGTAGATGTATGTGACGGAGCTTTTGTCCTCATGATAGCACTTGGCGGTCTTCAAGTTAGGCTCGGCCAGTTGGGTGCCGTTAGCGTTGGTCACCTTGCAGGTGGCTGGATTAGCATACTGGCAGCCACCGATTGTGAACTTCACCGTGCCGTCCACAGGGACGCTTATCGTGACATTGCCGTAGCCGTGGCTATCGCCGCGCATGCTGCCGGTAAAGGTGACGCCAGAGGGTAGTGTCGAAGCGTCAAACGTGCCCGAGAGCTGCTCGTTGGTGATTTCGAAGTCGACGAAGTCACGGGCCACGGCTTCCTTAAACACGATCTTCGACAGTACACCTTCGGCCGGCGTGTTGCGCTGGATGTAGATGCCGGTGACGTCGGCAGGAATATCGACCGTGACGGTGTTCTGTTCCTGTACTTTCTCGGTCGTGGCAATCTTTTCACCTTTGGTGGCTTGGCCGTTGGCGATGGTACAGCGGTAGACGTCGACGCAGAAGTCGCCGGAACCGCTACGCAGTCCGATGGTCAGCGACAGCTTGCCGGCTACGGCGGCCTTGGCGAAGAAAGCGTAGCCGCTGGAGTTTAGCTTAATGCCTTTAAGACCGTTGTTGGTGCCTGCTGCGTCGCTCACTTTCGAAGCGTAGTAGAGGCCGTTGTCGGGATTGTTTGACGGGGCTGTCTCAGTGTAGTCCCACTTCAGGTCGTTGTCACCTGCCTTTGCTGTCGTTGCTGCCACAAGGAGCATACACAGCGTACAGAGTCTGAGTAATTGTTTTTTCATAAGCGTTTTTTTTTATTATTATGTAGTACTATGTTTACAGTCTCGGGGTTTGCTTACGGTAAACCCGACCTTTGCTTACGGTAAACCTCGGGTTTGCTTACGGTAAAGTCGGAGTTCCCTTACTGGGAATAATTGGCTTGCTATTACTGCTTGTTTATTGCATTCGTTGTAGGCCTTCCCAGCGCACGTTCCATGTGCCATCCTGGGGGAAGCCGGGGTTGTTCGGGGTGGTGCAGCCGTCCCAACCGGCACACATCATGGCGATGGCCGTCAGCAGAGCGCCGTTGCCGGGGAGGTAGATGCGCAGACGGTCGGCAGTCTGGAAGTTATGGCCATTCTTGAGGTAGGTGTTCTTCTGGGTGTCGATGAGCAGGGCCTTTAGGGCGGTCTCCGGCTGGCCGAGGCGCGCGGCAGCCATAGCCGTCATGCCGTAATCCCAGCCCCAGGTGGT
>JAEEGG010026069.1_pt1 | contig 11195 bp, 9 predicted proteins | sample 9134161 | NCBI WGS metagenome assembly JAEEGG01 (sample SAMN16246543, study PRJNA631951) | gut metagenome | biome: gut microbiome; feature: rumen; material: CR-attached | host: Bos | place: Iran: Karaj | collected 2018-10
GAGATTCACGAAATAGAGTTTGCCGAGCACCATGGTGTCTGGCACTTGTGCAGTGGCGCCATCGCTGGCGATGTTGTCGGCGAGATTAGTCTTTTCAGATTCGTTGCTTGCATTGGCATTTGCGCCATTGTTGCAGTTGGTTGTGAGTAACAGGGCAAGTGCTGCGGTAAAGAATAAAGCAATCTTTTTCATAAATCAGTTTTTTTATAGGGTTAGTGAAATGATGTGTCATTTTCGGACAATAAAGGCTTCAGATGTATGTCTGAAGCCTCTGTTGTTGGTTGGGATACCCGGGCTCGAACCAGGAATAACAGGACCAGAATCTGTTGTGTTGCCAATTACACCATATCCCAATTTTTCTTTCAGCAATGTCGGAAAGAGCGCCCCTCTTTCGAATTGCGATGCAAAGGTAGTGCTTTTCCGGAAACTGACAAAGGGTTTTGGATTTTTTTTTCTTTGAAAGAACATTTTTCTCTTTTTGGAGGGGAAAAGCCACGGGAAATACGTACCTTTGTGGGCAGAAAACTGAAAAAAATGGATAAACTGATATTTATTAGCAATGATGACGGCTTTGAGGCTGAGGGCATCCGACAGTTGGCTGAGATGATGAGAGAATTGGGAGACGTGTTTGTGGTGGCTCCCGATGGTGGAAGGAGTGGTGCGAGCATGAGCATCAGCAGTCATAGCCCTGTGAGGAACACGTTCATCTGCCACGAGGAGGGGAACGAAACGAGAGGGAGTTTGACGATGTGGGCTTGTACAGGCACACCGAACGACTGCACCAAGATGGCATTCGAGAAGTTGCTGCCGCGCCGTCCTGATTTAGTGCTGGGTGGCATCAATCATGGTGACAACTGCGCTGTGAATGCCCACTATTCGGGCACGATGTCCATTGCACTGGAGGGATGCATCAAGCATGTGCCTTCCATCGCCTTTTCGAGCGGAAGAACTGCCGAGGATGCCGACTTCACCTACATGAAGGAATATGTGATGCGGATTGTCAAGATGGTGCTGAAGGAAGGGCTGCCTTTTGAGGTGTGCCTGAATGTGAATGTGCCCGATGAAGTGCCTTTGAAAGGACTGAAAATCTGCAAGATGGGAATGGGTGACTGGCACGAAGAATGGCAGGAGAGAAGTCATCCGAGAGGGGGCAAGTATTATTGGATTGCAGGCTATTATGCACCTTATGACAAGCACGACGAGGAGAGTGACACGTGGGCGTATGAACATGGCTATGTAGCGGTGACTCCCTTACAGTTGGACATGACGGCGTATGCGACGATGAAGAAATTGAGTGGGCTGATGGTGTAGGGGTCAACATGATGCATTAATTAAATTATGCGATATTACTTGATAGCGGGGGAAGCTTCGGGCGATTTGCACGCTTCGAACTTGATGGCGGAACTGAAACGGCAGGATGCTGAGGCAGAGTTCCGTTTCTACGGCGGCGACAAAATGGCTGCCGTGGGAGGGGTGTTGGTGAAGCATTACCGTGAACTTGCCTATATGGGTTTCATTCCAGTGCTGGTGCATCTGCCTCAGATTCTGCGGAATATGAAGCAGTGTAAGGCGGACATTGAGGCGTGGAAACCCGATGTGGTGATATTGGTGGATTATCCGGGCTTTAACCTTGACATAGCCAAGTATGTGCATCAGAAGGGCATCTGCAAGGTGTTTTATTATATCAGCCCCAAGATTTGGGCATGGAAGGAGTATCGCATCAAGAACATCAGGAGAGATGTGGATGAGTTGTTCTCCATTCTGCCGTTTGAGGTGAAGTGGTTTGATGACAGAGGATACAAGGTGCATTATGTAGGCAATCCGTGTGTGGATGCGGTGGAGCAGTGGAAGAACAGCGCTGAAAGATGTGAGCAAAAGAAGCAGATTGCCATCCTTGCAGGGAGCAGAAAGCAGGAAATCAAGGATAACCTTCGGATGATGCTGCAGTGTGCGGCGACGTTTGAGGGGTACAAGTTGGTGATTGCCGGTGCACCCAACATGGAGGAGGCATATTATAAGAAGTACATACCCGAGGGGATGGATGTGGAGATACGGTTCGGAGAGACCTATCAGGTGTTGAGCGAATCGGTGGCAGCATTGGTCACATCGGGTACAGCCACATTGGAAACGGCGATATTGCGGGTGCCACAAGTGGTATGCTATGCCACACCGGTGGGAAAGTTCATCTCATGGTTGAGGAGCAAGGTGCTGAAGGTGAAGTACATCTCGCTGGTGAATCTTATCGTGGATAAGGAGATAGTGCAGGAACTGGTTGCTGACCGTATGACGAAAGAGAACATCATCCAATGTCTGGGCGACATCTTGCCAGGAGGAAAAGCCCGTCAGCAGATGCTCGACGATTATGAGGAGATGAACCGCGTTTTGGGTGGTGCAGGTGCCAGCAGAAAAGCGGCAGAAGAGATGGGGAAGTGCTTGAAAAATTGAGACGAAAATTTACAATTATCGATTATAAAAATGAAATACAAACCGGAATACACAAAGGAAGAGATTGATGAGATGGTGAACTGGTTCACCTCTCACACCTTTGAAAAGGAGATGGACATGGGACATGGTGTCTATGTCCGCGATGTGGAACAGGCAATAGAGCCGCTGATGCACATGGCCAAGACGCAGTATGAAAACAGAAACTATTCGGGCGCCATTCATTTCCTGTCGCTGATCAGGGATGAATTGGTGAAACAGAACAAAGTGACAGGCGAGAAGTGATGTGCTTCCCGCCTGTATTTTTATTTTAATGTGATGAGGCTCTTCCTATGCTTGATGACTTAATACTGCCTCTACTCGGTTGGTCAGGTCAATGTATTCCTGTACGGAGAGTTCTTCTGGACGTCTGGTGAACATCGGGTCGGCAAGCATGGGGGAGTCCTTTCCGAGAATTTGCTTCATGCCGTTGCGCATCATCTTGCGGCGCATGGTGAACACAGTTTTCACGATGCGTCTGAACAATTGCTCGTCGCATCCGAGCGTTTGTTTGTTGTTGCGTGTGAGGCGAATGACGGCACTCTTCACTTTCGGTGGAGGGTTGAACACGTTCTCATGCACTGTGAACAGATACTCCACATCATACCACGCCTGAATGAGCACGCTCAGCACACCGTAGGTCTTTCCGCCCGGCGATGCAGCCATGCGTTCAGCCACTTCCTTCTGAATCATGCCCGTGCAGCAGGGGATGAGGTGGCGGTTCTCCACCATCTTGAAAAAAATCTGCGATGAGATGTTGTATGGATAATTGCCTGTCAGCACGAAAGGCTTGCCGTCAAACACCTTTTCCAAATCCATCCGCAGGAAGTCGCCCTCGATGATGTTGTCGCCCAGTTGCGGGAAATGCTCATGGAGGTAAGGCACAGAATCGAAGTCAATCTCCACCACCTTGAACTCGCGTCCCTTCGGGATGATGTATTGTGTCAGCACTCCCATGCCTGGCCCCACTTCAAGCACAGGCAGGTCGGGGCATGCGTCCACGGTGTCGGCAATGCGCTGTGCCACATGCAGGTCGGTCAGGAAATGTTGACCGAGGAATTTCTTGGGTTTGACAGTGTTCACGAAGAAAATTGAAGACTACTTTGTTACGTTTAATTTGCAAGACTGGAGAAGATGCACTTTTCCGACAAAAATGAAGGACTTTCTTTTTGTATTGTTTATGCTTTTCCCTATCTTTGCATCAAATTCGTTGCAAAGATACGACTAAGTGCGTGAAAAGCCAAATTTATTTGTGTTTTTCCAAACGAGAGGCATCTTCGAGCGGAGTTTAACGATACGACTTTTTTGATGAAAAGCAACATTACGCTAAGAAAGACTTTGAACATTGCCTTTCCTTTTGTGCTGGGAGGTGGCATTTTGTGGTGGATGTACCGCGACACCGACTTCAAGGCAATGAGCGACACGCTTCTTCACAAGATGAACTGGGGCTGGATGCTCTTCTCGCTGGTGTTTGGAGTGGCGGCACAGGTTTTTCGTGGCGTCAGGTGGAAGCAGACGCTGGAACCTCTTGGCGAGCATCCCAGAATGATGGATTGCATTCATGCGATTTTCATCTCTTATGCTTCAAGCCTCATCATACCACGCAGCGGAGAATTGAGCCGATGCGGCATTTTGTCGAAATATGATGGCACTCCATTCATGAAGTCCATCGGCACCGTCGTGACGGAAAGAGCCATCGACATGCTGCTGCTCATGATGATCACGCTGCTGGTCATCTTCTCACAAGTGGGAGTGTTCACCACCTTCTTCCAAAACACTGGCACCAATTTCGACGATGTGCTGAACCGCTTCACCACCACTGGATATCTCGTCACCGCCCTCTGCTTTGTCATCACTGTCATTTCGCTGTGGATAGCCATGAAACGATTCACTTTCATGGCCAAGGTGAGGGGGATGCTGAACAATATCAAGGAGGGCATCTTGTCGCTGAAAGAGGTGAAGAACAAATGGTTGTTCACTTTCTACACTTTCGCCATTTGGGCAAGTTACTTCTTCCACTACTGGATAACGTTCCAGTGTTTCGAGTTCACCGAAGGATTTGGATTCACCATCGCCATCGTCAGTTTCACGGTGGGAAGCATCTCTGTCATTGTACCCACCCCCAACGGTGCTGGTCCTTGGCACTTTGCGGTGAAGACCATCCTGATTCTTTATGGTTTGTCAGACCCTGACGCTGTCACGTTTGTACTCATCGTGCATACCATCCAAACTGCCCTGATGCCTCTGCTGGGCATTTTCTCGATGACGGTATTGGCATTCAGAAACATACAAGAGACACCCCAAACGTATCATTCATCCAAATAACACAATACATTATGAATCCAATAGAAGAACTTACACCGAAAGGAGTCTGGAAAAACTTCTACGCTTTGACACAGATTCCACGTCCGTCTGGCCATACGGAGCAAGTTGCCAAATTCTTGGTCGACTTCGCCCAAAAGAATGGTGCTGAGGCATATATTGACGAGGCTGGCAATGTCGTCATGAAAAAAGGTGCCACGCCTGGCTATGAGGACAGAGAAACCACTGTGCTGCAGGCACACATGGATATGGTGCCACAAAAGACGAAGGACTGCAACCACAACTTCGAGACAGACCCGCTGGACGTTTACATCGACGGGGAATGGGTGACAGCGCGTGACACCACACTGGGTGCCGACGATGGCATGGGTGTAGCGGCTGCCATGTCCATCATCGAGGATGACAGCGTGGAGCATGGCCCACTCGAAGTGCTCATTACCCGCGATGAAGAGACTGGGATGGATGGTGCTTTCGGTCTCAAGGCAGGAGAACTGACTGGGAAATACCTGCTCAACCTGGACTCCGAGGAGGAGGGAGAAATCACTATCGGATGTGCTGGTGGCGTTGACATCATCTGCCAGATGGAGTATCAGGAAATCAATGTGGATGCCAACAACATGCTCTGCTACAACATTAGCATCAAGAATCTGTTGGGCGGACACTCTGGCCTCGAAATCAACAAGGGACGTGCCAATGCCAACAAACTGATGGCTCGCATATTGTTTGCGGTAGTCAACACACAAATGGCATGGTTAGTGAATTGGCATGGTGGCAATATGCGCAACGCCATTCCACGCGAAAGTGATGCGACCGTACTCGTTCCGCAAGCACAAGAGAAGGAGTTCTTGGCACTGATTGAGAAGTGCAGAGACACCTTCTGCGAGGAATACAAAGACATTGAAACAAAAACACTCCAGCTGACTGTCACCCCTATCGAAAGCATTCCTTCGAAAGCGGTGCCAGAAGATATACAGGAGAATCTCATCAACGCCATTCTGGCTGCTCACGACGGCGTATTACGCAACACACCTTCCATGCCCGAACTGGTGGAGACTTCGTGCAATCTTGCCATCATCAATATTGCTGACGGGAAGGCAGAAGTCATCACGTTGGCGCGTTCATCGCAAGACAGCATGAAGCAGTATCTCTGCAATCAATACATCGCCTGCTTCTCTATGGCTGGCATGAGCGTGAAACTGGAAGGTGGCTACAGCGGTTGGCAGCCTAACCCGAAAAGCCCGTTGGTGGAACTCATGTCAAGCATCTATGAAAAGATGTATGGCAAACGCCCCATTGTCGGTGCATGCCATGCAGGACTGGAGTGCGGCATCATCGGCGTGAACTATCCAGACATGGACATGGCCAGTTATGGCCCCACCCTCGTCAGTCCACACACTCCAAACGAGGCTTGCCTCATCCCGACGGTGGAAAGATTCTACAATTTCACCCTCGAAATATTGAAGAACATTCCTAAAAAACAATAACAACGATGGCACTAAACAAGAACAAAGACCTGAAGATGTTCTACAGCATTGGCGAAGTGGCAAAGATGTTCAACGTAACAGAAACCTTGCTTCGCTTCTGGGAGAAAGAGTTTACAAACATCGCCCCACAGAAAGCCGGGCGTGGTATCCGCCAGTACACCAAAGCCGACATTGAACAAGTCAGATTGGTTTACCATCTGGTAAAAGAGCGGGGCATGACGCTGCAAGGCGCCCGCGACATGATTAAACGTGACAAAGGTGGAGGTGTCAACCGAAACATTGAGGTCATCGAACGCCTCAAGTGCATCCGTTCCGACTTGCAGGCCATCAACAAAGATTTGAACGGCTTTGTATAAGAAGCAAACGACATTCGAGAAAAACGAAAAGGCGGGTCCCTGAAGTTTTCACTTTAGGAACCCGCCTTTTTCATGCTGATTGATGTATCTCTCATATACGAGAGACTTCTTTCACGTCTTGTATGACACGAAGACCCGCGATGATTTCATCCGTCTCCTTCGTGTCGTGTACAACCATCTGAATGGTGCACTCAAAGATGCCATCTTCACAGGTCACCTCCAACTTGTGGATATTGACACCATGCAACTGGGAAATAACCTGAGTCATCTCGTGAAGCAGACCCAATTTGTCGAAACCTCTCACACGTATACTCACAGGGAACAAGGCCTTACCGCCCGTCTTCCATTCCGCACCTAACACACGATTGCCATGATTGGCTTTCAGTTTCTCGGCTTTCGGACACTGCAACTTATGAATGATGACATGTTTTTCATCATCAATGTATCCCATGACCGTATCACCTGGGATGGGCTTGCAACAATCACACAACGTGTACTTCTTCTGAAGCGTCTCTTCTGTCAATGACAGAATTTGTTTCTTATCGAAATTGGGACCAATCTTCTCTTTTCCACCCGTCTGACCCTGCTTGGCCGACTTCTTGCCGAAAGAGAAGAGGCGTTTCCACCCTGCCACCTCATTCTTCTGCCTCAACGCATCTGCGTCAGAGCGTCCCAACTGCACCTTACCTTCTGCGATGGCCACATACAAGGCATCAGGCTTAGCAAGATTGTGTATGGTACACAACTTATCAATAATGAGGGTATCTTTCGGAAGGTCATTCGCTTTCAAGAATTCATCAAGCATCGCTTCTCCCCTCTTGCGATATTCACGCTCTTCCTTGCGAAGAATGGAGAGTATCTTTGTCGTGGCTTTGGCAGTCGTGGCAATATTGAGCCACTCACGGGTGGGATGAACAGACTTTGAGGTCAGAATCTCTACCTGGTCACCACTTTGGAGCACATAACTGATGGGTTCAAGTTTGTGATTCACCTTGGCACCTATACAATGGCTACCCACAAAGGTGTGGATGCTGAAGGCAAAGTCAAGCGTGGTGCTACCTGCCGGCATCGTGCGCAGTTCACCTTTCGGAGTGAAGACAAAAATCTCGGAAGCAAAGAGGTTCAACTTGATGGTGTCAAGAAAATCCATCGCATCAGGCTGTGGATCATCCAGTATCTCCTTGATGGTAGCCAACCACTTGTCCAGTTCAAGTTCCGAAGCTGTTTCTGTCTTATCACCATCTTTGTATTTCCAATGCGCGGCGAAACCCTTCTCCGCTATATCATCCATACGACGTGAACGGATTTGCACTTCAATCCATTCACCCTTTTTCGACATCAGTGTCACGTGAAGTGCCTGATAGCCATTGGCCTTGGGATGGCTCACCCAATCACGCGTCCGATCCGGGTGAGATGTATATATCTTACAGAGTTTCACATAGATGTCAAAACAATCATTCAGTTCCGTATCTATGTCAACAGGGTCGAAAATGATACGAACAGCCAGAATATCATAGATTTCTTCGAAAGGAATGTGTTTCGTCTGCATCTTATGCCAAATCGAATACGGCGACTTGACACGCTGCTTGATTTCGTACGTGATGCCCAAACTGTTCAACTGCTTACGGATTGGCGCCGCAAACTCTGTGAACACCGTGTCACGCTCCATCTTCGTGGCCTCCAATTTACTTTCAATCTCCGCATACTCCTTAGGATGCTCAAACTTGAAACTCAAATCCTCCAACTCCGTCTTGATGGAATTGAGGCCCAGTCTGTTGGCTAACGGAGCATAGATGTAGAGCGTTTCCCCCGCAATCTTGTATTGCTTGTTGACGGCCTGACTGCCCAGTGTTCGCATGTTGTGCAAACGGTCGGCAATCTTAATGAGGATAACACGGATGTCATCACTCATCGTGAGAAGCAGTTTCTTGAAGTTCTCAGCCTGTGCTGACGCATGATCGCCAAAGATACCACCAGAGATTTTGGTAAGACCATCAACAATCTGGGCTATCTTTGGCCCAAACATGTTCTCGATATCTTCGACCGTATAGTCGGTATCTTCGACCACATCGTGTAGAAGAGCGGAACAGATAGACGTAGAGCCAAGGCCTATTTCACAGCATACAATCTTGGCCACTGCTATGGGGTGCATGATGTATGGTTCTCCCGACAAACGGCGCACACCCTTATGAGCATGCTTCGCAAAGTTGAACGCTTTGGTTATAATCTCAACTTTTTTGCGATGCTTGCTGGCAAGATAAGCCTCTATCAAGCTTTGAAACTCATCATTGACCATCTGTTCGTCATTCTCAAAGCTCGTCATCACTGCATCCATAAGCCTTTTCTTTTAAATGTTACTATTATCAGGAGAAGAAGGGCATCCCTCTTGGGGCAAAGAAGGAGAAGATAAGACTGCTCGGTCTACTTGACACGGACTGATTGTCCTGGATGTATCACATCTCCCTTCAGACCATTCATTTTCTTCAACTTCGCAACCGTCGTTCCATTTTTCTTTGCAATGCTCGAGAGTGTGTCACCACTTTTCACCGACACACTTTGAGTTCGCTGTTTGCGAGAACGAGTGTCACGGGATGAACGTGACTTCTTGTCCGCTGAACGACTCTTTGATTTAGAGGAACGACTGGAACTTGCATTGGAACGGCTGGAACTCGTATAGGAACGAGAGTCACTTGCCGTGGTAGCAGCCCTTTCATCCGATGCCTCTTCCACATCACTCACCACTGATCTGCGAGTGGAGGTAAGGAACGCAGCGCTACCAGGAGTGACGCCATATATGCTATCCTCTTTCACCAAGAACTCTTCTATAGTTCCAGCAGGCAAACGAAGCACATAATCTGCAGGGACAATATCTTTACGATACTGAGGATTGATGGCACGAAGTTCATCTATTGTTATGTTACATTTTGAGGCAATCTGGGAGAATTTCACATCTCTCTGAACCACAACAGTATCTGACTCAAGAGGAAGAGAGGCTTCATGAGGAACTATTCCATGCTCACAATAATAGTTCATAATATATGTTGCTGCAATAAAAGCAGGTACATATCCTCTTGTCTCACGAGGCAGCCTGTCATAAATAGACCAGAAGTCTGCTCCATCCTGATTGCCAGAGCGTATAAGGGCTTTCTGAACATTTCCTTCACCACAATTGTAAGCAGCTATGGCCAAACTCCAGTCACCAAACATTCCATAAAGCCTGCTAAGGTATTGCGCTGCTGCTTCACTTGCTTTGATGGGGTCGCGACGCTCATCCACCAACGTATTCACTTCCAAACCATAACGTTTTCCTGTTGCCAACATGAACTGCCAAAGTCCAGCAGCACCAACAGGTGACGTAGCAGATGGGCGTAATCCGGATTCGATTACCGGAAGATATTTCAATTCCAGTGGCAAGCCATGGCGTTCCAAAGCCTCTTCGAAAATGGGATTATAGAAATTGGAGGAGCCCAACATGATGGCCACAGAATTTTTCATGCGGGTGCTATACGTGTCAATATATTTCCTTGTCACATCGTTCAAGGGCAGATCTATCGTTGTCGGGATGCGAGAAAGACGGCTCACAAGCACGGAGTCCGAATATGACAACACACGACTTGTGCCTGTTCCTGCAGTCAGGTTTGTTGCGTTAGTATAGTCTGACATCAACTCATCCTCGCTGACCAAAATTCCTTCTGGCATATCAACAGCCTCTACCTTGATGGTATCAGTCACATCTTCTTGAGCATAGCCCCAAGATACAAACAAAACGGACAAACACGTTACTAAAAGTTTTTTATTCATATAATATATTTAAATTAGGTTTTCGATAAACAAGTCTTGACGACTCAGAAATTCAGGCTACATTGCAAACCGTAAGAACATGACTTATGGTTCCGCATGGCTGAATACTTATCATTTATCACCGCAGGATGCACCTTCAACGTCAAATCGCGCGAGATATCAAAACTTGACAACTCTGCGTCCACATAAGCATCAATGATGGAGAGCGCATACACTCCTATCATACAAAACATACTCAAATCACGATATCGACGGTAATAATTTTTCTTCCTCTTGAATATCTCTTGCAAACGGGTTTTATTGCCATTAATGTCGTAGCGTTTGGAGATAAAGTTCTCATAACTCTTGGTGTTCTCATCGCTATCCATAATGTCTATATATGCCTGAGAATAATCCCGATACATCGTATTGTTCCAATTTAAGGCATACAGACATCCTATGAATCCGCCATATATCAACGGAAGTTTCCAGTATTTACGATTGTATATCTGACCTCCACCCGGAAAGATAATCGCCAACCACAGGGCTTTCTTGGGGTCTGGGATAAACCGTTCTCTCTTCGTATGAGAAAGGCGCGACTTCAAAGAGTCTTCCGTCAAAAAGAAATGGACAGATGTGGTGTCAGCCGCCCGCTGAACCAACAACTCCAACTCTTCCTCGTCTATCACGACAGAATCAATAGAAGCCTCTTGCTGGACATCTTCCTCATCAAGCGTGTCTATCTTCAGAGTGTCACCCACTTGTTCTTTCT
>JAEEGG010026073.1_pt1 | contig 11192 bp, 8 predicted proteins | sample 9134161 | NCBI WGS metagenome assembly JAEEGG01 (sample SAMN16246543, study PRJNA631951) | gut metagenome | biome: gut microbiome; feature: rumen; material: CR-attached | host: Bos | place: Iran: Karaj | collected 2018-10
TACTTGATGAGCTTCATGGTCAGTTCGTATTCGCTATCGGCCTTGGTGCTTTTGCGTTTCTGCTTGAGCATTGGTCGGAGAATCTTCAGGTATTCCTCATCGTCTACTTCATCGAGCAGAGGCTTACTGATGCTGTCGTCAATACGTTTCATCCATAAGGCCTGTTCCACCTTGCGGCGTCCCCATTTGTTATAGCGTATCTTATCATAGATGAATGCACGGGCAAAGCGCTCGTCATCAATGTAGCGTTCTGTTATCAGACGGTCCATCACTTCTGCCTGCTCTTCCTTGCTGACGCCCCACTGCCGCATCTTTTCTATCATCTCCTGCTGACAGTGTTCGCTACGGGCACAGAGGTCCGTGAGCTTCTGGTAGGCTTGTTGGCCCGTCATTTCCTTTTTTATAAGCATGATTTCGTGAATCGTTGTTTGCCGAATTGGTCGTTTCTGATTTCTGTATGTGAGAACCCTTCTTCGCTGAGCATCTGTTGCATCTCGCTGACATACAAAGGATTGATTTCGAAATAGAGGGCTCCACCTGGATTTAATGCCTTTGCAGCAAAGCGGGCAATGGTGCGATAGAACAGCAGTGGGTCGTCATCAGGTACGAAAAGTGCCAGTTCGGGCTCGTGTTCCAATACATTGCGCTCCATCGTTGCGCGTTCCTTTTTGCATATATAGGGAGGATTGCTCACGATAATATCAAGACCCATCGCTGGCCTCTCCCTATTAAGGAGGGAAGTGTTTAGCACATCCACCTTCTCGAACGACACGTGGACATTGGTGCGTTTGGCATTCTCTGTGGCTATGCGCAGGGCATCGTCAGAAATATCCCATGCTGTCACCTCTGCGTCTGCCAATTCTGCTGCCAGCGTGCAGGCGATGCATCCGCTACCTGTACCGATGTCGAGAATCGAGGTGTTTCTTCCCTGTTCGTTCTTCCCTCTTCTCTTTTCCATTATCCACTGACATAGCTCATAGGTCTCTGGCCTGGGAATCAGTACGCCTGGCTCTACATGGAAGGTCCTGCCACCAAACTCCGCCTCACCTAAAACATACTGTACGGGTTCGCCTGTCTCAAGTCTTTGTATGATGTGATTGAGGTCTTTCTGTTCTACAGTGGTTAACTTTTCAATCTTACCACAAAGAATGTCCGTCATAGTTAGGCCGAAGCGCACTTCAAGTACGAGACGGACTATGGCTTTTGCTTCACCCGTCTCATAGATATCTGTTAGTCTCTGCCAAAGTGTTTCGTAATTCATCGTTGGGCAAAGTTATAAATAAATTCCGAAATGAGCAAGTAATACTATAAAAAAAGCGCGAAAGCTCTGTTTTAGGCTTTCGCGCGATGTATAGAAATGAATGTCGTTAATCCTTGATAGGAATCAGTCTTGCTTCGGCAATACGCAGGATTCTGTTGTGAGATTTTTTTCTTATGTCAGAGTTAAGAACGTTTGTTTCATATTGCAAATTTAATCCCATTGCCGTTGTGCTGAATCCGACTTCGATACTCGTGGCCTCTGTTGCTGAAATCTCTGTGCTGTTTTTTACATCTGTAGGAAGGTCTATCTTGGTTTTCTGGTCTCCTTCAGTAAAGTAAACTCGTATTTTTGTAGGGAGGAAGAAGTTCGCGGTTGTGTCGGTGTTTTCAATCACTGTTTCAGGTGCAAAATTTAGGCATAATTTGTAACGTACGCCAGGTATCACTTCATTACTTTTGTATGTATAATAGTGATTCGTCGTTGTTATAACTGGGGTGAATCGGATGTATTTTCCCCCAGGAACACCCCACTTAGTGTCAATATCGGACACCTTCTCTGGTATGACGGTAAAAACAGAATCACCATAGGCTTGATCATAATATTTGCTTATCTCTGCCACATCGAAAGCATCGATGACAATTTCACGGTTCGTCATCCATGTATAGAACTCATCGGGAATACGGTTTAGACGATAACCTGTACCGTCGTCAAATTGCTCAGTGGTGATGTCGGCTGAAAGGTCAATGTTCTTGCCCTCGTCTGTAGCCCGCCATTTATTCCATAATGGCTCTATCTGTTTCCATGTGGGAGCTGTGACACCTTCAAAATGTGCAGCTGCAAAGCCAGCCATCGCTGCATTTGATCCTTGAGGATATGGGTAATACTCAAAATCATCCATCACGCGCGGCACACGGAAACTTCGTTCGTCATCATAGAATACTACTGTCTTCTGCTGTCCGCCCTCTATGACTTGACCTTCTGAGAAAAAACGGAAATAATAGGTCTGCCCTTTCTCTAGATGAGTCGTAATATAGTTTTCAAGGGTATCTGTGGTAGCAAGTGTGATATTGTCAAGATACATCGTCAAATATTTCTCTTTCCATGGGCCAATCCACATATAATGTGTATGGTCGTTTATCGCCTGTGAGATATTTCCCATAGAATGAAAATCCCCCCTAACACTTACCTGCGCGTCTGTGGCATAGACTTTCTGTTTGCAGTTGTTAATTGTCAAACCGGCTTCCGTTCCGAAACAAACACCATGTTTGGCATGGAAGTTGGCAGGCACATTATCTTCCCAATATAGTCCAACGACATAATCGCCATTAAGTTGTGTCACATAGTTTACGCCCCAATTGGTGCTATAACCATTTTCGTGAGTTGTTGTAAAATTGGGAGAAAAAGTTTTTCCTGATGTATGTTCATAGAAATCTATATAGGTTCTTTCCCTCAAACCATTAGTATAGCGTTTTGTGGTGCCGTTCTTCATGTGCAGAACGGTTACATCCTGTGCAGTGGCACCAATACCACAAACCATAAGAAACACGCTCAAAAATATATTCTTTGTATTCATCATTTGTTTCCTCCCTATGTTTATTCTTCTGGTATCTCCTGATTGTCATAGACGTACTTTGGTACCAACTCAAAGTAGTCGAACTGCCCCTCTGTATTGTTTCCGTATCTTTCAGGCAGATTTTCTATGCGTAGGTAATTGTCGCTCTTGCCGTCAGAAATGATGCGACCGAGTGGGTATCTTACACAATTATCTATATTTGCAAAACTCTCACCTTGTCCGAGTGTACACTCTCGTGGTCCTCTCATACATTTGGGCAGAGAGGCAATGTAGTCTTTTATAGCTTGACTCCTATATTCGTTAATGCGTTGACTCCAATCTATCGTTTCACCGGTGGTTGGGGCCGTTCCTGTGAAATTACGTATTGTTTGGCTGGTCAATATGGAACTATAGCTATAGCCATATTCGTCATAATATCTGAAGAGACGACTTGAGAGCATTATAATCTGTTCTCCTGTTTTTAGGTCTGTCACAAGAAAAGTATCGTCGTCGTTTTTTTCAACAGACAACATGTTTTTGGTCATATAATCGAGAATCTGTGTCGAGAATGGTACTTGCTCGAAGGACATGTCTGGATTATAATAATTAGATCTCATACTGAGAGAGTCTATGGTTATCTTGTCGTTCAAGTAAATCCTAGCAGCGCCTCTGGATTCGAGAGCGCAGATTCCCATTCTAACCTCCCATTCTCCAACAGGTAACGGAGGTAACTTGATTGTCATATCATATGTGCCAAAGATATTAATCTCGTCACCCTGCCATGACCAGTAGTATAGGTGCGCGCGGCGGGCTACCAAACCGTAATATGCCCCGTTTCCTGTGATATTTTCCATGTTTCCCCATGTGTAGAGATAGTTGCGTCCATTCTTGGGATATGTACTTTCGTCAGGGCTGTTGTCGGGATCATCGGCCAGATAATTGCCGCGCAATTCATCGGCATTGTTCATAATGTCGGACGAGAGGCTCTTGAAATCGACACGCCACAGTTCTGTACTAAGAACCTCTTCTTGGGTCATCTTGTCGTAAGTCAGAATACCGTCAATATGAAAATAATAGCCGTTGAAGCACTTGTGGTCGAAACCATTCTCACCATCGGTCACGATTTTTGCACCACGTATCTGCTTGCCGTATTTGTCAGGGCCGTCTTTCAAACCCCTGCGGTTCAAGTAAAGACCTTTGTAATTGCCCATCGGATAACTGCATTTCAATGATGCATGTGGCATCAGCGTGCCATACCATGCCGACATATCAGCCAAGTTGGTGCTTTGCCAGAAAGCACCTTGAGCTGTTCCGTCGTATGCAGTCAGATACCAATAGGAACTACCATGGCGCAGAATATGATAGGCCACGAATCGGTTCAGAGAGTTGCGGCGGTCGGTAGGATTACTTATAGAGGCATCCTCAGGGTAGGCTTCATCATAGATTCGTTTGGCATATGCCTTCAAATCATCCAAATTGTTGATGCCGTTAGCATTTAATGTGGAATCGGTCTCGGCAAACACCGTGAACATCTTGAAACGGTTTTCATTGGTCCATGACACTTCTGTGTGAGTATAAGATCTGTAGCGGTATTTCTCAATGCCCCTGTTATAGTTTTCGTAAATATATGTTCGTAGGGTGTCTGCCAATCCCGTCAGTTGCAAAGCCTGGCTGAAGATAGACGTCTTTGGATCGCTGGCTAATTTGCCAGGTAGCAGGATTTTGTCAAACTGATCGTCTTGTTCGTAGGTGATTTTATCTACGTCACTTACGGATAAGGGTAGTTCATCGTTGACGATGATATATTGTGCTGAGGCTGATGCACAGAGTGCCGTTGCAGCTATTGATAGTAACAGTTTCTTCATGGCTTCATCAGTTTAAAGGTAAAACTATTATTCACGCTCACCATATAGATGCCTCGCCTTTGCTGGCTTAGGTCAACAGTGGCCTCACTCTCGTGGCGAGTAATGGTAGCATCCACACTCTTTCCGTCAAGACTATACACATGAATACGGTCTTTTGCCTGCAAGCCATAAATGCTTACTACACCTTTATGGGTTAAATCGAAACGGATATCCGGCTCGTTGATTTCTGCTTTATCAATTGCTGTCAGATCTGCCTGTTTTACTTCCAGATAATCCACTTCGTCGCGTTCAAAGGACATTATCTGTGTGTAATCGTCATAGTAGACGTACATTGTCCCTTTTGCACATGTGACCATTGGCTTTTGTACAGGCAGGATGAATTGTACTTTATTGCCGCCTTTTAGGAGAACGTACAATGAAGACATGTCTTCTGCCATTGCGTTTGTTGTTGTCCATAACAACAACAATGATAGAAACGTTTTTGTTTTCATGTTATTTGTAGTAATTCTATAGGTATGTTTCAGGTCTTTTTCTGCCTTTGATATTCATTTTGGCATTATCGATTTTGCAAAAGTATTATTTTATTTCGAAATATCCAAACTTTTTTATAAAAAAGCACTATCTTTGCATCTGGAAATAAATAACGAAGACGATGACAACTGATGAGAGATACATGCGCCGCTGCCTGCAACTGGCGCAGAACGGACGACAGAACGCAAAGCCCAATCCTATGGTAGGTGCAGTGATTGTGGCTGATGGTAGAATCATTGGCGAAGGTTATCATGTGCGCTGTGGACAAGGGCATGCAGAGGTCAATGCTTTTGCAAGTGTCAGCGCAGAGGACGAAAGACTGTTGCCTGAGGCAGCGATCTATGTGTCGCTGGAACCCTGTTCGCATTATGGGAAGACACCCCCTTGTGCCGACTTGATTGTCAAGAAAGGTGTGAAACGTGCGGTAGTAGGCTGTATTGATGAGTTTGCCGAGGTGCAGGGTAGGGGCATTCGGAAGCTGAGGGATGCCGGTATTGAGGTGATTGTGGGCGTACTGGAAGAAGAGTGTAAGGCCCTGAACCGAAGGTTCTTTACCTACCATCGTCTCTCGCGCCCGTACATTATATTAAAGTGGGCCCAGACGGCTAACGGATTTATTGATGACAACGGTAAGGCTTTGGCTATCTCGACACCCTTTACGCAGATGCTCTCGCACAAACTGCGTGCTGAGGAGGATGCCATCCTTGTAGGACGCGTTACCAATGAACGCGAACATCCTCAGCTGACCGTGCGTCAATGGGATGGTCCAAACCCTAAACGACTCGTTATTGATCGTCAGCATCCGTTGAACCTGGAGGTGCTGTATGCCCACCATATACAATCGTTGATTGTCGAAGGCGGTAAGAAAACGCTCGATTCTTTCCTGGAACAAGGTTTGTGGGATGAAATCCGGGTGGAGACGAATATGCGTTTGACGGTAAGTGGTGGAACAAGAGCGCCACAACTTCCGGCAGATACAGAAGTCGTGGCACAACATGATTATGATGGTAATATGATTATTTCCTACCGAAGTCGGCTGGTACCTCGCCCCATTTCTGGGTCTCCCATTTGATGATGGGATTGCGGAAATTATGTGTTCGTAACCAGTTCTCTGCACGCTGGATAATCTGATAGAGCGGCTCCGTCTCAGGGGTACGCTCTAATTTTGTCTTGCATTGGCGTTTCGATACCCACAAGATAGCATTGTATGAATCAGAGTAGATGGTCTTGTCGTGCAAGCCCTTCTGCCAACAGAGGGCAAGGGCGTGAACGATAGCCAGGAACTCACCGATATTGTTTGTACCTTTCACTGGGCCAAAATGAAATACCTGCGCACCTGTCTGCAGGTCAATGGCCTGATACTCCATAGGTCCAGGGTTTCCACTGCAAGCTGCATCTACAGCCCACGCGTCTGCCCTTACCTCCATGGGTAAGGGCAGTACGGTGTCGTGTCTATAGTCGGGAGGATTCTGCATATTACATGCGCTCGGGTACTTCAATACCCAGTAGTCCCATACCGTTCTTGATAATTTTTGCTACGTTCTTTGCCAGCATCAGGCGCACGGCTTTCTTCTGCTCATCGGGCTCGTTAAGGATAGAGAAGTCGTGGTAGAACTGGTTGAAGACCTTGGTAAGTTCGTAGCAGTAGTTTGCAATACCGCTGGGACTATAGTCCTTGCCAGCCTGCTCAACGGCAGCGCCAAACTCGGACATCTTCTGGATAAGCTCAATTTCCTTATCAGCGAGACTAGTTGAACTAGCGGGGCTAGTCATACTAGGTGCCTTGCGGAGAATTGAGCGGATACGGGCGTAGGTATACTGGATGAAAGGACCGGTGTTGCCGTTGAAGTCGATAGACTCCTCGGGGTTGAACAGCATGTTTTTGCGAGCATCCACCTTCAGGATGAAATACTTCAATGCACCCATACCCACGATGCGGGCAATCTCACGGCGCTCTTCTTCGGTCATGTCGTCGAACTTACCCAACTCCATTGAAGTCTTGTAAGCATCTTCTACCATCAGTGCCATCAGATCATCGGCGTCAACCACTGTTCCTTCGCGGCTCTTCATCTTACCGTTAGGCAGTTCCACCATACCGTAAGAGAAGTGAACTAGTTCTTTACCCCACTTGAAGCCTAAGCGGTCGAGCAAAATAGAGAGCACTTGGAAGTGGTAGTTCTGCTCGTTACCCACGACATAAATCATCTTGTCGATGGGGTAGTCCTGGAAACGCATCTCGGCAGTACCGATATCTTGCGTCATATATACTGAAGTTCCATCAGAACGGAGCAACAGTTTCTGGTCGAGACCCTCGTTGGTCAGGTCGGCCCAGACTGAGTTGTCCTCGTGGCGCTCAAAAAGTCCTTTTGCAAGACCTTCCTCCACCTTGGCCTTACCCTTGAGGTAGGTCTGGCTCTCGTAATAAATCTTGTCGAAGCCAACGCCCATCTTTTTATAGGTCTCGTCGAAACCGGCATACACCCAATTGTTCATCTTCTCCCACAGGGCGCGTACTTCGGGATCGTTGTTCTCCCATTTTACCAGCATCTCGTGAGCCTCCTTGATCAGCGGAGCCTCCTGCTTGGCTTTTTCTTCGTCCATACCCTGAGCCATGAGCTCTTTCACCTCTTCGCGGTAGTGCTTGTCGAAAGCCACGTAATAGTCGCCAATCAAGTGGTCGCCCTTCTTGCCAGAGGTCTCAGGTGTTTCGCCGTTGCCATATTTCAGCCAAGCTAGCATAGACTTGCAGATATGAATGCCACGGTCGTTTACGATGTTTGTCTTCACCACTTTGTTGCCGTTGGCCTCCATGATCTGAGCCAATGACCAACCCAGCAGGTTGTTGCGTACATGACCAAGGTGCAGGGGCTTGTTGGTGTTGGGGGAAGAATATTCAATCATGACAAGGGGACTTGCACCCGTGGCCTGTTTCATGCCGAAATGGTCGTCTTGGTCCATTGCCTGCAACAACTGCAGCCATGCACCCTCGCCAATGCTCAGGTTCAGGAAACCCTTTACTACGTTGAACTTCTCTACGGCCGAGCAGTTGTCGACCAGATACAGACCAATTTCCTGAGCTGTTTGCTCGGGTGATTTCTTGGCGGCTTTCACAAAGGGAAATACCACCAGGGTGAGGTTGCCCTCAAACTCGCTGCGTGTCTTCTGCAGCTGCAGCATCTTTTCGTTTGCCTCCATACCGTAGAGCGCCTTCACGGCTTTGCCTGCGGCCAGGCTAATCAGTGTCTCGATGTTCATTAGTATATATACCTTATTTATTTTTGTGTGCAAAGGTACTACTTATCATACGAATATCCAAATTTATTATAAGTTTTTCCGAAAAGGTGCATGTCTTCACTGAAAAAAATGTATCTTTGTACCGTTTTTGCAAAAATTAAATGCTTATGAAAAGACTTTGACTTTCTACAATGATGATGCTGTTGACCGTGATGGCAATGGCACAGGAGAAAACGACATTCACTTGGACAGCCGAAAAAATGGGCTGGGACAATGCAGAAGCCGTTGAGAGTTTTTATGTGGCTGAGGATTTGACTGCCGAGGCAGCGAAGAACGATGGAAACAATCCTCCTGCTTATTATGATGGCGATAAGTCGCTGCGTGTTTATGCTTCCAATACTTTAACGCTAAAAGGTCCGGGTATTTCGAAGATTGCTTTCACGTTTGCAGCCAATAAGAAGAGCATTTCTACAAATGTGGGTACGTTGTCCAATGATGTATGGACAGGACAAGCTGATGAGATTGTATTTACAGTGCCTACCGGTCAGGCGCGCATTGTCTCAATGGAGATTACCTACCAGGGTACAGGTGAGGTTGTTGAAAATGAAGAGGAACGTGTCATTGATGACGTGCTCGTGGAGTTGCCTGAAGGCGTAGAGACTGAAGAGTGGGCCTTGGAGGGTTATTTCGTGATTGACGAGGATACTTATGACAAGGTAGCCAATAACCTGCAGTTTGGTTTTAAGGGGCAGGATGTGTATATTCAAGGGCTTAGCTATTACCTACCGGAAGCCTGGGTCAAGGCCACTTTGAGTGCTGATGGCAAAACAATCACGATTCCTTCGCCACAGTATTATGGTGCTTTGGAGTATGATGGCTCTAGCTATCCTTGTTACCTGCTTTTGAACCGATATGACGGTGAGCAGAATATTGACGAATATCCAGAGGCCGTTACTTTTAACTTCGATAAAGAAAATGGAACGATAGAGGTTCCTGAAGATATCTTCTTGGTTGAAAATGCAAAGCCTGTTAGGGGTTTTTATGGTTATGGCTATTATTCGGGTATTACCATCCATAAAGGTGCGCCAGTGGTGCCTGAATTGGTAGAATTGCCTGAAGGTGTAAAGACTGCCGAATATCATTTCGCAGCATATGACACTTATTTTAAGAAGAATGTGGAGTATGCAGTACAGGTTGCGTTCGATAATACCGATGTCTATTTCCTTGGCCTGTCTCCTACAGTGCCAGAGGCGTGGGTGAAAGGTACACTTGCAAATGGTGTTGTTACTCTGCCTGAAAATCAGTATATGGGTATGTATGAATCTTATTTTGGTGATATGGATATTTTCTTTGGCGGTGCTACATTCACTTATGATGCGGAGAAGGCAACCTTTACTTCTGAGGAGGGCTATGTTACGATATACAATGACTATCCTTATGACGAATTTGCGAATGTCGTTATCGCCAAAGTTGTAGAAAAGGTTGCAACACCAGCAACACCTTCTATTCTTAAATTGGACTATGATGATGAATATGGCTACATGGTTTATCCTAATGTTCCTTTGGTAGGTACTGAGGGTGACTATTTGCTTAGCACCAAGTTGTCCTATCAGTTGTATGTAGATAAGAACGGTGTGGTGGAACCTTATGTGCTGAAGACTTCTGACTATGAGAGACTGTCAGAGGATATGGCAATTATTCCCTATACTTTCACTGATGATTGGGATGTTGAACCAAACGCTTATCTTGTTTATATCTATGGTGATGTGCCGAGTTGGAGCAAGATAGGTATCAAGAGTATTTATACTGGCGGTGGCGAGACTCGCGAGAGTGCTATCGGCTGGTATGAAGTTGACACTAAGTATACGGGTGTTCAACATCTGACTCAGAATGCCAAGGCCGTGGTTTATTATGATATGCAGGGTCGTCAAACTGCTGCTTCTGCCAAGGGACTTGTCATTCGTCAGGAACAAATGGAGAATGGCTCCGTTAGGAATGTGAAAGTGGTGCGCAAGTAAAGCATACTTTTAACTATGTATATAACATCCAGTTCCTTTCTTGTGAGAGGGGAACTGGATGCTTTTGTTTTGTTGAGAAGTTAAATAAATATAAAAATTACGCAAGATTGCTAATGTGAGCTTACTGTTTCTCAATTTATTAGTACCTTTGCAGTCCGATTATTGGGGGGAGAGTCTTAGACTCCCCGTGAGCGTCGTGTAAATAGTGCCTGTCTTTGGCCGGATAGCACGGTTTGTGAATCGGCGTTCAGTAAACAATATTATTAGGTAAAACTGTTTTTTAGTAAAATTAAACGAAGAAATGAACACTTTAAGTTACAAGACCGTCTCGATTAACAAGGAGACAGCCAAGAAGGAGTGGGTCGTAATCGATGCTACTGATCAGGTAGTAGGTCGTCTCGCTTCAAAGGTCGCAAAACTGATCCGTGGTAAGTACAAGCCCAGCTATACTCCTCACGTGGATTGTGGCGACAATGTCATTATTATCAATGCAGCCAAGGTTAAGTTCACCGGTAAGAAGGAAACTGACAAGGTTTATACCCGTTACACAGGTTATCCTGGTGGCCAGCGCTTCAATACTCCCGCTGAACTGCGCAAGAAGCCTTTCGGCGTAGAGCGTATTCTCCGTCACGCTGTGAAGGGTATGCTTCCAAAGGGTCCCCTCGGACGCAGTCTGCTGAACAACCTCTATGTTTATGAGGGAACAGAACACAAGCACGAGGCACAGCAGC
>JAEEGG010026076.1_pt1 | contig 11192 bp, 10 predicted proteins | sample 9134161 | NCBI WGS metagenome assembly JAEEGG01 (sample SAMN16246543, study PRJNA631951) | gut metagenome | biome: gut microbiome; feature: rumen; material: CR-attached | host: Bos | place: Iran: Karaj | collected 2018-10
CAGCTCCAGATGAACGGCCAGAACCCCCATGTCAAGGATTTCTACCTCGAGTGGGCCAAGTACAAAGAGTTCTCCGTCAAGATCGGCCAGTTCAAGCGGGCTTTCACCTTCGAGAATCCGATGAACCCCTGGGACGTCGGCGTGGGTGACTTCTCCTTCCTGGTCCAGAAGATGGCCGGTATGGGCGACCGCCTCGGCGAAGCCAACATGGGCGGCCGTGACCAGGGTCTCCAGATCCAGGGCGACCTCCTTCCCTTGGCGGACGACAGCTACCGTCTGCTGCACTACCAGCTCGGTGTCTACAACGGCCAGGGAATCAACCTCGCCGATGCCAACAAGGCCAAGGACCTCATCGGCACCGTTCAGATCCAGCCCATCAAGGGCTTGAAGCTGGGTGTGTTCGGCTGGAAGGGCGACTGGGTCAATGCCAATAAGGAAGTCCTGAAGCGCGAGCGCCTCAGCTACGGCCTGAACTACGATGTCAACAACTGGACCGTCCGGGCCGAGTATGCTACTGCCATCGCGGGCGAAAAGGAGCAGAGCGGCGCCGCTGACGCCCTCTATGCCACTGTCGGCATCCCGTTCAAGCCTTGGTTCAAGCTCTACCTGAAGTGGGACGAGTTCCGTGCCGCCGCTACGGCCGAGACCAGCCACGACATGTATTCGGCCTGCGCCAACATCCGTCTCCACAAGAACCTGAACTTTCAGCTGGAGTACCGCCTGCACAACGACAGGCTCCTCCCGACCCCGAACTACAACGAGCTCTGGTTCATGACCTACGTCCGCTTCTAAGAGGCTTCAAACAATGGAAAGAGATAAGTATATCGTGCCGGAAACGGAGACGATAGAGGAGCGTCTTCTCTGTCAGATCCTGCAGAGCTCCGATGATATCGACGGCGACGGCGAGCGAAACCCGTACTATCCGGGAGATGAATTCGATTGGTAACGGGAGGACGGAATCATGAAGAAAGTATTTTTCGCATTTGCGCTCCTCGCGACCGCATGGATGGTCTCCTGCACCAAGGAGATCAATCAGGACGAGATGGCCGTCTTGACTGACGGCACCCGCGGCACCCTTATCGTCCAAGCCTCGAAACAGGCTGCGACGAGGGCCCTTGAGCTCAAGGATGGTTATATCGATGCATTCTGGGCGGAAGACGATTCCGTGGAAGTCTATTCCACACGGACCGGTAATTTCCTCGGTTACTTGTCTCCATCCGCATTCGGCGACAACCGCACGACACTCGAAGGCACCGTGGATATCAATGAAGTCGAGGTCGGTGACCTCCTGTGGCTGCTGTTCCACGGCAAGGGCGACATGTCTTATTCCCACCAGGACGGGACCCTTGAGGGCATTGCCCGCCGGCACGACGTGGCCGGTACATCGGTACGTGTCAAGACCAAAGACGACAGTCGGGTTACCACGGAAGAGGCTTCGTTCCAGAACCTGCAGGCAATCGTCAAATTCAAGCTCCGCAATGAGAACGGCGACCCGATGGATGTGCGTTTCCTTTCCATCAGCGCACGAAGTATCCTGAGCAAGATGACGAGTTGCGGGGGATCCTCTTTCGACATCGAATATGGCGCCGTGACAGTCACACCTTCCGCTCCCACGGATGAACTGTTCGTTTCCCTTTGCCTGGAAGGATACTCGAGCTGGTGCTCTTATTATCTGTGTGCACAGGGAGACGACGGACATTACTATGAATGCCTCAAGGAGGATGTGGATTTCAGCAACGGGATGTATTATGAGGGTACCGTGAAAATGAAGCGTGTACGATACACCGTGGTTGGTTGCAGCGGTCCCCTTGGCGCATCGGAGGACGATCCGCTGTTCGGTAAGACCTGGGACTATCGGGTGACGGCCAACGACATGGTCGCCGAGGACGCCGTCTTCAAAAAGTCCTATCCCGGCATCAGCAAGGGCACCATCGTGTACCTGAAGGTGGTCAAGAACCGTTCCTGGGAACTGGCCTGGCCCGAGCAGGACAACCTTATCGTGACAGCCTGGGAGGATGGTACGCTCAACGTGGAGTTCGATCCCAGGACGGAAGACCTTTATGCTGAAATGGACTATGGCGGAAAGGAGTATGAAACCGAACCGGTATACACCGTCTGCGGCGACAATGCTTCCGTGTTTGGAGATAGCTGGCGGATCGTGACTCCGGAGAACGATATGGCGTTGCAGGATGAATACAGCTACGTCTACACGAAGACCTACACCGGCCTGACTCCCGGCGAGCTGCGATTCCGTATTGTGGAGGACCGCGAGTGGGATTATGTACATCCCCACATGGATTACGATCCCTACTATGTGTCGATCCCTTCCTTCGGCAACCTTACCATCTATTTCCACCCTTCCAATGGTGAGATAACGACCTCCTTCGAGGCGACGGCGGCGCCGGATGCGGATTACTATCTCTCCGGTTCCTTCAATTTCTGGACACTGTCCGACGACTATCTTATGACCAAGCAGGACGACGGCACATACACCTATGCGGTCGAATTCATGGCCGCAGATCCGTACGTGCAGTTCAAGGTGGTCATGGATAAGGACTGGAACGTGAGTTGGCCGGAGTATAACTATGAGGTGGCTGTCCCGGGGTCCGGCATCCTGACCGTCGTCTTCAACCCCAACACGGGGGAGATTACCACGTCGTTCGTGGAGCAGGCGCTGAACATCACCTACACCGTGGCAGGTTCTACCAACGGGACGGCTGCCGGCGAGAGCGACATCTTGTTCGGAGTGGCATGGGATCCCGCGCTGGCGGCCAACGATATGCAGTATTTAGAGCAAGGTGGTTACTATTATAAGGAGTACACCGTCGTTGAGCCCGGCAGGGTGGCTTTCAAGGTAGTCAAGAATCACTCGTGGGACATGTCCTGGCCGAGTGAGAACTATAACATGGACCTTCTCGGCCCCGGAACCCTGATGGTTGCCTACGCTCCCGGTTATGGCGTCGAGGCGATGATGCAGTACACCCAGGATAACTATTCCCTTACCGGAGACATCTGGGACTGGGAAATCTCCGTGGACCGGGTGATGAGCCTTCTGCCAGACGGCACCTACTCAGTTAGGGTGACCATAGACCAGCCCGGTGACCATAGCTTTATGGTCGTGAAAAACGGCCGTGGGGGTGTCACCAGTATGGATATTCAGTTTGAATCGGCCTGCACCGTCGATATCCTGTACAATCCCGATACGGGTGAGATGTCTTACAACATCGCCGCTTAGCGGACGCGGATGCGGCGACCGATCTTGAGGATGGTCTTGGGGGTGATGCCGTTGAGCTTGCAGAGCTTGCTGACCGTCGTATGGTGCTTGCCCGCGATGCTGCCCAGGGTATCTCCCTTGCGGATCGTGTAATACTGCGCCGCGGCCTGTGCCGCGGCTTTTTTTGCGGCCTCGTCGCGCTCCTGCTGCTCCGCCAGCATGATCTCCTCCTCCTCCTCGTCCGACGAAGGGACATAATGGCTCGCCGGGTTGAGATACTTGCGCTTGAGCGTGAAAGTGGCATTACGCAGGTTCCCCTCCGGGAACTGGATCAGCCACTCCGGATCGAAGGCGTAGCCCCTGTAGCGGGTCTCGAAATGCAGGTGGGGACCGGAACTGCGGCCGGTGGAGCCGCCCTTGCCAATCACCTGCCCGGCGGTGACCCAGTCGCCAACCTCGACGTCGCGCGCCGACAGGTGGGCGTAGAAGGTTTCCAGGCCGTTGGCGTGGCGCACGATGACCAGGTTGCCGTAGCCGCGATAGTACTTCGACACGCGTACCTTGCCGTCGAAGGCGGCCCGCACGGGATCGCCGGTCTTGAGCGGCAGGTCCACGCCCTGGTGGCGCCGGCGGTGCCTGAATCCGAACTTGGAGAAGACGGCCGTCGGGTTGGGGCAGCAGTACTGCGACTGGTCATCGACGAGCCAGAGCGTGGTGCGCTCGGGCAGGGAGTTGTAGTCGGCGCCGTATGCGTCCGGGTTCTCGTTCCAGTGCTCGTTGAAGTAGCGCTCCATCGCGAGGATGTCGGCGTTCTTGATATATTTCCAGCTGTTGTCGGCAAAGAGGACGATCTTGACCTCGGGATTGCCCGTCTCGAGGGTGTCGAGCGCGCCGCCGTGCTCCCCGGGAATCAGGGACTTGACTGGGCCGGTGATCCGGTGGGGTTGCAGCAGCAGGTCCGCCCGCTGCCGGGTCATGGGTTTAGGTGAAGTGTCCAGCGTCTGGGCCCGGAGCGCGCCGGTCACGGCGAGAACCAGGGCGGACGCCATCAGGAGTCTTTTCATTCAGCGTTGAATTTTTCCTTTAACAGTGCACGTACTTGGGCCACTTTGGCGTTCAGGAGCTCATCGGTCGTGGCCTCGCAGATGAAACGCAGGTAAGGTTCGGTGTTGGAAGGACGGATGTTGAACCACCAGTCCTTGAATTCGAGGCGGTAACCGTCGAAGTCCATCCGGGCGGTCGGGGTCTCCTCGGCCTCGAACATGGCGCAGACGGCCTCCATCGCGCCCTTCTTGTCCTCCAGGCGGAAGTTGATCTCGCCGGAATTCTTGTAGGCGACGATGCCGTCGATGGCCTCGGCGAGGGTCTTGCCTTCGCGCTTCAGACCCGCGACGATGCGCAGGACCAGGATGGAAGCCAGCAGGCCGCTGTCGGAATAGAAGAAGTCCTTGAAGTAGTAGTGGCCGGCCAGCTCGCCGCCCCACAGGCCGTCGATCTCGCGGAGCTTCGGCGCCGCGAAGGCACGGCCGACCCGCCAGGTGTGGACCTCGCAGCCCATCGGGGCCAGATATTCGGCCACGGCCTTGGAGGTGCGGATCTCCTGCAGGACGCGGGGGTTCTTTTCGCCGCGCTCACCGATGAAGTAGCGGGAAAGGAGGGCGATCATCAGGTCGGGGGCCACGAAACGGGCCTGGTTGTCCACGAACATCACGCGGTCCGCATCGCCGTCATAGATGACGCCGAGGTCGGCGCCCGTCTCCCGGACGAGAGCCTTCAGCGGCTCCACGTTCTTGGGGATCAGGGGATTGGGCTCGTGGTTGGGGAAACTGCCGTCCAGGGTGTCGAAGATGTAGCTGTGGCGCTCGCCGAACACCTCGTGGGCGAAGAGGCAGGACATGCCGTTGGACAGGTCGAAGGCCACCTTGAGGTCGGAGAAATCACCGAGGTACTTCTCCATGAACTTCAGGTAGTCGGCGCGGATGTCCAGCTGGTACACCGTGCCGCGCGCGTCGGCGACCGGGGTGGGCCGGCCGGCTTCGATCCATTCCTTGATCTGGCCGAGGCCGCTGTCGAAACCGACGGGCAGGGCGTTCTCGCGGGACACCTTCATGCCGTTGTATTCGGCCGGGTTGTGGGAAGCCGTGATCTGGACGGAGGCCTTGAAGCCGTAGTTGGCGGTGCCGAAATAGACCATCGGCGTGCTGGTGAGGCCGAGGTCATAGACGTCGGCGCCGGCGTCGTTGAGGCCCTGGATCAGGGCGTCGTGGATCTCCTCCGAAGAGACGCGGCAGTCGCGGCCGACGAGGACCTTGGCGGTCTGCAGCAGTTCGGGGATGAAATATCCTACCTTGTAGGCGGTATCTTTGTCAAAATCGACTCCGTAGATGCCACGGATGTCGTATGCGTGGAATGCTCCCATATTACTTGATTTTAGCGTTATATCTTGTGGAAACCTTGCCTTTGGCGATGTTCTGGAGTTTCTTGCCGATGATCTTCTTGCGAATCGGGGCGACCAGGTCGGTGAAAAGCTTGCCGTCCAGGTGCGACATTTCGTGCTGGATCATGCGGCAGGCGAACTTGTCGAAATGCTCGGTGACCTTCTCGAAGCGCTCGTTGTAGTACTCGACGGTCATCGCGTCGGGGCGCGCCACGTCCGCATAAATGCCCGGGACGCTGAGGCAGCCCTCGTTGTACTCGCACTTGCGGGGACTCTCTTCGAGCACGACCGGGTTGATCATCACGCGGGAGAAGCCCTTGAGATAGTCATAGACGTCGGCCATCACGTCCCCGTCCACGATGAGGACGCGCTCGCTCACGCCGATCTGGGGAGCCGCCAGGCCGCAGCCTTCCGCCTTGGCGAGCGTCTCCTTCATATCCCGGATCAGCGCCGTGAGACGCTCCTTGTCGTTGAGGTCGGCCGGGGCCGCCTTGGCTCTCAGCACCTCGGAGCCATAGAGGTATATCGGTTGTATCATCGTTCTTCTTTTTCTTTCCCCGTGCGGTCCAGAAATCCCTGCAAAATAAGGGCCGCGCTGATCTTGTCCACCGAGCTCTTGTCCCGGCGGTCCTTGTACTTCATTCCCCCCTCGATCATGGCCCGGTGCGCGAGGACGGAGGTGAAACGCTCGTCCTCCAGGGTCACCGGCACGTCCGGGAAGGCCTTCTTCAGGGCAGGGAGGAAACGGTCCACGTCCGCAGCCGCTTCGGAGAGCCGTCCGTCCATGTTGACAGGGTAACCGACGACGAAGTGCACGATGGTCTCCGTCTGCGCATATTTTTGCAGATAATCTATTATCTTTGCAGCAGGGACGGTCTCGAGCGGAGACGCAAAGATGCGGAGCGGGTCACTGACCGCCAGCCCGGTGCGTTTCCTTCCGTAGTCTATACCTATCAATCTTTCCATAGTAAAGGTTGCAAAGATAGTAAAGAGTTATGACAAAAGAAAATAAACAGGTCCGGGAGTCCGGGAAGTACCGCGTCAGCGTGGTCGAGCAGAAGACCGAGCGGGTGCTGTGGCAGCGCCATTTCACCAAGCCCCTGCTCTGGCTGTCCATCCTCGCCGCGGTCCTGATCGGCGCCGCCCTGGTCTGGTGCCTGATCGCCTTCACACCCCTCCGCACCACGATTCCGGGGTATCCGGACGCCCGCACCCGCAACATGGCGGTCCAGAACGCCCTCAAGATCGATTCGCTGGAACGGATGATCACCCGCTGGGACCTCTATGCCGAGAACCTGCGCCGCGTCGTCGAGGGTGAGGAGCCCCTCAACATCGACAGTGTGCTGCGCGTCAAGGCCCCGGTGGACTCCCTGCCCGCCGACGCGGCCGCCCTGGCACAACGCGATTCGCTGCTCCGCCAGGAAGTCACCCGCTCCCAGGGTATCCAGGACGGGAAAGGCCGGAGCAAGGTCACCCTCGAAGGCCGCCACTTCATTCCGCCCCTCAAGGGCGTCGTTTCTGCGGAATATGACCCGCTCAAACATCCCTACCTCGACATTTCGGCCCCCGCTGGTTCGCCCGTCGTCTCCGTCCTGGACGGGACGGTGGTCTTCGCCGGCTGGAGCGACGAGATGGGCTACACCATCGGCGTCCAGCACGCCGGCGACCTGTTGACCTTCTACAAGCGCAACCAGAAGCTCCTCAAGGCGGTCGGGGACAAGGTCACCGCCGGCACTTCGATCGCCCTGGTCGGCCAGACCGGGAGTGCGGAAAACGCGACCACCGGCGACCACCTCCACTTCGAACTGTGGTACGGCGGCGAGCCCGTCAATCCGGTGCAATACATTAATTTCTAGGACTTTGGAAAACAGAAAGAGAAGAATCGCCATCCTTGGATCGACCGGCTCCATCGGCCGCCAGACCCTGGATGTGGTGCGGCAGCATCCGGACCTGTTCGAGGTCGAACTGATCACGGCCAACAACAGCTCTTCCACCCTGGTCGAGCAGGCGCTGGAGTTCGACGTCAACCACGTCGTCATCTGCAACGAAACCAAGTACCGCGAAGTCGCCGACGCCCTGCAGGACCGCGGCATCAAGGTCTTCGCCGGGATCCAGTCGGTCTGCGACCTGGTGACTTCGGACCGGGTGGACATCGTCGTCGCGGCCATGGTCGGATTCAGCGGACTGAAACCCACGCTCTCGGCCATCCGGGCGGGCAAGATCATCGCCCTGGCCAACAAGGAGACCCTGGTCGCCGCCGGTTCCGTCGTGATGGCGGAGGCCCGCAAGTACGACGCCCCCATCCTGCCCGTGGATTCGGAGCATTCCGCGATCTTCCAATGCCTCCTCGGGGCCCAAGGGAATGCCCTCACGCGCATCCACCTGACGGCCTCCGGCGGCCCGTTCCGCACCTGGGAGCGCAAGGACATCCTGGGCGCGACCAAGGCGGACGCCCTGCGGCATCCCAACTGGGCTATGGGCGCCAAGATCACGATCGACTCCGCCACGATGATGAACAAGGGCTTCGAGGTGATCGAGGCGCGCTGGCTCTTCGACGTGGAGCCCGACAGGATCAACGTCGTGGTGCATCCCGAGTCCATCATCCATTCCATGGTGGAGTTCGAGGACGGCGCCGTGATAGCACAGCTGGGCCATCCCGACATGCGTGAGCCCATACAGTTCGCGCTGGGTTTCCCGGAGCGTCTTCCCCTGAACAACAGGAAGCTGGATTTCGCCACCCTCGGCAGCCTGACCTTTGCGGCTCCGGACCACGAACGCTTCCCGGCCCTCGGCCTCGCGTTCGAGGCCATCCGCCGCGGCGGCAACATCCCCTGCGTGCTCAACGCCGCCAACGAGGCCGCGGTCGCGGCCTATCTGAAGGACCGCATCGGCTTCTATGACATCCCGCGCATAGCTGCGGAATGCATGGAGGGCGCGGAATTTGCAGCGAATCCTTCGCTGGACGACATCTTCGCTGCGGACGACTGGGCGAAGAGGCGTGCCAATGAATTGATAGACAGATGGTAATCCTAATCAAAACGCTCCAGGTGATCCTGGCCCTCTCGCTGCTCATCATCATTCATGAGTTCGGCCACTTCACCTTTGCCAAGCTTTTCGGGATACGGGTGGACAAGTTCTTCCTGTTTTTCGATGCGGGCGGCGTGAAGCTTTTCTCGTCGAAGGAGAGCAAGTGGTTCACGAAACTCTTCCCGAAGGCGGCGGAGGCCGAGACCGAATATGGCATCGGCTGGCTGCCGCTGGGCGGCTACTGCAAGATCTGCGGCATGGTGGACGAGTCTATGGACCTGGAGAGTCTCAAGAAGGAGCCCCAGCCTTGGGAATTCCGCACCAAGAAGCCCTGGAAGCGGCTCCTGGTGATGGCCGGAGGCGTCCTTTACAATTTCATTTTCGCCATCATCGCATACAGCATAATACTGGGTATCTGGGGACAGGCGTACTTCTCCAACAAGGACAACGCCATCTATGTCAACGACCTGGCATACGAGATGGGATTCCGCAGCGGCGACCGCATCCTTGCCTTCGACGACTACGTCCCGGAGAATTTCGGGATGCTCCAGGCCGACCTGGCCCGGCGCAACGTCCGCAAGGCGACCGTGCTGCGCGGGGCCGACACCCTGGACATCTATATCGACCGGTCTATGATCGGCGAGGTGCTGAACACTCCCGGAATGTTCGACCTGGCTGTGCCTTTCGTGGTGGATACCTTCGCGGAAGGGTCTCCGAACGCTGACTGCGGCCTGCAGCGGGGGGACAGGATAGTCTCCATAGAAGGCAGGGAAGTGCCCTACGTGCAGGATTCGCGGCCGGTGCTGGAGGCTTTCGCCGGGCGCAGCGTGTCCGCCGTCGCCCTGCGCGAGGCGGATTCGCTGCACGTGCAGCTTCAGGTGGACACCACCGGCCGCGTCGGCGTATACATGGTGATGCCCGGCTACCAGACACGCCGTTACAATTTCTTCACTGCCATCCCTGCCGGTTTCAAGGAGACATTCTCCACCATAGGCGGGTATGTCAAGGACCTGAGGCTGGTGGCGACCCCGAGCACACAGGCGTACAAGTCGGTGGGCAGTTTCATCGCCATCGGGCAGGTGTTCCCGAGCACCTGGGACTGGTACCGCTTCATGGAACTGCTCGCGCTGCTGTCCATAATGCTTGGCGTGATGAACCTCCTGCCCATACCGGGGCTTGACGGAGGCCACATCCTTTTCACTCTCTATGAGATGGTTACGGGACGCAAGCCCAGCGACAAGTTCCTGGCCATAATGCAGATCATAGGCATGGTCCTGCTGCTGGCGCTGATGTTCCTGGCATTCGGGAACGACATTGGAAGACTGATCAAATAAAACGCAAAGATATGAGACGAATTGTTTCCATCCTGGTTGCGGCCCTGACCATAGTCGGCCTCGCATCCTGCTCCGGGTCCGGCAAGGGCCTGCTCCCGAACGTCAGCGGCAAGGCGGGCGAAGTGATTGTCGTGATCGAGCGCGCCGACTGGGAGGGCGCCCTCGGCGACGAGGTGCGCGAGCTGCTGGCCGCCGACTGCCCCTGGCTCTACATCCGTGAGCCCCTCTATTCCCTCGTGAACGTGGCTCCGGGCGGTTTTGCAGACCTCTTCAAGGTACACCGCAACATCGTTATATTCAACATCGATCCGCAGGTGGCCAGCTCCGGAGTGCTCGTGAAGAGCGATGTCTGGGCTTCTCCCCAGTGCATCGTCCAGGTCAGCGCCCACGATTCGGAGGAGGCGCTTTCCATACTCAAGGAGAAGGGCAACATCGTCGTCGGCGCCATCGAGCAGGCCGAGCGCGACAGGGTGATACGCAATTCCATCCTCTACGAGGAGAAGACCCTCGCTCCCGTGGTCTCCGAGGTCTTCGGCGGCTCCCCGCACTTCCCTTCCGGCTACAAGCTGAAGAAAAAGACGGACGATTTCATATGGATCGCCGACGAGAAGCAATACACCACCCAGGGCATCCTGATCTACAAGACTCCTGCCCTGAAGGACGACAACTTCACAGTGGAAAACATCATTGCCCGCCGCAACGAGGTCATGCGGAACAACGTTCCCGGCATGTTCGAGAACACCTGGATGACCACCGGCGACTACCCCGCCCCGTATGTGGAGTACCTGAAGTACCGCGGACGCAACTTCGCCCAGGTGCGCGGCTGGTGGGAAGTTGAGAACGATTATATGGCCGGTCCTTTCGTGTCGCAGAGTTTCTACAGCCGCGACGGATCCCGCATCATCGTGGCCGAGGCATTCCTGTACGCCCCCAAGTACGACAAGCGCCAGTACCTGCGTCAGGTCGAATCGCTTCTGTATTCCTGGGATTGGGCAGAGGATTCTTCAAAAAAATAGTTGTGATATCAGAAATTATTTTTACCTTTGCATCCCTTTTTGGATAAGGTGGGTTCGTATAACGGTCAGTACTCAGGATTTTCATTCCTGCAATAGGAGTTCGATTCTCCTACCCACTACGAAAAAAATAATAAAAAAGTAACAATAATGGCAAACACAGCATC
>JAEEGG010026080.1_pt1 | contig 11190 bp, 12 predicted proteins | sample 9134161 | NCBI WGS metagenome assembly JAEEGG01 (sample SAMN16246543, study PRJNA631951) | gut metagenome | biome: gut microbiome; feature: rumen; material: CR-attached | host: Bos | place: Iran: Karaj | collected 2018-10
GGGCGACGTGGAGCACGTCGATGCCTACTACACCTATCAGGTGAAAAACTACGACCGCTACGAGTTGGCCTCCTTCCCCGAGCCCGTGAAGCGGCAGTATCGCGAGGAGCATTGGGAGAACGACCTGCAGAAGGCCTTCGACGCCGGCCGTCGTATGGCTGAAAAGATCAGGGGCTGAGGCGTTTGCCCGTCCGGCACAGATGAATCATTAACCCTATAAAACTAACCGTTATGAAAGAGAAAGTATTACAGGCCATGCGCGAGTTCGGTGCTCCCGTTAACGCAGGCAAGATAGCAGAGATCACAGGTATCAACCGCAAGGAGGTGGACAAGGCTTTTGCCGAGCTGAAGAAGGAGGGCGCCATCGTCTCTCCCGTGCGCTGCAAATGGGCCCCGGCCGAATGACGGGCGTGACGCGCTATTTCGCGGAGCAGCACATGGCCCAGCTGCTGGCTACCCGACAGGTTTCGGGTGCAAAGATTCGGATTTTCATAGAATTTGCGTGAAAAATGCTCACGCAAATTACGCAAATTGCAAATTGCAAATAAAAAAAAGCCGCCGGGAATAAATCCCAGCGGCCAATGTTCAATGTTCAATGGTCAATGTTCAATGGTTGCAGCTTCACGCTGCCCCAAGTCGTTTGACAATCAAGTCTATTTGCTTTTGTGACAGCCTCTTGTTCTCATACCAACCCGTGCGTTTGAGCAGGGCTCTCAGCGGTTTGAACTTGCCGTTGCCGAAGCGGAGGTCATTGAGCAGGAGTTTTTGGCTTTGACGCAGACCTATTGGCTCTCCCTTCATTCCTTCCGGGTAATAGATTCTTGCCAAATCCGACAGCGTCATGTCGCGGCCTCCTCTTCCTTATCGGGCAGCCTATACGCACCTCGTCTGATGGACTTCCATCCTCGTTCGACGGTGAGCCGGTAGAGTGTGGAGAAGTGCAGATTGGCGAATACGGCGTATTCCCTCAGACCATCGATGCTGAGCGTTTGTCCCCGGTTTCTTTCCTCGTAGTCGGCGAAGGCGAAGTTTCTGGCCTCTTGTATCTCGGACGATACATGGCGGATTTCTCCGTAGGCGTTCATGACGCCTCTCTTCTCACTTCGGATTTTGAGGTCGATGCGATTCTGTACTGCGAGGGCGCAGTCGATGGTCATCATTGTCCACCAGCGGACAACTTCAACGACCTGTCGCACCAGTTGCGCACGATTTGGCTCAGAATATTCTCCAGAAGAAACAGCGTCACCAGCGTGCTCAGAACGATTCTCAAAACGGAAGCCATTTGCAATAAGCAGCAGGTAACACAAGCCCATAGCACGCTCATCAGCTCGCGAACAACAGTCCGCAGCCACATCACCAAGCCCCCCGAGATAGCTCTTAACATCCAAGCCGAGTCGCTGAACCTCAGCCACTCGAAAAGCGCGCTCAAGCCTTTCCTGAGCCACTGCGCTTTCAAGCTGTTCCACACTTGGAGGCATACCTTCTGCCATCCTGTAACCGAATTTTTCGAGTAGTGCCCCGCATTCGGGGTCTGAGATGATTTTTTCATTTTCTTTAAATGTGTTATTAGTGTTTCTTAATCTGTCTGCCGCTTCCCACAGCAGCTGTTTTTCCTCCATCGTCCAGGAGGGGGATTTGTATTTTCCGTCCACCTTTTCGTCCTTGCGTTCGGGCAGGATGGTGAGGTTGCTGCGTGAGAGCGTGCCGTCGGCGTTGCAGTGGCGGAAGATTTTGAACATCGGGTCTATCGTGCCGCCGATGTTGCAGCAGAGCTTCATCGAGGGGGTGTAGAAGATGGTGTCCTTGTTCTTGTGCATGAAGGGCTCGCCTACGCCGTCGTAACTCTTCTTGAACATGTCGAGGTTGAGGCTGTAGTAGGGATTGCCTATCTTTTTGCCGAACTCACCGCACTCCGAGCAGCTGATGTATATCGCGCCGCCCTTGTTGATCTGCATCTGCTGGAGCAGCGCCAACGCCGTCGGGATGCTGTCGAGGATGTGAAGCTCAACGTCCGGCACGGGCGTCTCCTTCTTCTCCTTTTCCGAGAGCAGAGAGTAGTCTGAGGCCACCTTTGCGTTTTCGATGTTTTGCCGCAATTCGCGGGCGAGGAACAACTCTTCGAGTTTTCTCAACACCAGACTCTTACCGCATCCGCTGCCGCCCATTTGCCACGACTGCCCCGAAATCCAGCGCAGGGTGTCGTCGTTATAGACGACGCGGGCGTTTTGTCCGAGGAAGGCCAGTATGGGCAGGACGAGCGTCAGGGCCTGATGTGCCGCCACTTCGTCCACGCCTCCCAGCAGCGTCCGGGTGAAGGGGTCGAGGTCCTCCGGGAGCGGATTTCTCGCGAGGATGTCCTTCGCCGTGCATGTCGCCGGGTCGAGCGCCTCCTGCTCCACTTTGGCCTTGGCCGCTTCTTTCATCAGCTTCAGGGAGGGCCCCAGGGAAAGTATGTTCCCCGGGGCTTTGTTTGGGGTTGATGCGGCTCCGCTTGAAAGCACCACATTAGCCATTGGCCTGTCCTCCGTTAAAGAAGTCGATGAAGCAGATGGACTTGCACTCGCCGGTCTCCACGCCGCCTCTCTTCACACGGAAGTGGCTGGGCTTGAAGCGCACGGGGACGGTGTCGCCCTCTTTGCGTCCGGTGGCGTCAAACTCCTCAATCCTCTCGTCGCGCAGCTCTACGAGCGTGGTCCACTGCACTTTTTCCTTGGGGTCGTTGGGGGTTATCCACACGCATTTGTGGCGATGGGTTGAACCGTCTGCGTAGGTGATGTTGTTCACGCTGTCAATCTGAACTATTTTGCAATTTACGATCATTTCTTATAATGTTTATAGGTTAAAGGTTATAGGTTAAAGAACACTTTGGGCGCTGAATGTTGCCCGAATTCGGGCCTTGTCCGTCTCTTCCTGCTTCAGCAGTTCGGCAACTCTCTTTTCCTCGCTGCGGTCGTAGGCCTTCTTGTCGCGGCTGTAGTTTCTGTTCAGCAGCGCGGCTTCGCGCTGGAAGTCGAGCCCGACCAATGAGGTGTCGGCGGCGATGGTCTTGTTGGCCTCTTCGACGGCCATCCGTGCCTCGATGACATCTTTGAAATTGCCGCGGATGGTGATGACGCCGGAGCCGTCCTTGTCGATCATCATGGCGATGCGGGCGATGTTGCCCTGTCCGGTGTGGAGCACGAGGGTGCGGCGGCCGCAGAAGTAGTTCTTCTTGATTTCTTTGGCGACGATGATCTCTCCGCCGCCCATCCTCAGGTTGACGTTGTCCATCATGACGTGAGGCAGTTCCACCTCTTCTGCCGTGCGAACGGTCAAGGTGCCGTTCTGGGTTACACTCATGTTCTTGAGGTCTTTCTGACCGCAGGCGATAGTATCTTTGATGATAGTTTCCATTTTGTTTTTACGTTTTAGATTTTACATTGTGCGTTACCAATTGGAACGCGTTTCTTTTTCGTCGAAGACTTCATCGTGCTGATGGTCTTCGATCATCTGCTTCTCGTACGGAGTGGGTTTAAGCGGCTGTCTGCCGCAGATGCGGAGGTTGTGGATCTGATTCCAGAACTCTTCGCTTTGCAGCGCGGCACGCACTTGCTCTTGTGTGTGCTTGAAGCGCTCGAAGGTGATGATGATGCGTCCTCCTTTTTTGCAGTAGCCGCCTTTCCAGGCTTCTACCTTGATGCCACTGTCGGCATCATATCCTCTTGTGACAACTCCGAGTGAATAGGAGTCTTTGTCGATGGTTGTTTGAAACATACCTTTGTAGAATTTTTATTGATACATAATTGTTTATTCACACGCAATCGGCCGAATTGCGCTGCAAAGGTATGGCGTTTTATTGGGGGCGGAATGGCTTTCAATGGGGCCTGTTCTGATTTGCTCTAACCTGTTCCGATTTGCTCTGGTTTGCTCTGATTTGTTCTGCTCCATGCACAGCAAAGCAAAAAAAAGCACCAGAACCTTTCGATTCTGATGCTTGCAATGGTGTCCCCGATAGTCCTTATATCGCGTTAGGAGCAATCGGCTTGTTATAGTATTTTCTGAAAGTGGTTTCGTTGAAGCCCTCACCATCGGGCATTCCCGTCCTGACGAGCTCGATGTATACTACCGAAGGATTGGGTGGCAGCAATACTTTCTTTTCGCCCTTCAGCTGCATGAGATATATGCATATCATCTGTATTCCTTGCCGCTTAACCACCCGTTTTACCGCGTTGTGAATTCGTCTGGCCTCCGTCTCGTCAAGCTCGGGGTGAACAAAATGGAACAGTTCTTCGTCCCTTTCATGGTTGTTGTCGATCGTCGCGTTTTCCATGTTATTGCCCGCGGGCGCCTCTGGCCGCACCTCTCTTATTTTGAGAACATTGCCTTCGAGTGTCAGTCCGTATTTCTCTGCGAATTTTTCGTCGAGGAACAGCGTTCCGTTGTTGGTGATGATGATGCAGTTGCTTACTTCGCTGTTGGGCATAAGGGTCCCTGACGGCTCTGCGCCGTCTTCAATTTTTGTCATTGATTTTAGTTGGATTTGTCCCCTCTCGGAGACGGTTAATAAAAGTTTGGTTTTGGGATAAAGTTGGGGCGCGAAACTACTATAACACTAACTCCACCGGTTTCTGCTTACCATTCGCGAATTATGCCATAGTGTTCACGCCCCGGGGGTGTGAGCAAATGGCCTTCGTTTCGCGAATACTTTAAATTTTGCAGAATTGGTGGAGTTTCGAAAACCTAAGGCTCTTTCCGTTATTGCAGAGATATCTCAGCAATATATGTTATGATGATCTTTCTGTCTGTTTCTTGTTTTTGTATTTAATCGGTTTCTACTTGATTTCGTCTGCAAAGGTACGAAAAAGGCTTCAACCTACCAAATTTTTTTCTCATTATTTTTTTCGCAAAAAGCAAGCGTCACCTTTTTCAATATTGTGACGCTTTGAGCCCTTCTTTTGCCTGATTATTAACGGGTTGAAAAAACCGCCCTCAAAAATGTGGCAAAAAAAATTTTTTTTGAGGGTGAAATTAAGAGTGCCGTTTTTTCATTTTCAGGCCTTGTTCGGCTTGGTTTTGTTCTCTCGCGTTTCTTCTGCCACCTCCCATGTTGTGTCGGGAAAACGGCGCATATAGATTTCAAAGTCTTTGGCAGGAACCAGCTTCAACTCAAACTCGTTGTGTTTCGTCTCCTTCTGGCTGTGATGTATGGGCAAGGTGCGGATGTAGTGCGCATCGTCTTCGCTGGCGTGTACGAGGATTTTGGAGGGTTTGTCGCCCATGTGGCAATATACGCCGAAGAAGGGCAGGAAGAATGTCCCGGCATCGAAACCCTTCAACAGCTTGAAGCGCTTCCGCGTCATGCTGACGTTCAGCACGCGATCCAGGGCGAAGGACTGCAGCCCGTAATCTTTGTAGCCCATAGGCTTGTCCTTAACCTCGTCTTCGTTCATCCACTTCACGGCGAAGAGATACCATCGGCCTTCGAAGGCTTTCAGCGCATGCGGCGCAAGGATGCAGTCGTAGGATTTGATGTCGTTAAACTTCTGATAGGTGACGTGCAGGAGATGCTTCGTACGCATGGCGTCGCCGATGGAGCGCAGAAAGATGCTGCCGCGAGGGATGAAGACGGGCTGAATACGCGGGCCGAGGTCGCAGTATTCTCTCAAGAAATGTTGCTCAAGGACTTTGGATACCGCCTCTTTCGAATAGCCCGGCGCATTATTTCCGTCGGAGAGTCTATAGCTGTAGTTATTGCCGGGGAGTTTGTCGTGATCAATGATGATTTTCAGGGAGTCGCGAAACGCGTCAAAGTATTTGAACAGTCTGCGGCGATCATCAATCGGTGTCTCGCCGTTATTCTCCAGTATTTCGTTGATAAAGTCTCGCGTGACGCCTTGGGGATAACGCAGCAGCGTTTCAAGAATGAGTATTGACCTTGGGCTTAGTCTCATGTATGGGGGGTTAAGGGGTTATTGGCTTTATTGGTTATTTCTATAAACTTAGTACCGCTTCTTCTTCGGTGTCCTTACATTTCGTTTCATCACCCAAACTCTCTTCCCTGGCAAGCAGTCCATCTCGAGCACTACGCTGGCTTTATTGCACACAAGGACACGACCTCTGAGCCCTTTGACAAGGAGAGTTGTACTCCGTGAAGTAATAAGGCTGTTGAAGCCGTCTTGATCGTGCGCCTGTGCATATTGCACTGAAAGATTGAAGGTGGGCCTGTCGAAGCAGCCGAGACACTGGTTGCAAATTTCCACCTCTTCCCCCTTGCTGTAGTCGCATGAGGACAGGATAAACATTGAGACAAGCAATGTTAGAATAAGTCCAATTTTCTTTTTCATAGTAGTTTGGGGTTATTGGTTATTTTTTTGAGTTTAGTTTTCCTATCATTATTAGACAAAGTAAAAATTACTCGTCCTCTATTTTACATATAACCCCAAGACGATTGAAAACGTCAGCAATCTTTTTTCTATACTCTTCAATGCTCATGCGGCTGGCATTATATTCTTCGTCAATTTTACAACACTCATCTACTAACTCTTGTTGTATTTTAATTGGAGGTAAAGGAATCTTTATTTCATCTTTAAGATATTTGCTATTTAAGCTTTTACCAAATGCCTTATCTCCCTCATCTCCCAAATCTATTATATGGGCATTAAAAATCAAGAATAAGTATTCATTTGAGATGATATTTACATCTTTTGGGATAAGAGCCGCAATGGCCTCATTGGTGTATAAATCTTTTCCTGCTATAGCCGTTTTGCCAATACTTAATTTAAAACTTAAAAGCGTCGTCCCTTTGGGTATTAATTTTACATTTGAATCACGTATACCGGCATCTGTAATCTTTTCTTTTGTATCCGTTATAACTTGACCATTCATCTCTGAAATGGAGACCCAAAGATGGGAGCCAGTGAAATAAGCTCTATTTTTTCTTGAAGGAGTTCCACCAATCTTAATATCACATAGGCCATCCTCTCCACCTAATCTTCTTAACGGAAATTTAGAGCGAATTTCAATTACTTTACTCTTTTTCAGACTAATCGACTTGTCAAAATCTCCACGGTCAAATTTAATAAGGTCTGATAATTTTGGATAAGAAAGTAGTTCATCAGCTTCTCCACTGTAATTTGCGTTTATATCATCTGTGTGTTTGCTAGCAAACAAGGAGCTATTAAAATGAGTATATATATGCTTGCGTATGGCAAAAGAGAATTTTGAGTTATCCCATGCATCGTCAGGATTGTATAGTGGAGTTTCGATGTACTTTATGGAGTTTATAGCTTCAAGTATCTCCGCGTCCTTATCGTTCTTCTTCTTTTCTTCCTCAGACTCCTCTGCAGGTTTATTTGTAAGATACTTTATTCCCTCATCATTTTTACGACTACTCCAATCATATCCTAAAAATTTCACAACATTCTCTTTGTTGCTCTTAGACGGGGACTGAAGAATTACCACATTATTATCATGTATCTGAATAAAAGTATTCAGTTTGTCACGCTCAACACTTTTGGCAAACATGACAAATTGTTTGTCTTGCTCATTTTTGACCAAATCTTTATATTCTTCACTCGCGAGAAATTTTGCAAAAAGTTCTTTGTTTTCTTTTGAATTCTCCTTCTTTTCTGCATTATACAAGGATGAATTTTTAAACCACTGCTTTAGCATGCTCTTTGAAACATCTTTTTTCTTGAAATTTCTTTTATATTCAACAAAAACGCCAGAAGCTTCAAGAGATGCACCCAAAACACCATCTTGCATTAGCAAAAAATATTCTTCTTTATTATAGCCCTGCTTTTTAATATATGCGTCTATTGCCTCGTGATTCAAATATGATTTGTATTCACTTTTGCTGATGAATGAATTTATTAATCCCTCTGAATTTTTTATCACTTTTTGGGCAAATAATATAATCGTGTTAGTGCCAGTGGAGCCGAATGTGCGGCTATTCAGTTCAACAATGGAAAGTATGTTGAAGTTTTTAAAAATTAATTCGCGAGTCTTCTTGGATAGTTTGTCATTATTGGATAGTATAGAAACTGGTAATACAATTGCCATCATACCATTTTTTCTAAGAAAATGATTGGCTCGTTCAATGAAGAAACATTGTATACTGTTATTTGATCCATATGATTTTTCGTTAACAAGTTTTGTTAAATCAAAACACTTTCGGTCTTTTTCCGTCAAGGTGCTTAGAAAACCATCAACACTATATGGAGGATTCGCAATCAGACAATCAAAGCCCTCCATTTCAAATCCTTGGAAACGCACTTCCTGGGTATTAAGGATACTTAGAGCATCCTTAAAAATAATATGAGAATCATGGGCGCCGTTTATAATGGTTGCTATTTTTGCCACCTGACTAAGTGGTTGACTTTTCTCTATTCCATATGCATTTGCTTTTGGATATGCTTTCAAGAATTCTGTAAGGAAGTGACCTGCACCACATGCATAATCCAGGACCGTGACATTTTCCTTGTTTGAAAAATCAGGCAAGGAACTTATGATGAAATTTACTATTGGTAAAGGAGTGAAGAATTGTCCCTCTGTCTGGTGAACATTCTTTGAAAGCAAACCCTCAAACAAATCACCAAAGAAATGGTTTGTTTCACTATCACTTAACCTTATATCCTGAATAAGTGAGGTAACTTCTATGAGAATTTGGAAATTTAGTTCAAAATCTTCTTTATTTTCTACGTCAATAAAATTAAATTTTTTGATGTTATAGAATTTTATTTCTTCAAACAGTTCCTTTATTCCTTCATAAAGCCCATTCTTCGTGCGTTGCTTTTCTTCAAAGATTTGTGAGATGTCACTTTCATTTTTATTTATGACATCTACACCAAAGAGCTGTTTTTTGCCTTGCTGATACAAGTTTAATAGGCGGGCACAGTATTCTTTTGGTGTGTCTCGCGTAATGCCTTTGTAACGAAATTGTAAATCATCGGGATTGTTCCTTTCATCTGTGATTTTACAAAGAAACAAATCCACAAGAATATAAAAGGAGTGTTCAAAATCAGTTATGGCATGGTTTCGAAGGATTGTTGCGAACTCGTGATATATTGGTCGTATCTCTGCATGCGACAAGCCTTCAATGTCATTTATTGTGTATTTTAATTTACCAACAGAATATGGTTCAACATCATCTTCAAACAGCCCTTTCGTCTCAAATGACTTTGCATAAGTCTCACTCCAAACATCAAAAAGTTTATCTTTTGCGTCTTGAAAGGTCTTGGGGTTATTTAATTCCTTCAAACGCTTTTCACTGTCTTTTAGTGTTATAATGTGACTTTTTTGAATTAACTTCTCATCGAAATCGGCTGCATACAAAACAAGGTTCTCGCTATAACCGGTGGTTTGAGACATACCACCTAGATAACTAAATAACTGACCTCCATCTTTTAGCATATTGTTCCATTCTTTTGAAAACTCTGAACCATATGTTTTGTTTTCAATAAGGACTAACGGCTTATACTCTTTGTCAAAGACAAGAATATCGCCAAATGAAGGTTTATTTACATGGCCTGATTTAAATGCTGGCTCAAAAACGAGATGCTTGGGGGCGTAGCCCTTCTTTAACAGGAGATGAACACAAACTAAGCAGACAAAATTCTCCTTTGCATTGAAATTTAGAGTGGTTTTTCGGTGAACGACAAAACCTCTCGCGGGTTTATCCTTAGAGGGGAATTCTCCTTCTTTAAATGTTGCATCCAAAGGAGAATAGATTATTTCTTGTGTGCTGAAATTTACTTCTATACTCGCTCCGTTTTGATATTCTTTTCTAAAAATATGATTTTCTTCTGTAAATTCTAAATATCTAAGAAGCGCAGCTAAATTATCTGTTGTAATCATTGTTGTCTATTTTATTTTTTTCTTACGAAAACAAATTGAAGATATAAGGAGCAAACATCGGAGTGAAGAAATTGATGAAATAAGCTCCTGCCGTAATGATGGCGCCGGCAACTTCACCGACAAAGAAATCTTCCGGCTTCGGCCAACGATGTTGGTTATGCATCATGAGCACCAGATACACTGCAGCTAAAGCATGTACCAGGAGCAAGATGATTAAAATATCTACAAGAAATTCCATCCCTTCGTTCTCCCTTTAGCTAAATTGGCGGCGCATACAACAAAGCCTGCGAACAGAGAAAATTTCTCCACATCCGCAGGCTGACGCAGCATAAAGGCAAAAGGGCGAACCGGAAGATTTACCCCCCCCCTGTAATGCTATTTGAGTGCAGAAATGCCGTCATGGTATAGCTGGTTTATACTTATTTTTATACTTTTTCGCGTCAAAGATACAAAAAAGTTTCGACATAACACCATTGCTGCATAAAATTGTTCTACCTTTGCACCCGCATACGTTCCGGCAGGCTTCGTCAATATGCCGGACGTAGGCACGACAAAAAATTTTTTTTCATCAGAAAGTTTATTTGTTAATATTTAATTTAACTTGGCCGTCTTGCTCGTGAGAGTAGGGCGGTTTTTTTGTTTGCAGATAAATTGACCGCGCAAATTGTCAAGTCGCTGATAATCTGCAAGAAAAGCCTTAATTTGCAAGTAATTTGCGCAAAAAAGAAAGAAGAGAGAGAAAGTAACAAAGAGTAGAGAATAAAGAAAAAGTTCCAAAAGAAGTTTCTAGCTAACTACTCACTACTAACGTAGTTCATAGTTATCTATAAACTGAGAAAAGTGACCGTGCAAATTACTTGCAAATAACTATTGCTGGGCTGTCTTTTACCGGGCTTGGGCGTAGCGCGATGCGCTCCGCATTTTTTTTGAGGGCCCTCCTTACTTAGCTTTTTCATGAGGCTGTGCCCCATAGACATTGCTCACGCTCGGCAGTGTCGGAACAAGCTCCACACTGCTCTCGCTTAATCGCAAGGTTGTCAAAAAATCCGTTTCTCGTACACGTATGAAACACGTAGGCGTGTTATTTTCTAATTTGCACACGCAAATTGCGCAAATTGCAAATTAATTAAGTCCGAGGCCAAATCGTTCGATTGTTATATTTCGCTGATTTACATTGGGGTTACAAGCAAATCGCGAACTGCCGCATTTTTTATGTCGTACCTTTGCATCGCCAAAAGGGAAAATGAGCCTCCTGAGGCACTCTGTCTTTTCCTAAAAACGGTTGACAGTTTTTTATCCTTTTACTGATGTCGTTGACAGTATATTTTCTGATAAGGTTGACAGTTTACTGACGGG
>JAEEGG010026082.1_pt1 | contig 11190 bp, 5 predicted proteins | sample 9134161 | NCBI WGS metagenome assembly JAEEGG01 (sample SAMN16246543, study PRJNA631951) | gut metagenome | biome: gut microbiome; feature: rumen; material: CR-attached | host: Bos | place: Iran: Karaj | collected 2018-10
CACGCAGTCTTCGTCGTGCCCTTCCAGTAGAGCGAGTAGAGGAACGGCGCGAGGAACGAACCGGCCATCGCGCCCCACGACACTCCCATCATCTGCGCTATGAAGGCGATCGGGTTCTTGCTGTTGTACTGCACCAGGGCAAGCGCCGCGCTCACGGCGATGAAGACGACAAGGAGCACGCGGATGCAGAGCACCTGCTTCTTCTGCGTCATGTCCTTGACGATGGTCCCGCGTATGAAGTCGATCGTGAGCGTCGAGCTGGACGTCATCACGAGCGAGGAAAGCGTCGACATCGAAGCAGAGAGGACGAGTATCACCGTCAGCGCGATGAGCACCGGGCCGAGCCCCGAGAGCATCGCCGGGATCACGGCGTCGAATCCGCCGACCGGCAGGCCCTTGTCGGTAACGCCGATCTCGATGGAGAAAAGCCGCCCAAAGCCGCCGAGGAAGTAGCATCCGCCTGCGACGACGAACGCAAAGAGAGTCGAGATGATCGTGCCTTTCCTGATCGCGTCCTCGTTCCTTATGGCGTAGAACTTCTGCACCATCTGGGGAAGCCCCCACGTGCCGAGCGAGGTGAGTATAACGACGAAGAGGAGGTTCAGCGGGTCCGGGCCGAAGAACGAGGTGAATATGCCGGGAGTCGTCGTCACCGATGGATCCGTGACGCGCGCGAGGCCGTCGAGCGAAGCGGCGAAGCCGCCCTTCTGGGAAAGCACGGCGCTGATCAGGGCGACGAGCCCGCCAAGCATGATGATCCCCTGGATGAAGTCGTTGATTGCCGTCGCGAGGTATCCGCCGGCAATGACGTAGATCGCCGTGAGCACCGCCATCACCACGATGCACGCGGAATAGGAGAAGCCGGGGAACGCCATCGAGAAGAGGCGAGAGAGTCCGTTGTACAGCGACGCCGTGTATGGGATGAGGAACACGAAGATGATCACTGACGCCGCAAGCTTGAGCGACGGGGAGTCGAAGCGCTTGGCGAAGAAGTCGGGCATTGTGGCCGAGTCTAGGTGCTGCGACAGGAGCCTCGTGCGCCGCCCGAGGATTATCCAAGCAAGGAGGGAGCCTATGAGCGCGTTGCCTATGCCGACCCATGTCGCCGAGATGCCGTACTTCCACCCGAACTGCCCTGCGTAGCCGACGAACACGACGGCGGAGAAGTAGCTCGTGCCGTAGGCGAACGCCGTGAGCCACGCGCCGACGGAACGTCCGCCGAGCACGAACCCGTCCACTGACCCCGCTCCGCGGCGGCACTTGAACCCTATCCAGAGAAGAACCGCGAAGTACGCGGCGAGAAGCGCTATTTTCATTTTCTATTCGACTTTTTGGGTAACAGACAATTTCTATTTCCGCATATTATACCAAATCGCGGCGCGCATATGGCGATCTACGCGAAAGAAACGCAAGATCGGGAAGCATAAACGAAGAAAGCCGCCGGCTGGACGCCGACGGCCTTCTTTCATTGCGCTGTGCGCGCGAATGTTACTTCGCGATCACGCGGGCCATCTCGACGACCTTGTTCGAGTAGCCCCACTCGTTGTCGTACCAAGCGCAGACCTTGACGAACGTCGGGTCGAGCTGGATGCCGGCCTTGACGTCGAAGACGGAGGTCTTGGACTCGTTGCGGAAGTCGGTGGAGACGACGGCCTCGTCGGTATAGCCGAGGACGCCCTTGAGACCGCCCTTGGCGATCTCGGTCTCGCTGGCCTTCTTCATCGCCGCGCAGATCTCCTCGTACGTCGCGGGCTTCTCGAGCTCGGCCGTGAGGTCGACGAACGAGACGTCAGACGTGGGAACGCGGACGGACATGCCCGTGAGCTTGCCGTTGAGCGCCGGGAGAACCTTGCCGACGGCCTTCGCCGCGCCCGTCGAGGACGGGATCATGTTCTCGAGGATGCCGCGGCCGCCGCGCCAGTCCTTCTTGGACGGACCGTCGACGGTCTTCTGCGTCGCCGTGGCGGCGTGGATCGTCGTCATGAGGCCGCGCTTGATGCCGAAGGTGTCGTTGAGGACCTTCGAGATCGGCGCGAGGCAGTTCGTCGTGCAGGAGGCGTTGGAGATGATGTCCTGTCCGGCGTACGTCGTGTGGTTGACGCCGTAGACGAACATCGGGGTCGCGTCCTTGGAAGGAGCGGACATGATGACCTTCTTGGCGCCGGCCTGGATGTGCATGCGGGCCTTCTCGTCCGTGAGGAAGAGACCCGTGGACTCGACGACGATCTCGGCGCCGACCTCGTCCCACTTGAGCTGGGTCGGGTCCTTCTCCGCGGTGAGGCGGATCTTCTTGCCGTCGACGATCATCGTGTTGCCCTCGACCTTGATGTCCTTCTTGAACGTGCCGTGGACCGAGTCGTACTTGAGCATGTACGCGAGGTAGTCAGGATCGAGGAGGTCGTTGATGCCGACGATCTCGACGTCGCTGAAGTTCTCGACTGCCGCGCGGAAGACCATGCGGCCGATGCGGCCGAAGCCGTTGATGCCAATCTTGATTGCCATTTTTTGTTTTCCTTTGTTTGGTTAGTTGTTACTGTTGAAAGTTGGTGCCGTCAGCCCGAAGCACGCAGAGCCGTAAGGCGAAGCACACGACGGGCTGACGATCCATATTACGCCTTCTTGACCTTGCCGGACTTCAGGCAGCGCGCGCAGACGGTGATCCGCTTGACGTTGCCCTTCTCGTCCGCGGCGCGGACGGTCTGGAGGTTCGGAAGGAAGCGGCGCTTGGTGATGCCGGTCGTGTGGAGACCGATGCCGCCCTTGTACTTCGGCGAGCCCTTGCGGACGACGACGTTGCCGACCGACGGACCCTTGCCGCATATTGAGCAAACTCTGGACATTTTTCAGTTCCTTTCGTTCGAGTTGGTTTACTTTGCCTCGCCGGGCTGCCACTCGACGTTCGCGAACGCGTTGTCGAACGCGGCGGAGAGTCCGCCCAGGTTCTCGCTGCCCGCAGTCTTGGCGGTGATGGCGGCAGGCGTCTCGCCCGCGGCCTCAGCCTCGAGAGCCTTGACTTCGTCCTCGGTCATGGTCATCGCGCGGATCGACAGGCCGATGCGGCGCTCACCGCGGTCAACCTTGACCACGCGGGCCTCGACTTCCTGGCCGACGTCGAGAGCGTCCTTGACCTTCTCGATGCGCTGGTCGCTGATCTGCGAGATGTGGACGAGTCCGTCCACGCCATCCTCGAGCTCGATGAACGCGCCGAACGAGGCGATCTTGGAGACCTTGCCCTTGACGACCATGCCGACCGGATACTTGCTGGCGATCGCGTCCCACGGATCGGTCTGCGCCTGCTTGAGGCCGAGAGAGATGCGCTGCTCCTTCGGATTGACGTCGAGCACGACTGCGTCGACGACCTGGCCCTTCTGGAGGCACTCCGACGGATGGTTGATCTTGCGCGTCCAGCTCATGTCGCTGACGTGGATCATGCCGTCGATGCCCTCCTCGAGCTCGACGAACGCGCCGTAGGCCGTGAAGTTGCGGACCTTGCCCGTGACCTTCGAGCCGACCGGGAAGCGGTCCTGCACCGTGTCCCAGGGGTTCGCCTGCGTCTGGCGGATGCCGAGGGCGATCTTCTGGTTCTCGACGTCGATCGAGAGGACGACAACCTGAACCTCGTCGCCGACGGAGAGCATGTCGCTCGCGCGGGCAACGCGCTTGGTCCAGCTGAACTCGCTGATGTGGACGAGACCCTCGATGCCAGGGGCGATCTCGACGAACGCGCCGTAGGCGGCGAGGTTGACGACCTTGCCCATGACGCGGGCGCCGACCGGGAACTGGTCCTGGATCGCGTCCCACGGATTGGGCGTGGTCTGCTTGAGGCCGAGCGACACGCGCTCGCGCTCGCGGTCCACGTCGAGCACCATGACGTCGAGCTCCTGGCCGACCTTGATGAGCTCGCTCGGATGCTTGATGCGTCCCCAGCTCATGTCAGTGATGTGGAGGAGACCGTCGATCGCGTCCTCGATGGAGACGAACGCGCCGAAGTCGGTGATGTTCTTCACGCGGCCCTTGCGGATCTCGCCCTTCTGGAGGCTCGCGAGGAGCTCCGCCTTCTTCTCGGCCTGCACGCCCTCGATGAGCTCGCGGCGCGAGACGATGAGGTTGCGGCGCTCGTTGGAAATCTTGATGACCTTGAACTCGTAGGTCTGCCCGACATAAGGCTCGAGCTCCTTGACGGGAGTGACCTCGACCTGGCTGCCGGGGAGAAACGCCTCGACGTCGTCGATCTTGACGAGAAGGCCGCCCCTGACCGCACTCTTGATCGTGCCGGTGACGATGCTGCCCTCGACGTAGCGCTCCTGTATCTTGTCCCAGCGGATCTTCTCGTCCGCGGCGCGCTTGGAGAGGACGACCATTCCGGTCTTGTCGTTCTCGAGCTCGCGGAGCATGACCGTGACCTTGTCGCCGACCTTGGGCTCGGCGTCATCGCCGAACTCGGACACGTCGATCGAACCAACGGACTTGTAGCCGATGTCGATCATCACGTCGTCACCCTTGATCCCGCTGACGGTGCCTTCAATGAGGCTGCCGTTCTTGAACTTTGACTCCTGCCCGGCGCTTGCGAGCATCTCCGCCATCGCGGCGGACTTCTCTCCCGGAGGAGTCGGCTTCCTGATTGCCATTTACTTTTTCTTTCTGTTTGTTTAGATCGCGGTTTTCTGCCGCGTCCACCCCGTTTTTGGGCGTGGAGCGAATATTATATCAAAAATGACTGCGAAAATGCAATACGGCGTCGTTTTTTTGTATTTTTGGCAAAGATGCCAACTTCAGCACCCAAGAAAGCAGCCACACGATGCCTTATGCCCCGGCCTTGAAGACCGCGAAGACCTTCGCGGCGGCGCGGTCGAGCTGGCGGCGGCGGAACTCGCCGAAGAGCGGCAGCTTGAGCGGCGCGGAGCGCACGACCTCCGCAGTCTCCTCGCGGACGCCCTCCCAGACCAGCCTGAGCCCGTCGTCCGAGCCCACGGCCATCCTGCGCCTGTACTCGGACGCGAATATCTCGTCCACCTTCCCGGCGAGCCCCACGCGCGCAAGGCGCGTGGAGAGGCTTGTCGTCGCGTAGGTCGCGAAGAGCCCCAGCGCGCCGGCGAGCGCCCCCGCCGCCTTGGCGAGGAAGCTGCCGTCGCCGAACTTGGCGGTGGAGAGATACCATACGCCGATGGCCGCCGCGGCCGACAGGAGGATTCCGAATGACGCGTGGACGAAGCGACGCCACGCAAGGCGGCGCGCCACGTGGTTCACGATGCACATGCGGATCGAAAGGCCCGAGAAGTCGGCGTTCGCCTGCGAGAAAACGTTGTCGCGGCGTCGTCCGGCGGCATCGCGGAAGACGCCGAGGAACTCGTCGCGGTGCCTGTCGAAGTCCGCAAGGTCCAGTCCCCCTGGCATCGGCGTGCGCGCCTCGCCGGAGTAGACGGTCCATATCTTCGGAAGGTCCTTCGTCCGCAGGACGCGCGCAAGGTTCCAGCACACGGTCCCGTAGGTGCGGGCGAAGTCGTACATGCTCGAGAACGCGTCGCACTTGTTTACGAGGACGCGGAGCTTGAACTCGACGCCGCGCAGGCAGCTGGCGAAGACGTTGACCGTCTCGCCCGTCGTGCCGGGCTTGTCGGGGTCGAGGAGGAAGAACACCATGTCGCACAGCTCCGCGAGCGTGCGCACGACGCCTTCGAAGTTGTACGCGCGGTCGACGGTCTGCTCGGCCGAGTCTATCATGCCGGGACTGTCGATCAGCGTGACGCCGCGCAGAGTCTCGCGCTTCCTGTACTTGATGCGCAGCCGCTGGAGAAAGTTGCCGCCGAACATCCTGAGCTCGGAAAACTCGGAAGGAAGGCGCGCAAGAGCCGCAGGCCCCCACACGTCCTGCTCCTCCTCGCCGTACATTATGACTGTAAAGCCGTCGTCCGTCGGCGCAAGACCGACGTCCTGAACCGGCTCTCCGCCGATCACCCAGTTGATGAGCGAGGACTTCCCGGACGAGTGGTTGCCAAGGAAGACCATGCACGGCGTTCCGCCCCCGGTGACGGTCGGACGCGTGAAATGGTAGTAGTAGCGCGAGGCGAGCGGACTGAACCGCTCGTAGTCCTTCCGCACCAGCTCCTCGAATTTGTCGGATTGATTTCCCATATGTACCGCTATTATACCATAACAAACGGCGCAAGCGGGAAAAATCAGACTTCCCTTCCCGGGCCGCTTCAGTCAAGCGGCTCGGTTGTGAACGGCGAGGCCGGAAGTCCTTCGGATGGATGTCGCGGTCGTTGCCGATGTCGATGGTGACGGCAAGGCCCGTTCCCGGAATCGTCTGAGCGGCGACGCGCATCGCGTTGCGGATGCGCGCGTAGCCGTTGCCGCCCGCGGGATCGGACGTCCTGTCGGTGAAGCTCGAGAGCTGCACGATGTAGAACGGGAAGTCGTAGCCCCACTTCGCGCGCCATCCGGCGGCAAGCGCCTCGAGCTTGTCGGCGTAGCTCTTGCCCTCGCCTCCGTTCGAGCAACCCTGGTACCAGAGCGCGCCGGTGATCGGGAAGCGGACGATCGGCTCGATCATCGCGTTGTGCTGGCGCGTCCAGAACGGCGCCTCCGGAGGCTGTCCGACGTCGTCGAAGTTTCCGGAAGCGGCGGCGGCGCGCACCTTCTCAGCCCAGTTGACAATGTCTTCGCGTCCCTTCTTCACGGAGTCCGCCATTCCGGCGAGCGACGGAACCTTCGCGATTCCCTCGGCGCAGATGAACGGCTCGATGCAGCACCCGCTCCAGTTGTCGTCGAGAATGCCGATCGGAATCCCCGTGCGCGAGTTGATCTCGCGGGCGAAGAAGTATCCCATCGCCGTGACGTTGTTGAGAACGTCGCCGACTGCGACGTGCCACGGACCCTGCGCGGCGGTGCGGAACTTCACCGGCCACGGGGCCGTCATGTGGTTGAACTTTATGGAGCGGATGTTCGGATAGTCCTTGGACTTCGCCTTCTCCGCGTCGCCGTTGATGATTCCCCAGCCGAACGACATCTCGGAGTTGGACTGTCCCGAGACGAGCCAGACGTCGCCTACAAGAACGTTTGTGAGCACGATGGAGTTCTTTCCGGCCACCTTGAACTCGGCGCCGTCCTTCACGACGGGAAGCGCCGGAAGCCTGACCTCCCAGTCGCCCGCAGCGTCGGCCTGCGCCTTCGCCTCGTTGCCGAGGAAGGCAACGGTCACGCTCTCGCCCGGATCCGCCTTGCCCCAGACGGGCAGCGGTCTGCCGTGCTGCAGCACCATGTTGTCAGTGAAAATGCCGCTGAGCGTCACGTCGGCCGAAGCCGCCGCCGCCGCAAGGGCGAATCCTGCGAACAGTGTCTTTTTCATTTTTCCCCTTTTGTGTTTTTTGGAATGTAAGAATTATATCAAATTCTGTACTCGCCGTGGGGCGAATCGTGGGGCTATTCGGCGACCAGGCGGAAGAAGCCAGTCGACGTCGAGCGGTCGATGTCGAGCGTGAGCACGCCGTCCGCAGCCGCCGCGCCGAGCCAGGAGTCCTCGATGTGGCAAGACTGGATGACGAGCCCCGCGCTGTCTAGAAGCCTGATGTCTATGTCGCCGTTCGTTATGTACTGGCTTGGCCAGTTCGCCGCTAATTCTATCAATAGCGGCGTGAAAGGGGAACCCCCACCATCAGGGGGGTCACTCGGGCCTGTCGGTGTACACCCGAACGTCGCGGACGGTCATCTTCACGCCAGTGTCGTTATTCCAGGTGTTTCCATCCGGCGGATCTGGCACGTAGCCCTTCGAGTCGTTGAACATGTACGTCTCGAATCGGGTGAGCTTCGCGCCATTCAGCCTGGCGGACGGAATCTTGTGAGTCATCGTCATCCACTCGCCCGGCCTCTCGTACGCGGCCATCGGGCTGTCCCTGAGGCAACTCATGGCGGCGATGCGGACGGCGTCCTCGCCCTTCTTCGAACCCTCGCCCCAGACGCGCGCGTTGCCGTTCACGATGTACTTGAGCCACGCGTTGCTCTTCGGCGCATTCGGATGAGTCGCCTCGATCTTGATCTCGTAGCGCACCGTCACGTCATAGTCCTCCTGTCCGGAGAGATCGACGTCGCAGTCTACGCCGAACATGAGTCCGTGCGACTCGACCGACTTCTCGCCCTCGAGGAGCGTCGCTATCCGGCGCGGCGGCACGCGCACAAGGCGCAGCACATCCCGGGCGCCCTTGAGCGAGCGGACCGCGCGGTTCACCTCCAGCTGCGTCGCCTCCTTGTCGGCATAGACGGCCGCCGCTTTGCGGAAGAGGCCCTTGTACTCGTCCGCGGACTCGGCGGTGTAGCGCGAGAAGTCGCGGACCCGCCCCTCGATCGCCTTGCGCAGCGCGTCCTTGTTGACGCTCGCGTGGTATCCGGCGTTCGCGCGCGCCTCGAGAAGCGCCGCGGCGGCGCGGCGGAGCGCAACGACGTTCTCGCCGGCAATCGTCTCGCGGGCGGCGTTCGCCGCACGGTCGTGCAGTGCGATCCTGTCGGGGCAGTCGCACGAGCCCGAAAGCTTCTCGTCAAGCATCGCCGCGACCTTCTCGCGCTCCTCCTCGAGCGTCACGTCGACGACGCGGCAGTTCTCCACCTTGGCGGTCGCCGAGGCGGACTTCTTGAACGCGTCCTGGAAGTTGAAGTTCATGAACACGCGGTCGATCGTCGACCAGTCGATCTTGCCGCGCGACATGTGCGCAGGCCCCTTCGCGCGGAACCCCTTGTCGATGAACGGCAGTCCCGTCGTGCCGTCGGGATTCACCACCGCGAGCGGAATCACGACCTCGGTGCGGCCCCAGTCCTTGATGTAGTCGCACGCGTTCCAGCCATAGTTGTGCTCGTTGTTGTCGGTGAGTCTCCCTCCGAACACCTGGAGATCGGGGTCGTTGTCCTTCTGCGCGACGTCGCGCGAGCGCAGCTTGATCCACGATCCGCTGGCTATGGCGTTGGCAAACGGAGTGCGGTAGTCGGAAGGCTCGAGCGTTATCGTGAAGCGCAGCTCCAGCTTCTTCGGATCGTGCGACGTGAAGTCGCTCTCCACCTCGCGTCCGGCGGCGTCGCGGATGCGCGACCAGTTGACCCAGATGCTCTTGCCTGCGTTGAAGTGCCAGAGCTTGTTGGCAGAGCGGAAGTCAGCGACAAGGTACCTGTAGTCGCGCAGGTTGGCCTTGACGGCGAGAAGTTCGCGGCACGCCTTGTCGATCTGCGCCGTCGTCGCATCCTCGTCGAAGAACACCTCGCGCGCCTTCTGGATTTCGGCGCGGTACGCGGCGAACGTCTCCGGATCATAGTCGTCTCCCGAAACCTTGATCCTGATCGCCTCCTCGAGCGCGTCGCGGTCGTACAGCGCGGCCTTCGCCCTTTCGGCGGCGCGCGGCACATTTGCCGCGGGAGCGGACTTCGAGATGTCCGTCGTGTCGGGCGTTCCGTCCGTGACGGCGATCGGGAACGACGCGGACTTCACGGACCCCTTGTAGTCAACCTTCGCCGTGATCGTCGCGACACCCGGCTTCACGCCGGAGACAACACCCTTCTCGCACACGGTGGCGACTGAGGGATCGGAGGACGAATACGAAACCTTCGCGGCGGAGGCCGGGAGGATGCGGTCGTCCTTGAGCGAGAATCGGACATCCGAGGCGACTGTCTTGCCGACATGAACAACGACGTCGCGCGGATTCGCCGTAACGACGGAAACCGTCTCGGCAAGCGCGCCGGAAACAGCGAGCGGGAAGCTGGCCTTGACGTCCGTCGCGGAAGCCGCGACCTCAAGCGTCCAGTCGCCGTTGGGGACGACCTTCTTGGTTCCGTTCCAGAACGCGCAGTCGGATACGTCGATGTCGATGTTCGCCGTCTTCGTCTCGCCCGGCTTCAAGTCGACCTTCGCGAAGCCCATGATCTGCTTCGCGGGGAGCCCCCTGCCCTTCGGATAGACGACATACGCCTGGACGATTTCGGAGCCCTCGCGCTTCCCCGTGTTGGTGACATCGACGGAAAGCGAGACCTTGCCGTTCGCGTCGGCCTTCTTCGCGCTGGCCTTCGCGTTCGCGTACTTGAACGTCGTGTAGCTGAGTCCGTAGCCGAACGGATAGTCGACCGCACCCTTGAAATACTGGTATGTGTATCCGCCAGCGGGATAGTCCTTCTCCTCGGGAAGGAACTTCTCCTTGAGTCCGTACTGGCGAATCCCGGGAAGGTCGCTTTCCTTAGCGTACCACGTAAACACGAGCTTTCCGCAGGGATTCGCGTCGCCGAAGAGCTGGCGGGCAAGTCCGACGCCCTGTCCCTGTCCGTTCTGCGACGACCAGAGTATGGACTTGACTGCGTTCTTGAAGAGTCCGAGTTCGACGACATTGGAAGTCTGAAGGAACACGACTGTGTTTTTGTTGAGCTTCGCGACGTTCGCGGCGATCTTGTCCTGGTTGCGCGTGAGGCGAAGCACCTCGCGGTCCTTGCCCTCGCTCGAGTCGTCATGCTCGTCGGCAGCCACGATGATCACGACGTCGGCGGCCGCGATAGCAGCCCTGTCCTCCTCCATGACCTCGCCGTCCTCTCCGAACTTGTCGACGAGTTTGAGCTCTGTCGCGCGGTTGTGGACGAAAAGGTAGTCGTCGATGCCTGCGTAGCACGAGATGCGGTTCTTCTCCTTGGGCTTTCCATGGTAGTTGCCGAGGAAGCACGTGTCCGCCCTGTCGCCGACAACGACGACCTTGCGCAGCTTGCGGACGTCGAGCGGAAGGAACGAGCCCTCGTTCTTGAGGAGAACCACGCCGCGGGCGGCAGCCTCATCTGCGAGCGCGCGGTGTTCCTTGGTCTCGACTGTATTTGCGAACGAGTACTTATCGCCGCGCCACGAAACCTTCTCGACGGGATCGAACTCGCCTAGCCTGAAGCGCGCGAGGACGCTGCGGTAGACGTTGAGGTCGATCTGGCTTTCGGTGATAAGTCCAGCAGCGACGGCGCGACGCGCGTTGGCAGGATATACATCGCCGTTGCAGTCCATGTCGCATCCGGCCATGAGCGCGAGCGCAACCGAGCCCGGCTTCGTCACGACGCCGTTGGGATCGACGTAGTCGGAGAGCGCCTTGCCGTCCGCCATGCGGTAGTTCTTCGGCTGCACCGTGTTCCTGTCGGGCTGCCACTTCTGCTGGCGCTCGAGGTTGTCGATCGCCCCGCAGTCGGAGACCA
>JAEEGG010026084.1_pt1 | contig 11189 bp, 9 predicted proteins | sample 9134161 | NCBI WGS metagenome assembly JAEEGG01 (sample SAMN16246543, study PRJNA631951) | gut metagenome | biome: gut microbiome; feature: rumen; material: CR-attached | host: Bos | place: Iran: Karaj | collected 2018-10
CGGGCCTGCTATGAGAATGAGGAGACCTACGACTACTATCCGTATGCCCGTGAGGCCTTGCAGCTGATGACCAACCGTGATGACATCTGCATGATTCTCTGGAGCGGATGCTACGATGAGCAGATGGCTATTTACAGAAGTCGTTTTGCAGAGGAGGGCATCCGTTTCGACTATGCCAACGAGAATCCTGAAGTGGGAAAGACGAGTTTCCAGAACTTCGAGGTGAAGCTTTATTTCAACGTGGGAATTGACGATAAGTTCGGCTTCGAGGCAGAGACGGACTGGGTAAAGGTGATTGAAGCTTTAGGAAGGTTCTGATATGTACGGCATCATAGACTGCGACAATTGCTACGTTAGCTGCGAGCGTGTTTTCCGTCCCGATCTGAACGGAAAGCCGGTTGTGGTTTTGAGCAACTTATTCGGAATTCTGAATAAATTACACAACACTACACTAGGAAAGACGGCAAAGGCAAAGCTGATGTTTTCGCCAATGCCATCAAGCATGATTTCAAGAGTCCATCACCAACAACGCGGTGGTCGGACGTGATTCGACTCAACGCAAATGACAAGAAAAAGAAAGATGACCACTTTCTCGAATTGCTACAAGATTGCCCAGCATGCCCGCTATGAAATTAACAACACCGCCTCGCTTCGAAGCAGCGCCCCAAATATCGTGGACCTTCCCTCGGGTTATTCACCCCGCGGGTTCCGTGTTTCATCTGCGGGAAAGCGCTATTTCGGGTTTGACCTTCCGGTGGTGATTGACGACATGGCTCCTGCCGCACATAAGGTAATGACTCCCCAGCAGCGCAGCCTGTCCAGTTATCACGCCGTGGATGCCACCAATTACCAATCCATGAAAGAGGCCCTGGGAAGCGTCAAGGGAGAGTTGTGCATTGTGACGGAAGGGCTGCTGGGGTATTTCAACGAGCCGGAGCTGGTGAGTCTTTGTCAAGCCATTCACCGTCTCCTCTCGGAGTACGGCGGCACCTGGATGACGGCCGATCTGTCTATCTTAAGAATCTATGCGCTCACCCTCGGCACTTTGCTTAAAGGCGACGAACTCGCTTATATAAATCGTGTCAAAGAGAAAGGCGGCGGTTTGGCCGAAGTAGAAATGTACCAGAACAGTCTCTTCCTCAATGGCGAGGAAGGAGCCCTGAAATTCCTGGAGGAGCAGGGATTCACGGTGGCATCTGAACCCGTCACCCTCTATCTTCCGGATGTTCCTGGTGTGAATGATGAGCTACGTAATGCCTATCGGCAAATGAAGATGCTCACTATGTGTGTCGCCTCCCCAAAGACCGGAACAAATCCAGCCACTGAGCTTCCTTTTGCCGTCGACAGTTCAATAACGGAAGGAAAACTCGTCATGAAAGTCCAGGGACGTGTCGATAGCCTCACGGCAACGCAACTGCTTAAAGTCTTCCAGGAGGCGTCGCCTCAGACCGATTCAATAGAACTGGACGTGGAGAAAATGCCTTATATATCACAGGCCGGCCTCCATGTGCTATTGATGATGAGGGAATCTGTAAAAGACCTTAGCTGCTTTAAGTTATTCCACGTCCAGCCCGAGGTGGAAAAAATCTTGAAAGTGACAGGATTTGATAAGCTTCTGATACGCTAATCGCTCATCACCAGAGGTCAGATAGATGATACCGCAATAGGTGAAACCGTGCTTCATGATATTGTGCTTCATGATTCTATTGTCCCTATGGGTGTCAATCCTGATGTTTGGGTCATGGGAGAAACAGTAGTCCATGATGCAGCTGAATATACCATGAACATCGGGATAACTGGCTATGCGGTGGACAACGTGATAAGGGCGCTCATCATCAAGCCAGTCGCCTTCATAGATCTTGGCGTATGTAGGTTCAGGTGATGGCAGGAAAGCAAAATAGCCGACAACCTTACCGTCATCTTCAACCACAAAGCCGCCATTCCGTTCCATGTCAGCCGTAATGACAGCCTCAGAAGGATAGCCTTCTCCCCATTGGTGCATATTACCAGACTGCCGCATTATATTCTTTGCAGCATCCATGACATTCATAATTTCAACCATGTCCGTCAGTTGGGCTTCTCTGATAATCCTGCTCATTCCATCCTGCCGTATTTCATTTCCTCGCCCTCTTTATCATACTGCTTGCGCTTGCCAACGGGAGGTTCAGTCAAGGTGATACGAACAACTGCCGTCCGTTCAATGCTGCGGGCAATGGCATCATCGAAAGCATCCATATGGTGAGGGAGGAAACGCTGGCAGATGGCCCTCAGGCCTGCAATCTTTTCTTCGCGATTTGTCACGATCTCTGCTTTTCCGATGGCAGTTGCCGATTTATACTGTAGCGTAAAACTCCCATCTTTCGGACCAACTGTAGGCGCACATTTGGTAACGGCCGACAGGAATACTGTCGGACAGTGTGCAATACAGTCCAGCTTGTCACCCTCCAAGGCACAATGGAAATAGAACGTTCTTTCGTCTGTGCGAGCCAACGACAGGGGCAGTCCGTAAGGAGTCCCGTCAGGTCTTGTCATACTAACAGTCACGTATGGAGCCTTATCCAACACCTCCAATGCAAAGGCGGCATCCATCTGCCTACTTGCTTTTCTCATATTTCTTTCATTCTCTTTTCAAACTTGAATAGCCCGTGAGCTGACAGCTTATTATAGGCATAAAAAAGAGTCCAACGATTAATTCAATGAACTCTTGGCGGAGAGAGAGGTATCTCTCGCGGAAGGAGAGGCTCCCTATATTTTTCCGTCTAACACACTGAGAACCAGCACCGTTAGCATTTGTCCCTATGTGGTTCGATTTCTCATCTGTAATTAATCTGTAATACTCTTCTTTTTCGGTCAGATTTCGCTTGTTTTCGCTCATCATACCTTTTCGACTGCAAGGACGGTGCAAACCGAGTACAGAGAGCTCGCTCTTTGTCGAGGTGCAGCCCGTTCTCGCGGTTTTCAGCCGCAAAGTTACGAATAATTTTCGATATGTGTACCAGTTGGAGCAAAAATATCATTATTTTTATCTTTTGTCCGTTCCCTCTACCCTACCTCATGGTGATCATTGAAATGGAAAACTCGCAAATTAGACCATAATAATAATCTATACCATTGAATTACACTCGGGGGAAGGCTGCGATTAAGTGAGAGCAGAGTGGAGTTCACACCTACTCTGCCGAACGTGAGCAGGCTCGACCAAAGGTCAAGCTTCGCTGTGGGGGCAGACAGTCCCCATTGAGATATAAAGAAACCACAAAACTGCTGTCCCACCTTATTATATATGTGGGTCAGATGTTTTGAACCGCTGTCAATCGTGCCAATGTTAACGTGTCGTCAGACCTGCATCTTTGGCACGACTTTGTTCGTGGATAAAATCTTTGTCTGGATAAAGTGACTAAGGTTTTATTGACTTTGAGAGAATCTCCAGATGGTTTGGGCGTCGGAACTCGTAAAGAATCAAATTATAGAAGAAAAGCCATGACATTTAGCAGAAAGTAAACCCTGACCCTGAAGCGGTTCTACTACTATCGCGACGAGATCAGCGACGAGAAGATTGGCGACGAGTATGACGATAGCGTTGTCGAGGCCCGCCACATTGAAACTTCACCCGTTCACAGAACAACGACTCCACGAATATCATTATCATCAGCCCAAACTTCCAGCGCATTATCCACAAGAACAATCCGAGGTTCAATCGCAAAAAGTTCCAGTTCGAGTTCGAGAATGGCGAGTTGCTGAGACTGAAGCTGTATAAGCATTTGAAGGTGTGAAGTATCTTTGGCAAGGGACTTGCCAGGGCATAGCGTGGGGGGGCGATGGCAAAGTTTTGACCTTGTTATGGAAAAACAATGAAATCCCTTACTTTTTTCCGTGGCATTTTTTGTACTTTAATCCACTCCCACAGGGGCATGGCTCATTTCTTCCTATTTTTTTCTTGTTTGGAACTTCTGCGAATAAATGATTCACGGATGAATCCAACAACTTAATCTCCCCTTCTACTTTTGGGTCTTTTTCCCATGGAGTTATATTATACTCAATGGTATCTACGGAGAAAGGACTATATATGCTGGAAGCAAATCCTATCCATTTGTCCGCTTTTGCCTTATATTTATGACTATGCGAATATATTGCCATCTCATTCGTCAAAGTATTTATATTCTGGGTATAACTTGCAATGTATGATATGCCCATAATTCCATGCTCAAACACCATATTTGTTGAAACAATCGTATGCTTTTCCCTACTTCGTTTTTTAGCATTCGAAATCATCCTCAACAGCCTCTCTGATTCTGTGCTACAATCGTATAAGTGAAACAACACATCTGTGACGTGAGGATTAGACCACTCTTTAATTTCAGATAGAAAAGACTGATAGTCATTACTTAACCATTTACATGACAAAGGCTCTCCTTTGATAATTGGATTAAGATCAAGATTAAATATGTTAGGATAATCCACGTCAATATCCTCTGCAATGGAAGAATCTAGTAGTACAGAACTCATTTCGGGGTCTTTCCATAGTTTATGTGATAAATGGTAAGACAATAAAATTGTTTCATTGTTAGCAATATAGTATTTGTATGTAGCAATTCTCTGGCGTACGTAATAAAGAAATTCATACGGATCTTTCAGATAATAAGAAAGAAGATGTAAATCGAATATGTTAAGAACAATAGGTGCTGTTGCCTTATCTTCTAAATCTAAAAGAAGATGAACCTGGTGAGGTATTGCTGAATAAAAGCCTGTTGTTACACACATTATATACACATCGTCAATGTCGTGAGTCTCTATTATTTCACCATGGCTGTTATATAGGACTGCATCATTTTTCAGAATTGAATTCCGGCAAGTCATTCCCTGTTTATACGCATCAGCAATGGCACCTTTAAAATCATTATGAAATGCTCTATCGTCGCCGGTTTGAGCTTTTTCGGTCAGTTTCTTAGATTTTACCTGAACACATAAGGCCTTATTACCAAGCAAACAAAAAATATCTATATCAGTAATCGTATTATGCCCTTTCTTTATAATAATGTTTTTGAAAGCCATATCTTCACCGAAAATAGGCTTTAAAAAATCGAAAACAACATCTTCACCAGCATCTCCCAAATGAGAGCCTGCCGTTTTGGCATAATGTTTATCTTCCATAAGCCAATAATATGGTGTCTCATATATAGACTGAAACAACAAATATGGCAAAGGAAGGATATATCGGTCTTCTACGACTTTTAGTATTGGTTTCCATGTAACAACGTTACTTTTCCCAGGCTCAGTAAAATCAGAGTTTATGCCAGGATATATTTCTGTCGAGAAATTATCCAGAAAAGGCCTAATTCCATTTAGCTTTTCTATTACACTTTTCTCTATCATGAACAGATCAAGCAAAATGTGGCATAGTTTGTGACAATCAATGCATTCAAAATAATCATGGTCGTCATCAACTTCTGTTGATAACAAATCTTCATATTTTTGTAATGTCAAGAAGTTGCGAGTCCTCTCTGCTGAAGTTTTATCTTTTTTCAACCTCCTGTCATTGCTTATCATTTCATTTATCTGTTCTTTAGACAAGCTACTGATTTTGCACATTTTTCCATCGAACAGCTTTTTTATCACTATTGCAATGTTTGCAGCTTCACTGATATCAAAGCCCTTATTTCGATGAAGCCACTCTTCGTCATATTTATATTTGCTTGGCGCAAAAAACAAGTATTCCAAATCATAGGCAGGTTCATTTGAGTAAAAGAAAGTTTCTCTCATATGAGTGGCATGTGCCAATATCTGATTAGGAGAAAATCGTTGTTTGCTATCGCCCATATAACGATTAAAAGCTTCACGCATTTCCTTGGCAAGAGGTTCGTTCATTGCCCAATGAAGTTCATCCAACACCTGATATGTTTTTGCCCGAAGATCAAACAAAGAATCAATATTATTGGGTTCTTTCAGTACGTCATTATTCTCATTAATTAATAAGCCAACTAGCATTGCTGCCTCTTTCATTGAAAGACGAATCTGAGGGTCTGCTTCTTTAAGTTGTGAGAATGGTATACAAATATCTTCTTCAATCATAAAAAGCAGGACATATAGATAACCTGGACTTTTAACTAAGTCGCGCAAAGTTTGAAATACTTCGTTGAGTGATTTTTTTGTTGTATTCATTGACATGATTTTTGTGCAAATATACACATCTTTTTCATAAAAATAAACCGATTTACACTTTTTATCAGTCATAAAGATGAGAAAAAAGATAATATAGTGAGATAATGTGTTAATTATCGTAATATTATGAATTTGTTTCAAAAAAAATTGTATCTTTGTAACCACTAACAATGAAAATATCCATTATGGACAAAGACATCAATCGCATCAAAGTGGTGCTTGCAGAAAAGAAGAGAACGAACAAGTGGTTGGCAGAGCAACTCGGTTGTGCGCCTACTACTGTTTCCAAGTGGTGTACAAACGCTTGCCAGCCTCCGATGGAAACGTACATTAAAATTGCGAAGCTGCTGGAGGTGGAGATAGACGAGTTGTTGAACAAGAAGTTTGTTGTATCAATATAGAATGCAGATACCGCAATCTGACATATTGACCACGAACCGACTTGGGAAGATTTTCTCAAATACGGTGGCGACATACAAATTCTTTTGGTTTGTATCGATTATGCAGATACATGCGAAATCGGACAATCCGAAAATCAGCGTGTGGGATATTGTAATCAGAATGGTGGCAAACGCATGGTATCCTATTCACTATTTCCGTTTGTCTTTTGGCAAGAGTGATTCGCTGTTTGATATTGTGATGGAATTGCAGCACATTACTCAGATTCCCATTGATACCAATTCTCAGACGATTATTGACGGTTTGCAAAGCAGATTGGAAGACAAACAAATAAAGCGACTATTAAACACGCTTACGCTGAATGTTCCATATCGTTTTCTGCGTCCATGGATTGACACCTCTGATGACAAAGAGATGGTCAGACGCTCTCAGACATTGGAGAATGGAAGTCTATACGCTCTCTACAAAAATGGTTCAGATTTCTATATCGTCCTGAATCAGGCGTGGGATGCTTATCTGCATACGCACTACAACATTCTGGTGGATTTTGCCTATTGGAATCTGACATTGTTTCTGCAAACAAGGAATCCCAATGTACCAGCCATCCCCAATAAACTGATACGCCCTGAAGTTAGGTATTCACTGACAAAGCAGCATAACTATTGGGATATGGTGATGACGATAGGCGGCCCTATTCATTGTATCTATACAGATAAGTTGCTGCATCCCAAAGACTATGACCTCGACCACTTTATTCCGTGGAGTTTCGTGTGTCACGATCTGCTGTGGAACTTGATTCCATCGAATGGAAGCATCAATTCATCTAAGAGCGACAAGTTGCCAGACTTGGACTTTTATCTGCCCAAACTCGCAGCTTTGCAGCATCATTCTTTGCAGGTATTAATCAATGCCGACAGGGAGCCGAAAGTAATGGAGGACTTCGTGTCTCTTGGTTACTCTGCAAAAGATTTGGCTGCAATGAGTGATGAGAAGTTTCGAGAACTCTACGAAAGAACGTTTAACCCCATCAATCAGATAGCCCTCAATATGGGCTTCGAAACGTGGAAATACTAAAGGCTATGGAACCAGAGAAAATCAATCATCCGTATCTGACAGCTATCAAGCGAACGGAATTATCCGTACCGACACGCTATCTTTTGCAGCACAACTTGCTAAAGGGGAAAATACTGGATTTCGGCTGCGGTTTTGGTTTCGATACGGATGATTTGAAGCGTCAGGGTTATGACATAGTGGGCTATGATTATTATTATCGCCCTGACTATCCCGAAGGAAAGTTTGATACTATCATTTGCAATTATGTCCTGAATGTGCTGGAACCGTATGCACAAGCAGAAGTGATGATGAACGTCACCAATCTGCTTTCGCCCAAAGGAACGGCATACTTTGCTGTGCGTAGAGACCTGACGGAAGAAGGCTTCAGGCTTCATGCCATTCACAAGCAATACACCTATCAGTGTAATGTAAAATTGCCATATAAGAGTATAGTTGCCAACAAGAGTTATGAACTCTATCAATATCAGCACTTCAACAAACTGCCTCGTAAGGAAGGAGAGACATGTCCTTTCTGCCGATTGTCTCGACGTGTAGAGATCATTTGCGAGACAGCCACTTGTGTCGCTTTCTATGATGGTTATCCTGTCTCGCCAGGACATGCTCTGATTATTCCGAAACGCCATGTCGCTAATTACTTCGACCTCACTAACCACGAGCGAGAAGCAATGAACGTCGTACTGCAATACGTGAAGCAAAAGGTTGACGAGCGTTTCCATCCCGATGGCTACAACGTGGGCATAAACATCAATGAGGCCGCAGGCCAATCGGTGTTCCATTGCCACATGCACTTGATACCAAGGTACAAAGGTGACGTGCCCAATCCGAAAGGTGGTGTGAGAGGTGTGATTCCAAGTAAACAGAAGTATTAGGCTATGAAGATAATTGAGACTAAAGGCAATCAAAAAATGATGCATAGAGAAAATGCCAAGGTGCTGAGTTGTAACATCAATCACGACTATCGCTATAAAATTTTAATTTCTAAGCAAAGCATGATAAGTTTACAAAACTTTTCGTATCTTTGTATAATAATGTAACGAGATTATGGAGAACGACATGACAACAATGGCAGCTGAACCTGCGGTGACTCATCCAATGACATCGTATAAAGAAATGACACAAACCTATTCCCAGTCACCCCATGGATGGGATGAAAAAAGGGCGGTTAAACTATGGAAAATGGTGAAGCCATCCTTGGATGAACGTAAATCACGTAGACTTAAAGATTGTTTTGTCCAATGAATAATAGATTTGAAAAGATGGTAAAGAAATTTGCCAAATATGGAGTTTGGAGTTTGTTTGCTATAAGTATCTATATGGTATTTGCAGCATATTTCCATGGACTATGTTTTATACCATTGCCATTTGGGGAAGAAACAGTTGAGAAACTTAATGATATCGGTAAAAATGTATCGTTGAGTTATATAGCTGGAGCAATCTTCTATTTCCTATCTGTATATTTACCCTTTGTACTTAAAAGGAGTTTCGTCAAGTGTCGATGCCGTCTGATTATTAAAAATTTGTTGGGCTATATTAAAAAATTCTTTGAAGAATTATGTAAGCAGAATGACATGAGCGATGTAAATCAGCTTTATTTCGATGCGACACAAAAGGAGTATGAAAAGGGAGATATTTGTAAGTTGGAAAAGAATCAACTATTCGCAATTAGAAAACTTATTACAGAAATAGACCACACTTTAGATACATTGCTAATACAAGCAGAGTATATAGATGCTGATGATTTTGAAATACTGATTACTATTAAGTCAGAAGCATTCTTGAGTGATTTAAGAAAGATTGCACAAACATCTGAAACACATACGACGAATAGCACCACTTTGTTAGGCATTTTAAGTGGAGTGGTCAGCATGTATGGGACTATGAACAATTTGAAAATCATTAAAAACTATGGATGAGAAGGAACTCCAAAAGATTATAGCTAATGATACGATAGAGCATCGTAAAGAGCTTGTAGCCTTACTTATTGAGTATAAACACAAAGCTCGTGGCTGTGTGTTTAAAAATTTAGGATGGCCAAATGGATTTATGGCCGATTTTGAGCGTAATGGGCAATCACGAGTGCGTAATGTCTTGATAGTTAGTGGACAGGAAAAGACAGAGGAGATTATAAGAAAAGCTCTTGAGTGCTCTTCTGAACAACTAAGGGGTAACCCTGCATTCTCAAAGTTAGACTGCTATGTGTTTAGTGAAATAGGTAATGTGGAGGAACTATGTGATTATGCGGAGTATCAATTGAATATCACCTTAACAATCTATGATATCAAAGATATTACATCACAGACAATTGCTGCCGGTCTGGTTAGAAGATATGCAGATACCGGAACAGAACAACGCCATGTGCCATTCACTATTGATCGCAATAAGAAAATTATCTTTGACCTATTTTCTACAGGAGCAACAGTGGCAGGTATTAAAAACAGTTTTGTTTCTTCGTATATACAGCTAGCCCTTTATGACAATGAGAAATTGACTCCTGTTAAACTGAAGGAAACTGTCTCGTTAAATTTGAAGAATATGTCGGATGCAGTTTTTGACAGTAGCCTTAGGATGGAAATGGAATCAGGCCATGTCGAATATCATGACGGTCATTGTTTTCTGAAAGAAGATTTCAAACAGTACATGGATGGGGTTATTGACACAACATCAGCGACAGAAAAGAGACTATTTGAGCAGTTTGACCAATGTTTAGCAAGATATGGGCTACAGGATCTTTCCAAGAAAGTAATGGAAAAGATAGTAGCCATCTATCAAAATCACTACTCTGGCGAGGCTGACCCGTTCAATAGTCATGACAAGAGCGAAAAGCGAGAAAAAACGTTGTATAATGCTCTTGTGAGAATGATTCTAAATAAAGGTCAGGATGTAGAAGCAAGCAGGAAAATCGCTAATGAGTTGCTTGGAGTAGTCGGAGAGAGTGAATATTTGAATAAAACTTCGCTAACACAGATGTTTACAGGTATGTTTAACTCTGGCCAGTTGGAAGAATATATGAACAAGCAACAGCGTATAGTAGTGCTTGATACACAAATTTTGTTAAACCTTTTGTGCTTACTATATCAGGATGTGGAATATGATGATACTATATATGATTCAACGGTTATGCTTTGGAAGCAGCTGAAAGAATCGAAAGACTATGTGACAATCTACACAACAAGTGGTTATGTAGATGAGGTGGCGAAGCATTTATGTGAGGCGATGTCAATCAGTAGATTCCTTTCACTACCATACGTCAGAGACTTAGGGAAGTCAAAGAATGTATTTTTCAATTTCTACCTATACCTTTTAGAGAAAGAAGATATGGGATTCGAAAGTTTTGAGGACTTCATCGGTCAAATGCTCAATTGTGATGATGTAATACCAAATTCAAATAATGCTCGAAAGGTGTTGTTCTTAGAGATTATAAACGATATATTTGAGGCTGCAAACATACAGATTAAAACCTTAGACACACCAGAAGACTATAACCAGTATCTAGAAGCATACAAATTGGTTATGAATAATTGTAATATGTGGTATAAAAATCCAGGGGCTATCAATAAGGA
>JAEEGG010026085.1_pt1 | contig 11189 bp, 10 predicted proteins | sample 9134161 | NCBI WGS metagenome assembly JAEEGG01 (sample SAMN16246543, study PRJNA631951) | gut metagenome | biome: gut microbiome; feature: rumen; material: CR-attached | host: Bos | place: Iran: Karaj | collected 2018-10
GAAGGCTTTGGCTATGTCGACAGGAACTGTGAATGTGATCACCTGGGAGATCATGGCTTTGGGCTCGAAGCGCCTGAAGCAAGGACCCTTCTCTGGCTCGTGGGCGGACCCTTCAAGGCGGGGGCAAGGATCGATGAAGCTGAGATCGTGGATATCTCGCCTACTATCGCAGAGGTGCTGGGGCTTTCCATGCCGGATTGCGACAGGCGGGTGCTGACGGAGGCAATGTGAATTACAGTTCACACGCCCTCCTACTATGGGGACCCTCCCCTGCTACGCAGAATATACAAGATGCCAAAACTCTTTGAAAGCAAGCTTTCAGAGCTTTAGCATCTTGTATATCTGTGAACTGTAACTTTTGTAACCAAAATTACACGCTTTAACCATATTTTTGCAATAATCTTTTGATATTAATTGAATAAGTGATATAATAAAAAACCATGTCGGGGGAGCTTTCGGCATGGCTTTTTGCACCTTTGCCTATGGCGAGGACCCCCTTAGTGAATATTCCGGTGCGGCGGAGCCGCCTGTCCGGTGTGGCGTGAGCCACGTGTCCGGACTGACGGAGCCACCTTGTTATTAAGTTACTGAGCCTCAGCAGGATTTAATCCATACCGCTCACGCATCGATATATCTTTGGCAGGATCTATGCTTACGATGTTGATCTTGTATGAATCATATGCGATTCTGTCCATGATGGCGTCGGCAAGGGTGCCTTCACCACCAAGTTGATCATACCAGCCGGCTTCCAGAAACTGGGAGCAAAAGATCGTAGATGAGTGCTTACGCCTTTTACTGATCACTTCAAAAAGATTCCTAACTTCCTTGTCATTAAGACGGATAAGGAGCCATTCATCGATAATGAGCAAAACAGGTTTGGTATATTTTGCTATAACCTTTGAGAATGTTCCTTCCTCTCGAGCTGCCTGTAGTTCGATTAACATATCAGGCATCCGTACGAACTTTGTTGAATAATACCTCTTGCAGGCAGCCAATCCAAAGGCACAGGCCAGATAAGTCTTGCCACTGCCGGTTGCGCCGGTGATGAAGATATTTCGGAAATCCGAGATATAATCGCATGTTGCCAGACGATTGATGAGTTCTCGATTCAGCTTCCTGCCGGAATGATAATCGATGCCTGCAATGCTTGCATCGGGTTGTTCCAGTTCGGCTTTCTTGATCAGTCTTTTGTAACGATTGTTCTTTCTTGATGTGTATTCGGCATCCACAAGCATGCCAAAGCGCTCATCAAAGGCAACGTCCTTCATTGAAGGGTCGCTCTCTTGCAATACGAATACATCAGCCATTGCCGATAAATGCATTTCGATCAGCTTGTTTTTGGTGCTGTTATTGATCATCAGTGTTTACCTCCGTAGTATCCGGCACCTCTTGTTATGCCGTAGTTGTTCGCCTTCTTTTCGTTGCATTCTTCCGGTTGTGTTTCGGAGAGATTGCTCAGAAGGTTTTTAATACTCTTGTAGCTGGGTGAATGACTGTACTGAAGAGCTTTTTCGCAAGCAGCTTCAAGCTTTTGCGGTGTATGCTTTTCAGAAAGCTTGAGCAAGCCCATACAGGCTCTGTACGACTGTTGCTCAACCCTGCCGGAGGTAAGTATTGCATCTATAACCTTAGCTGTGTTTGTACCGATCGATCTTGCCCATTTTCTAAACCTGTCGCCGTTCCACTCAAGATACTTCTGATGGTCTTCAGGCATATGTGCCGTGACTGTGGAGTATTGTCCGGGACGACCATAGATCCGTTTATGAGATGCGATCCGATCGTTATGATAAAATATTTCAATCGTTGTATCTGTTACTCGCACATCAACCTTATCTTTGATATACTGATGAGGCACAGAGTAGTACATTTTGTCTACTGCGATGTGATAATTGAACTGTACGGTGGCTTCTTTCCACTCGCACATTTCGAAACGGGTAGCAGGCAACGGTGCCAGTAAAGGCATTTCTTCCCCAAGAAACAGACTCGTCCTGCTACCTTCTTTTTTCTGGAAATCACGGGCATTATAAGCATTAAGTTTACTTCTTATAGCCTGATTGAGCTCGGCCAGAGAGAAGAACTGCTCGTCTCTGAGTGCCGCCGTGATCCATGTAGAGATGTTTCCGACATTTCCTTCGGCTCCCGGTTTATCTTTGGGCTTACGGACTCGTGCCGGAATGATGGCAACGTTGTAGTGCTCAGCCATCTCATGGTAAACGGTATTGAGTTTTGGGGTATACCAGTCACTTTGCTTGTGATATACCGCGGTTGTGCAGTTATCGGGAACTATGATCCTGGGTACTCCACCAAAGAATTCAAACATGTGGATGTGCGCCGTAATCCATGATTTCTGCTTCTCGTTGATAAATGCCTCTGCATAAGTGTACTGGCTGTAGGAGAAAGCGCCTACAAAGATCCAAGCATCGGTTATCTCACCGGTGTCGGGATCGATGATGTGAGCCGGATCTCCGGCCCAGTCAACCTCCACTTGTTCACCCGGCTTTCGCGGGATGTGCATGGTGGCGTGTCGTTTCTGCTCATCCTGTTGGATGTAGTAGCAGAACTGAGAATACATGAGCGGTTCTTTACCATCCATGCGGCAGTTTTCGCAATACTCGGTCCAAAGAAGTTTCTTGGATACGCCGTTACGAAGCAGTTCTTTGCGTATATACGCAAAGTCAGGCATGGGACGGTTAGAGGTTTCATGTACCTCGTCCTTGGGAAACAGTTTGTTTTCCAAGACTATGTCGGTCTGATAATCATCAAGCGGCCAGGATATACCTTTTTCTTCTGCTGCTTTAATGACTTTTGAGACCGTGTTTCTGGAAACACCGCAGCTATGCGCGATGTTTCTTTCACTGAATCTCAGGGCATATAGCCTTAAGATCTCACGATATTTGGTCATATGTATGACCTCCTTCACATGTATTTACGCTGTGTGGCGCATGAATACATTATAAAGGATTATATGTAATTAGAACCAACCAAGTGGCTCTATAATTACCGGAATAGTGGCTCCGTCCAAAACGGAAGGGTGGCTCTCTGTTACCGGACAGGTGGCTCAAAAAGGAGCAGATTATTCATCATATGCGCGGATAATTTCTTTACCGGATCGAAGAAGAACATAGAAGAACTGTTTGATAGACATAATTTTGAGCTCATAAGACATGATGTGACAAAAGAATTGCTGGTTGAAGTGGACCAGATATATAACCTTGCCTGCCCCGCATCGCCTGTGCATTATCAGTATGACCCGGTGAAAACGATCAATACATCCGTGATGGGGGCCATCAATATGCTGGAGCTCGCAAAAGCTGTTAAAGCAAGGGTGCTTCAGGCTTCGACGAGTGAAGTGTACGGGAATCCAACGGTTCATCCGCAGCCGGAATCTTACTGGGGAAATGTGAATCCCATAGGAATCAGATCATGTTATGATGAAGGAAAAAGAGTTGCCGAGACACTTTTCTTCGATTATCACAGACAGTATGGCGTTGATATAAAGGTAATCCGTATTTTTAATACATATGGACCGAATATGAATACGAATGACGGGCGTGTTGTATCCAACTTTATTGTTCAGGCCCTTAAAGGGGAAGATATCACGATTTACGGCGATGGTTCCCAGACAAGAAGCTTTTGCTTTGTTTCGGATCTGGTGGAAGGTATGATCAGAATGATGAACAGCAGGGATGGTTTCACGGGACCTGTTAATCTTGGAAATCCCGGGGAATTCAGTATGCTGCAGCTGGCTGAGAAAGTTATCGCGCTGACCGGAAGCAAATCCAAGATCATATACAGGCCACTTCCGCAGGACGACCCTACGCAGAGAAAGCCTATAATAGACCTTGCTAAGAAAGAACTTGACTGGGCTCCGACTATAGCACTGGATGAGGGACTTGTTAGGACTATAGAGTATTTTAAGGGGGAGATATAGCCCCCTCTTCACACCCAACCGCTCATATACAGCGGCAGGGACACAATCCCATCTTCGCTTTGGCCGATATTTCCGTCAACAAATTTGTAACCGAAAGAAATATCAGGCTTATTTTTGATGACGGACGTCAGGGATGTTGCCTTATTGTTATTGCTTTTAACTTCAATAGGGATTACTTGGCCGTTTTTTGGGATCAAAAAATCCGGTTCCTTTCTGGCTGTATCATTTTTGTAGAAATAGAGCTTGTAACCGGACTTGTAAAGAGCATCGGCTACGGCGCATTCATACAATGCGTATGTAACGGGTAGGCATTAGGAGCCGGTTATTATATCGAAATACTTTGCTATTCGCTGTTTAGCTAAATCGTAGACCGTGTCGTTTACACGAGTAGCTACAACAATAATAAACATCTCATTTTGGTTATGGATCAATTTATATACGATCCGGATTCCTGCATCTTTCAGTTTTATCTTTAAGAGACCGCTAAGATTGCGAGCGTTTTTATTACCTAAAGGCTTGCCGTATCCACCCTCGTTTTGAGGGAGAGGGTTTGTGCTAACTTTTTTTAGTGCTTTGTTTACAAGTATCTGCTGGCTTTTGTCAAGTTTTCGGATGTCAGTTAAGGCATCCGGAAGAAATTTTATTTCCCAGTTCATTCAATTTCCACATCTTCCCAGCCCTTTAGATCAGCTTCGTTTATTCCAAGGTCTTTCAGGGCGTCTTTTTGGGAAACTGCTTTTAGAGTGCTGTATTTTTGTAACCTTTCGTTGGCCAAAAGAATTAGACGTGTTTCGTTTACTTCGTCTATAAGTTTAACATATTCCTCAGGGGAAAGGAGCACGCATTCGGCTGTATTATTCTTTAAAACCACTTTTGCCCCGCTACTTTTTACATCTTCAAAGACTTTTCCTGCAAGGCCTCTGTTAAAAACAGAAATGGGAACAGTATTAGTCATAACATTTCTTAAATCCTGCATGTTTATCATCTCCTTATGAGAAGAGAATAAATCATATCAGTAAATATGTCAATAAATTTACTGATAAAAATATTGTTGTGCGGTAATTGCTGCCCTGTACATCAGCACAATGGCATTGGAAACAGAAGTATAGAACTAATTATGAACTTCAAATTTTTTGTTCCCGGATAGTATTGATAGGATTTCCTCAGGCCTATAAGAGGGGATATTAAAGTACGAAAAATCCTTTTTATTCCTGGTTATTATTCCGTCGCAATTGGTGGATCTGCAAATTTAGGTCTAAAATATATATCGATAAAATATATTTGTGTAAAGCTCAAGAAAAGCAGATGATAAAAAATGGTTATTTTTGAGCAATGATTGTGTTGACGCCGAAAATGTAGTAAGATATTATGTACGCGACAAAAATTTAGTCTGTTTATATGAGAGCACAGGAAAAGAGCGACATCAGAGAGCTCTCGAGCCGCTATATGCGTGGCAGACGATACATATGCATAAAATAAAAGTCTTAGGAGGACAAAAGAAATGAAATTCTTTATCGACACAGCTAACGTAGATGAGATCAGGAAAGCAAATGACATGGGTGTTATTTGCGGAGTTACCACTAACCCTTCTCTTATCGCAAAGGAAGGAAGAGACTTCAACGAAGTTATCAAGGAGATCACAAGCATCGTTGACGGACCTATCAGTGGCGAAGTTAAGGCTACAACCGTTGATGCTGAAGGCATGATCGCAGAGGGAAGAGAGATCGCCAAGATCCATCCCAACATGGTAGTCAAGATCCCTATGACAGTTGAAGGACTTAAGGCAGTTAAGGTTCTGAGCAAGGAAGGTGTTAAGACAAACGTAACACTTATCTTCTCCGCTAACCAGGCACTTCTTGCAGCTCGTGCAGGTGCTACCTACGTTTCTCCTTTCCTTGGAAGACTTGATGACATCTCCATGCCCGGTATCGATCTTGTAAGAACCATTTCCGAGATCTTCGAGATCTATGACATTAAGACAGAGATCATCGCTGCATCCGTTAGAAATCCTATCCATGTTACAGATTGCGCACTTGCAGGTGCTGACATCGCTACAGTTCCTTACAAGGTTATCGAGCAGATGACCAAGCATCCTCTTACAGCTGAAGGTATCGTTAAGTTCCAGAACGACTACAGAGCAGTTTTTGGTGATAAGTAATGCGCTGTTCTGAAGGCGAGCCTGTCGAGCCTTCAAGCGGATTACAATACCCACTTTTATATAAAGGAGAACAACAAATGGCTAATAAAATCGATCAGATGTCTGCAAATGCCATCCGTGTACTTGCGGCAGACGCAGTTCAGAAAGCTAAATCAGGACATCCCGGACTTCCTCTCGGATGCGCTGACATCGCCTATGAGCTTTGGTCCAAGAAGTTAAAGCACAATCCCGCAGATCCCGATTGGGCTGACAGAGACCGTTTCATCCTTTCCGGCGGACACGGTTCAACACTTCTTTATTCCCTTCTTCACCTGTTCGGCTACGGACTTAAGAAGGAAGACCTTATGCAGTTCAGACAGTTGGATTCCCTTACGCCCGGACATCCCGAGTATCGTCACACCAAAGGTGTTGAAGCTACTACAGGACCTCTCGGAGCAGGTATGGGCATGGCTGTGGGAATGGCGATCGCAGAGGCTCATCTTGCAGCTAAGTTCAACAAGCCCGGCTATCCGGTAGTTGATCACTATACATATGCTCTCGGCGGAGACGGATGTATGATGGAGGGTATTTCCCACGAAGCATTCTCTCTTGCGGGAACCTTAAAGCTTTCAAAACTTATCATCATCTATGATTCAAACAAGATCTCCATCGAGGGAAGCACAGACATCGCTTTCACCGAGGATGTTGCCAAGAGAATGGAAGCATATGGTTTCCAGGTGATCGTAGTTGATAACGGAAATGATATGGATGCCATCGGAAAGGCTATCGACGAAGCTAAGGCTGACAAGGATCGTCCTTCCTGCATCATTGCAAAGACTCAGATCGGTTTCGGATGCCCCGCTAAGCAGGGTAAGGCTTCAGCTCACGGCGAGCCTCTCGGTGACGAGAATGTGGCTGCTCTCAAGGAAAACCTTGGCTGGCCTTCACAGGAGCCTTTCTTCGTACCTCAGGAGGTTTACGATAACTATGCTTCCATCGTTAAGGGACTTGCTCCCGCAGAGGACGAGTGGAAGAAGATGTTCGCGGATTACTGCGCTAAGTTCCCTGAGATGAAGAAGGCATGGGATGAAGAGTTCGATCTCGACATTGCTAAGCCCCTCATTGACGATGCTGATTTCTGGGCATTCGAGGACAAGCCGGAAGCTACAAGAAACCTTTCCGGAACAGTCATCAACAGACTCAAGAACAAGGTTCCCGGCCTTATCGGCGGTGCGGCAGACCTTTCTCCTTCCACAAAGACCTACATGAAGGAAATGGGCGACTTCTCCGCAGAGGACAGAACCGGCAGAAACATGCACTTCGGCGTACGTGAGATCGCTATGACCGCTATCGGTAACGGTATCACACTTCACGGACTCCGTGGTTTTGTATCCACCTTCTTCGTATTCTCGGACTATACAAAGCCCATGGCAAGACTTTCTTCCATCATGAGAATACCTACAACCTATGTATTTACACATGACTCCATCGGTGTCGGCGAAGACGGACCTACCCATGAGCCCATTGAGCAGCTTGCTATGCTCCGTGCGCTTCCCAACTTCCATGTATTCCGTCCCGCAGATGCTACAGAGACCATCGCGGCATGGTATGCAGCTGTTACAGCCAAGGAAACACCTACAGCTCTCGTGCTTACCCGTCAGAATCTTCCTCAGCTTAAGGGCTCTTCCAAGGAAGCACTTAAGGGCGGATACATTCTTCAGGATTCCGAGAAGGCTACTCCCGATGCTATCATCATCGCTACCGGTTCCGAAGTACAGTGGGCAGTTAATGCCAAGGCAGAGCTCATTAAGGACGGCATCGACGTAAGAGTCGTTTCCATGCCTTCCACAGATGTATTCGAGGAGCAGTCCGATGAGTACAAGGAGAAGGTTCTTCCCAAGACCGTTCGTGCAAGAGTTGCCGTGGAAGCACTTTCCGATTTCGGTTGGGGCAAGTATGTGGGCCTTGACGGCGAAACCGTTACAATGAAGGGCTTCGGCGCTTCAGCTCCTTACTCCGTTCTCTTCCCTAAGTTCGGTTTCACAACTGAGAATGTTGTTAATACCGTAAAGAAGACCCTCGGAAAGTAAAAGGATTACGTTTGCAATTGCAAAACGGGATAAATTATAGTATATTTAGGTGGTGTCCAAGGACACCACCTTTTGTTAAAAGGACAGCAAAAAACTGTCATAAATGAACAGCTATTGGGATCATCCCTTATGACAGATTGTGAGGAGACTTAAAAAATGAAAAACGAGTTATTTAAGATCGGTTCTTTGACTGTACACGGTTATGGTTTGATGATCGCCATCGGTATCATTACAGCATATATTGTTTTGGAAAAGAGAGCCAAAAGAAAAGGATTCGATCCCGATAATGCCTTTGACATGGCCATGTGGGCAGCACTTGGCGGTGCACTGGGTGCAAAGCTTCTCTATTACATCGTTGAGATCAGATCCATAATCGAGAATCCCAAGCTTCTTTTGAACGTGGCCAACGGATTTGTGGTTTACGGCGGTATCATCGGCGGTTCCATCTGCTGCATCATCTATTGCAGAGTTAAGAAGCTTAATACTTTACAGTGGTTTGATCTGGTCCTTCCCGAGATAGCCATTGCACAGGGCTTCGGACGTATCGGATGTCTCCTTGCGGGCTGCTGCTACGGTGCACCCACAACAGGCTCCATTCACATCACCTTTACCGAATCCCTTTTTGCTCCCAATAATGTATGGCTTTATCCTACTCAGATAATGTCATCCGCAGCAAATTTCCTGAATTTCCTTGTACTGGTGTTTGTTATCCCCGGATTTTTCAAGAAACCCGGTCAGGTATCGGCCTTCTATCTCATTTTCTACAGCGTGGGACGTTTCATCATCGAGATATTCCGCGGAGACATTGAGAGAGGCGCGGTAGGAGCACTTTCCACCTCACAGTTCATTTCAATTTTCATTTTTGCAGCGGGAGTTGCGTTATTTATCTTATGCACGAGATTCAGTGTTATTCCTGTCCCCGAAAGTGCGGAGCAGACAGAAGCGGCAGAACAGGCGGAGACCACAGATACGAAGGAAGTCGACGAGTAGGCTACTGCGGCGTATCAAACAAAATAATGATTTCAAGGGCGGCTCTTCACTTTTGGGAAGAGCCGTGTTTGTCAGGCAAAGAAGGTTCCGGTACCGTCTTCTTTTCGGGCTGTAATCTAAGATGCGTGTATTGTCAGAACAAGGAGATTTCCCGGGCCGCTGCAGGTCACGAGGTGAGCGCAGAAGAACTGGCGGGAGAATTCCTGCGTTTGCAGGATCTGGGCGCCAATAATATAAACCTGGTAACTCCCTCCCATTACTATCTTCAGATAAAAGAAAGCCTCCTTCTTGTGAAGGACAAGCTTCACATCCCCGTGATCGCCAACACGTCATCCTACGACGATCCGGAGGTCCTTAAGGAAATGGAAGGTCTGATAAGCATATATCTTGCCGACTATAAATATGCCTCGGAGGAACTTGCAAGGAAGTACTCCAATGCCGCGGACTACCCGAAGGTGGCAAGGACAGCCATTGCAGAGATGTTCCGCCAGGTGGGAGAACCGGAGTTTGACGAGCGGGGGATGATGAAGAAGGGGATCATAGTGCGGAACCTCTTACTTCCCGGGCATGTGAAGGAATCCAAGGAGTGCATTAAGTACATTTACGAGACTTACGGGGATAAGGTCTACATTTCCCTTATGAGCCAGTACACCCCCTATAAGATACCGGAGGAGTATAAGGAACTGGACCGGAAATGCACCAAACGGGAATACGAACGGCTGGTGGACTATGCGCTGGAACTGGGCATTACCAACGCTTTTATACAGGAGGGGGATGTGGCGAAGGAAAGCTTCATTCCGGAATTCGAAAAATAAAACCTCACATACAGGTTACCGATAAGATGATCTGTATATGAGGTCTTTTTGATCTTATGGATGCATCGATGGGCTTTATTAAGCCATCTGAGCCATGCAAAGATCGTAATATTCTCCCTTCTTTGCCATCAGCTCGTTGTGAGAACCGGATTCCACAATGTTTCCGTGATCTACGACAAAGATACGGTCCGCATTTTTGATGGTGGAAAGACGGTGAGCGATAACAAAAGAAGTTCTTCCCTTGAGTAGTTGGGCTATGCCCTTTTGAACCATTATCTCGCTCTGAGTGTCGATAGAGGAGGTGGCTTCGTCCAGGATAAGTATCTTGGGCATGGAAACCATGGTTCTTGCGAAGGCCAGAAGCTGACGCTGCCCTACGGAGAGGCCGGCACCTCTTTCCTTAAGTTCAGTATCATAGCCTTTTTCCAGATTCATGATGAATTCATGGGCGTTAACAGCCTTGGCAGCGGCTTCGATCTCTTCCTGAGTGGCATCCGGCTTACCGTAACGGATGTTGTCGGCAATGGTGCCTGTGAAAAGGAAGTTGTCCTGGGTCATGACGCCCATCTGTTTACGAAGGCTTTCCACGGTCACGGAAGTAAGATCATGTCCGTCGATCAGGATATTGCCCTGCTTTATATCGTAGAATCGGCTTATAAGGTTTGCTATAGTGGATTTTCCCGCACCTGTGGGACCTACGAGAGCGATGGTCTCGCCGGGAGTTACCTTGAAGCTTACATTTTCAAGTACACCCTTTTTGTCGTCATAGGAGAAGGAAACATTCTTGAATTCTACGGATCCCTTGATCTCCGGAAGTTCTGAAGCGCCCTCGCGGTCGAAAACCTCGGGCGCGGTGTCTATAACTTCGAAGATCCTGTTAGCTCTTGCCACGTTTCTTACCAGGTTCGTATATAGATTACCCAGCTGAGAAATGGGGTTCCAGATCATGCCTGCATATGTTGAGAAGGCGATGAGAGTACCCACAGGGGCTTTTTCGATACCGATGAGCTTAACTGCAACGAAATACATGCAGATGGTGGAAAGCATGGTGGTAAATTCGATGATGGAGTTGAAAAGGTCTCCGATCCTGACTGCATCACGGAAGGAATCCTGATGTTCATCCACCGCATGCTGAAAGGAAACAGCGGTTTCATCCTCAGCGGCAAAGCCCTGGAGAAGGCGCATTCCGGAGATATCGTCATGTATGATACAGCAGAGGTTGGAGC
>JAEEGG010026088.1_pt1 | contig 11188 bp, 5 predicted proteins | sample 9134161 | NCBI WGS metagenome assembly JAEEGG01 (sample SAMN16246543, study PRJNA631951) | gut metagenome | biome: gut microbiome; feature: rumen; material: CR-attached | host: Bos | place: Iran: Karaj | collected 2018-10
ATAGCCGGATGCGTTGACATTGACAATGGCTTTCAGCTTGACATCGTCGGTCGTGGATGTACCGATCTTCAGGTTGTCAACCGTCACAGCAGTATCATCGCCCTTGATGCCCTTAAGAAAATCTGCTGCGGTTTTGTAAGTGGTGACTTCGCCACCGTTCATATTCACAACCAGGGGGTCATCGCCCTGACGCCCGATAACCAAGCCGTCATTCGAGTTTGCGATGGTCTTAAGGGAGCCTCCGTCTAGGTTGATTTCAGGACTGTTGAGCCCGTCAATCCTAGAAGTGAACAAGTCGCCGCTGTTATTAATGACAGCTGCTGTAAGGAAACCTTGGTTAAGTAGCGTGCCACTGTTGTTGATGGTTCCTGCCGCCAGAACAACATTCGAAGGTGCTGTTAAATCGTCTGCACTGCCGACATAGAGAAGCGACTGGCTTGCAACAGTCACCTTATCCTGATAATCGCTCAAGGAATCAGGAATGGCATCTAGGCTGCTGTCGACAATCAAAGAACTGTCTGAATCCACGGCTTGGGAAGCAACAACAGCCAAGGCAGTGCCGAAATAATTCGTCCCATTAGCAGGATTACCCCAAGCCAATGGGGTGTTGGCATTAAGCCATGTGACGGCTGCGACAGCTTTGCTCTCGTCGGTGTTTCCTAAAATACCAATCGTATTGCGGCCGATTAAGAGGTCAGAATTGGCATCCCATGATCCAACAGCCAGATTGGATGCATTTGCCGGGGTATTGTCTGCATCATTATCAGACCAAGCAGGGTCAACAAACAGGATGCCGTTGCCAGAAAGCTGCCCCACCCTTAAGGTTGCCGCGCTGTCGTTGGTGCCAACCAAGACGGTACCGTTATTGGTAATCTTTGTCGCACTGGAAACGCCGCTGGTGATCTTCAGCTGGCTGCCGCTTGCGACTGTATCCTCACCCAAGGTATTCGGTGTGATTGCGTTACCACCAGCTACACTGAATATGGCTGTTTTATCAGTTGAGCCAATATTGATTTGGCCGTTTGTTCCACTGATGCCAGATGCCTGAATATTACCCACCGTGTTGACTGCCCCTTCGTTGGATAGGCGGGCAATGGTGTAAGACTTGTTATCGGCTGCCTTGACGTTTGCGGTACTGCCTGATGTGTTGACGTTTAATGCTGCCAGGCCATCTCCTGTGCCGTTATCAGCTGCAGTGATGGACAATGTGGCATGGCTTGCTTCAACAACTGGATCAGTCGACGCTGCGCGACCGACGTTGACGATACCATTACCAATCATATTGGTTGCACTAGATGCACCACCGATGACATCTAAGCTGCTGTCAGCCTTAGCAATCGTCGCCGTACCCAAGGTATTGGGATCATCACTTGTCCCACCAGAAAGTGTGAATTTGGACTGGGTGGAATCTGTGCCGACATTGATATAGCCGCCCGCGCCACTCATACTGGTGGAGGCAACATTTCCAACGGTATTCACAGTACCGGCATTCGTTAAGTTGCCTAGTGTGGTATCCGTACTGCTCTTACCCACAGTCAGTGTACTATCTGCGTCTTTAACAGCGATGAAGCCCGTTCCGTTGACTTTATTGACAGTAACAGAAGTTGGTGTCGTTGATGGCGTGAAGACTTCAAGCTGGGCATCATTTTTGAGTGATAATTCTTCAATCGTGGTGGAGTAACCGATACCCAATACGGCATCAATCTTTTCTTTTGTGGCAACCGTCAAAACTTCATTGGTTTTATCGTATATGTTGTTGCCGATGGTGATGGAACCCGTTCCTGTAACTGTGTCCCGTAAGTTCAAAATACCGCTGTCAACAGAAGCTGTGCCATTATTTGCAAAGGAAGACAGATTGACGGTTGTGCCAGTCACGGTGCCAGAACCATTGTTTTCACCGCCGGTCACCAAAATATTGCCGGTATTGGTGCCACCATTGAGATCAACAACACCCCCTTTGATATTGGTTGTGCCCGCGTTGGCCAGTGTGCCGATGGTATATCCTGCACTGGCCGCCGTAATGTCGGCCGTTGCGCTGCCCTTCACATCGAGCTTGGTCAGGCTGCCGTTCCCGGCTGAAACGGTCAGTTTGGCGGTATTGGTACCGTCACCAACATTGACAGTACCCGCGCCGGTGAGGTTATCTGCCTCTACTAAACCTTTGACGATATTGAGCTTGGTACTACTTGCTACAGTAGCAGTTCCTAAAGAATCTTCTACCTCATCACTATAAATATCAAGAATAGTATTAGTCCCAGATATATTTGTTTGTGAATTATAATCTGCACTTTTTATGCCACTGTACAGAGTTGTTTTTCCATTTATAACATTGAAAATGCCTGTATTATTCCAGATATCATTTAATTCGGTTCCCATTTTGTTCTTATCTGCATCATTTATGCCACCGAACGTATTATTACCTGAAAGATTCAATGTGAAGTGTCTTCCAATAAATATAGATCCACCATTACCGCCTGCATAATTTTTGGTGAACGTTACATTCTGCATGTTTACTGTGTATTCGTCAGTAGTAGGTGAATCAACTCCGTGACCAATATATATTGCTCCTCCTAATCCGTCATTACTTTCAGCTTTGTTGTTAGTAAAAACTGTATCACTAATTGTTGTTGTTTGATTACTGATGCCTTTTAATTCAATTGCACCTCCCCTTTTGTTATTTGCAACATTTCCTTGAAAATTAGAACTTTGGATATTTAAACTTCCTCTAAGAGAGCCTATTGCTCCTCCATGCCCTGCTTTATTGTTTGTGAAAGATGCATTAGATAAAACTAGACTGGTATCTTCATTATAAATTGCACCACCAGCACTGGCATTGCCAGCTTCGTTTTCTTCAAAAAGTGCAACATTTCCAAAAGTAACCGTTCCTTTGTTATAAATAGCCCCGCCATTTCCTGTAGCTTTGTTTTCACTGAAAGTTGATGTGCTATTAATGGTTATCTTCCCATTTTCACTGTTAAGGATAGCCCCACCTTTTCCAATAATGGTTGTTAAAGTTTGTGCATCATTGTTTGAAAATTCAACTTCATTAAATGATATGGTTCCTTTGTTATTAACGGCACCAGTGGTTCCGGTGTTATATTTAAAAGTTGTTTTTCCGCCAAAAGTTATTTCGTTGCCATTATAAATTGCTCCAGCGCCATTTTTAGATGTATTATGTGAAAATTCAGTATCTCCTGTTGTAATAATTACTCCGTGTCCTCCGTGATTATATATAGCGCCACCAGAACTTTGAGCATAGTTTGATCTAAAAATTGAGCCACCCGACATATTTATCGTAGCAGTTTGCTGATTTGAACTATCGCTACCGTTAAAAATAGCACCCCCAGAGCTCTTTAGTGCACTATTATTCTCAAAAGTAATGCCTGATGTGATGTTCAAAGTTCCGCGGTTTATGATAGCGGCACCTTGTGTGTCTTCAGTATTCCCAGAAAATGCTGTCGAAGGATAGCTGGAACTAGGAATTGATTCTGTTGAGCCATCACTTACCCAAAGTGCACGGGCTTCTGCCACGTTCCCTGTTATCCCCAACAACGTCGCCAATGCCAGCGCCACTGCTGTTTTCTGGGACTTGGATTTGCCATGGGCTTGGATCAGTTCACTACCGACAACGAACATGCCACGGGCTTTATTGAAGACGACTTTGAAGATGTGGTTCATGATGGGGTTCCTATCACGCTAATACAGAGGCAACAGCCTAGCCTGCCGCACGCAGCAGACACTATGGGCTATATCTTCCTTATAACATGTAAGTACTCAAAAATGAACCATTAAAAAATACTTTATAAGTATGCAGATTGACTTTACCCCCCACATATCCAACTATTTCATTTAAATACAAAGACATAATGTTATAAAACTAGAAAAAACATTAACTGTGACTTAAATGAGACGCTCTTCTTAATAAGGAATTTTCAGGGACGGCCAGAATAAGCTGCTGTTTGAGCCCATTCCTGCACGATTGAATCCTGCCTTCATGCAAATCCGGCTTCTGGGTTGACCACAAAGTCGCATAGGACACATTCACTGTGGTTCGCAGAGCATTTTGAGAAGCAAACAAACAATCCCAGCGGGTACGCTCTAGTATCCAAATGCATCTTCCCCTGCGAATTCTTTACTGTCACCGTTTCAACGCACAAACCACACCAAAAGTTTGCCGAATACCACCGCTTCAATCCATTTTGCCAAAGCAGCATATTCCCCCTTCTATTCTTGGTTGGAATGATGCGCATCCAAGCTTAGCATAAGCCTTTATCCTTATCCCGCCTGAAAACATCAGCCAGGAAGAATCTGATGCCTAAGTGCTGCCAGACGGCTGACTTTCTTGTCACGTCCGCTGACCATCGTCCATACGCACGCTTTTCCCGTCCAATTCCCCTTTGATTACGCGGTATGAACCCTCAATGCGGTGCCGCATACGGTCATTCTTAAGGACTGTCCATGAATCCTTCTCGACATTGGAAACCAGGTAGAAGCCATCGTTGTGCATTGCTTCTTCAATGGCTTGGGTATTGGGCTGAATGTCAGCCTTGCTGCCCTGAGCACTTTGGATGCTGGGAATTTATCTACCCAGGACTGTTCGACGTCACACAGCTGCTCCCGCTTCACCCGTTTTGCCTCGATAGCAAGGCTAATTTAGGATTACGTTTGTGTGAGGCGGCTTTCAGGATAAACGTACTGGACAAGCAACCCACTCATTTGGCGGTTGCTTCCGCAGCAGATGCCCCGGCACGGCAGCTGTCGAACATATCGAGCGACTTATCATAGATCTTGGTGCCAACCCCCATCATACCCAATACGGTATGGAAGAGGTTGTCATGGGAGAACTCATCGGCATCGGCCTTCTTGGCCAGGCAGCTGTAGTTGTAGCCGCCCTCTTTCTTCATACCGTCTGACATCCAGAGGATGAATGGCACGTGCTTCTGGCCATCCGGCGCAATCGAATAGTTATACCCATGCAGGAAAACGCCGTCCTCACCCAGCGATTCCCCATGGTCAGACACATAGATCAGCCCGGGATTTAAATGCGGGACTTTCTTTAAGGCGTCGATTGTCCTGGCAATCACGAAGCTCGTGTAATGGATGGTGTTGTCGTATGCGTTGACCAAGCCTTCCGGATCACAGCCATGGACATCGCTGGAATCACAGGTCGGCTTGAATTTACGCTGCGCATCGGGATAACGCAGGTAATAGGCAGGTCCGTGGCTGCCCATCGTGTGCAGGACAATCACCGTATCCTGTTTGATGTTCGAGAGCCTTTCATCCAAGCCATCGAGCAAGATCTCATCGAAGCAGGACTCATTTGCGCAATAGCGTTTGTTTTTGCTCAGGTCGAGGCGAACTTCTGTGATACGGTTGGCCACCCCTTTGCTGCCCTCGTCGTTTTCAAGCCAGATGACGTCATAACCGGTCTGCTTGAGCAGGTCGACGAGGTTTTCCGTATAGCGGGCTTCTTTCGTGCTGAAGTCCTTGCGGGCTTTGTGTGAGAACATGCACGGCAGCGAAATCGTGGTGGATGTCGCGCAGGAATAGACATTCTTGAACGAAATTACGTCTTCTTTCTTGAGATCCGCATTGGTGTCCTTGCCGTAACCGTTCAATGACCAGTGGTCTGCACGGGCCGTTTCCCCCACCATCAGGATAAAGACAGACGGCTTGTCACGCACAGGCCCTATGCGTTTTGCGTCAGGGTCAAGCCGGACAAAATCGTGTTCTGCCAAGGACTGGTTGCGGAAATTACGCTGGGCAGCCCTGAAAATGTTGAAGGGATTGACGAGCGTCGAAAGCGCCCGGTTCGCATGACGGAAGAAATAATACTGCTTAACCCCGGCAAAAACAGTCACTGCAATCAGGATCAAGGCACCCGCAAAAACAATGGCACGATGGATGATTTCCTGCCGCCTGGGGAGGTAATCAATGCGGGTGATACACAGCAAATACGCCGGGATGATCCCTGTGATGACAATCCAGGCGATGGCCTTGAATGTCACGAGTTCCATCGCTTCCCGGCTCGTGGTCTCCAGGACATTCTGGATCATCTCGGCATCAATCGTGATACCCAAGTCGAACATCGCATAATTGGCGACACTCGATACCAATAGGATCGGGATCACGACAATCTTGCCAACGTAGGGCACGTTGATGAGGCAAAGGATCAGGAAAAAGAGCAGGAACAGGAAAAGCGGGACGGTAATGCAGACTATGTAGGCATTGATGCCCCAGTCAAAATCCATGCGGGTGAAGATATAACGCCACAGCCCGAGATTGAGCACAATGGCAAAGTAAAAGGCGCAAACCAGGTTAACCCAAAAGCTTCTGAAGTGCAGGCTGTGCGATAGGCAGAACCGGTCAAGAAGGGATTGGATTGACATGATTGAGAACCGTTCTTGTATCAGGTGATTAGCGGCCGTTGATGCCTGCCGCAAGAAAAGAAGCACTGGACGCTGGTTGCAGCATCCATGGAATTGAAGCCAAGGCAGCCACCAGATGGGATAGGCGGGTCTTTAGGGATGCGTCTTGGGTGTCTGCCGGCCATCGGGAGTTCTCATCGTTTGCTTAAACGCCATGCACAGGGCAATGTTGCGTAGACGATGTTATACCGCAATAACCGAAATTAAGAAAGACCTAAAAGCGGTCAGGAAGCAGAAATTTTTAGGGTTGGGGAGGCGATAGGGGGCGCAAGCAGTGCCGCAGTTTTATTAAGACAATTGCCCTGCCTGCCACCGAGACAAAGTTCGCCTCACAAAATACAGGAAGCCCCTATCTTTAGAGGGCAATCAACCATTACGCTGTCGGAACCTGTACTTTCCTTTACCATGACCCGACACTGGCTCTATGATTCCCTTTTCTGCCATTTCTTTTAGAAGCTCCGATGTTCTTGACGGTTTAATGCTGATTGCTTCCATGACATCCGAGCGTCCAAACAACGCCTGGTTGGGAAACGTCCTGCAGAGTTTCAAAATATGACCCGCCGTTTTTGGGTGGAATAACCTTTCAATGTCCGCTTTTAACACTTCAATGTCCGGTTTTGAGGCATCAATGTCCGATTTTATCCCTTCAATGTCCGGTTTCTCAGATTCTTGGAACATCCCGCTGATATGCAATGTCCGATTATGGAGTGGATGGTTCTCATTCAGGATAAGGTTTCTCAAGAACAGCTCCAGGAATTCTGTCGTCTGATGGATGCCGTTTTTCAAATCGTTATAATTTGCCCGGACAAGGGAATTGCGGAAATACCACGCATTCTCAGCAAAGATGTCATTTGTAACATCAAAGCCAAGTGTGCGCAGATACTTGATAAAGAATACTGCCGTCGTTCTGGTATTGCCTTCAGCAAAGACATGAATCTGCCACAGCCTGGAAACGAATACTGCAAGGTGATGGATGATTTCATCCATCGAAAGGTTTTTATAAGAGAATTTTTTCTCTTCGGAAAAGTCGTAGTCCAATGTTGCCCGCAGTTCCGCAGCACTGCCGTAAAGCACAGTAGCACCGTTAAGCACCCATTCCTTTTTGGTGATATTGAAATCCCTGATGTGTCCAGCATGAGAATAGATGCCGGTGAACAGCCGCCTGTGGATGGAGAGATATTCATTCGGGGTAAAGCTAAAAGCCTTTTCTGAAAGAAGTGCTGCAATTTTCGCAGAAACCTTGTCCGCCTCCTCTGTGCGGTCTTCCGCATCACGGACAGGATTCTCCTCATAATAGGTTTGCAGAAGGGCATTTGCCTCGTCAAATGAAATCTCACCCTCAATATTGCGGACAGCTGTATGCACCAGATATTCTGATGTTTTTAATCCGTCAACCGCCTGCAGGCCAATGGCTGTATACCACACATAACCTTTATCCCGCTTGTCCGGCTCGGATTCTTTAATATACTGCTCAAAAGGATCTTTATTCACTGACTGTTACCTCGCTGAGGTTAGTATATCGAAAAAATTGAATTACGAACGCAGTGCGTTCGTAATTCTGTTCCCGTATTTTTTCAATCATCAACCAGAAGCGGCACCCTGCCCTTGTACAGGGTGGATCCTGCTAGGAATGCAAAATATTGTAACCCCGGCAGCCGTGTCAGCAAGTCCGGGGATACAAACGGGATTTCTTCCTCTTGGATGGAACGCGAGCGCGACCCCGAATAGTCCGCAATATTCTTGGCTGAACTGGCATTGACCGACTGCGTCCGGGAAATCCGCCTGGCTGACGTCTTACCGAACGACTCCGCAATGAACTTCGCCATCTCCATATCCTTCACGCGCAGCGAAATCACATTGTTCAGGTTCCCCAACGTCTGCCGTGACTTCGCCGACGAACCAAAAAGCGCATCGAAGTCCGCAATCGTCTGGGTCGCCACCATCACACGGATCCCCGCACCACGGCCTTTGTTGAGCAGCTGGATCGCCTGGTCATTCATCACCTCCGCCGCCTCATCGACCATCAGGTAGACGTTACGGCGCTTCCCGGAATCACCGAAATTGTAGATCGCCCCGGCAGCCGACGCAAAATCCGCCAAAAGGATTGAGCCCAGGGCCGCCCCGATTGTCTTGTTCGAGAGTGAATCCAAGCCGACATAGAGCACCGCATTCGTCTCGATCACCTTGCCGGTATCATAAATCGGCCGGGTATCGGTCATATCCAAGGGATCGGGCGAAAGGATTTTCCCCAACTCATCATCCCCTAACATCGAGAGGATCGGCTTTAAGACCTGCGCCATCTTCTGGTAATGCTCCCTGGGGTGGCGTGCCATCACAATCAGGGCATCGATCACCTCATCACGTGGCACACGCTCCCCCTCACGCATCGCCTCATACTTACCAACCAGCATCAGGAGGTTCTCATCCTTGATCTGGGACATGCGCGCTGCCTTGTCATCCGGCTTATAGTCCCTTAAGCCCTCCTTCCACTTGTCGCCCTGCACCGCCACAACCGCCTTTTTGATCAACCTGAAAAGCAGCGGCTCAATCCCACCCTGCACATAGTCCTTGGCTTTCATCAGGTTCGGCCGCATCCCGTCAGCGGCCATCCCGCGCATCACATCAAAGAGCGTCTTCCAGGCAAACGACAGGAATGACCCATTGGCATCGACCAGCTGCGCAATACGCGTCGCCGGCTCGGAGATGGAATTCCAGTTCTGTAAAGGCTGCATCCGGATGGAGCGTGACGGATGCGCCGGGCTTAGGTACAGGAACCGCCGGCCCGTCTTTTGGCACTCCTTCCTGACACGCTCTTCCCAGGCCTTGTCACCCTTGGGATCGATGATGACCAAGACGTCGCCGTTATGGATGATCTGTGTCGAGATGAGTTCATAGAGCCTGGTCTTCCCTGCCCCCGTCGTCCCGGTAACAAGCGTATGCCCTTCCAACGACTCCAGCGGAAAAGCCAGCTCATGCTCTTTCGCTTCCAGCCCATGGATCCACGGCACCCCGATGGCGTCGTCCCGCAACGGCACAAAGTTGGGCGGCTCAAGCCGTTTCCTGATGAAGCCGGGCAGCCATGCCGGCACCTTCGCAATCTCCGTGGGATCGCGCCAGATGATCTGCCGGGAGAGTTCCGCATGGCGCTGCGTCCACTTGAACCCCCGGCCCAGCCACATCGCCTGCTTCTTGAAGAAAGGCCGGGAAATCCTAACCAGCGTGTCACTGTCCATTTTCTCGACCCTGAGTGCAGAAATGGACAGGCGGAAACGGTAGAGTCCGGCTACCTCCTTCGCACGCCACGCCGCCCCCCCCAAAGCGGCTAAGGCAATCAGAATCCAGTATGGGGGACGCAAGAGGCACACGGCACCGGCACCGGCCATCCACCCTAAAAAGGCCACCTGTTCATAGACAGGACGGAACATGTCATGGTAAACGCGCATCACTTACCCCTTCGGCAGAAAATAAGGTTCCATCTCCGGCACGAGTGTGCTGACGCTGATTGAGGTTTTCTTGACCAGGCCATCGGTCATGAAATGCTTGCGCACAGAAGCCGGTTCCAGACCGAACTTGCCAAAGACACCATTGGGCACCTGCACGCCAGACGCGGTTAGCTTGATGTTTTCATTCTGGATAAGGACCGGGTTGCGCTGGATGATGGCCAGCACCTCACGGGTATGGGGAGAGAGCTTGTCCAGATTAAGCGTTTGTGCTTGCGGTGCGACAGGAGGCGCCGCTTGGGGTGCAACCGCCACCTTCGGCTTGGTTGGCGCCTGAACCTGGGCTGCCCGAGGCTGGGTCTGCACCTTGATATCAACAGGCACAAGGGGCTGGATCTCCTGCGACTGCCAATAGGCTTGGGATTCTTTTTTCAGGTAGTGCCCCATTACCGCATGGGTTGCGTCAGAGACCACCTCACGCATCGTCGAGAGCGTCGTCGTGTCCTCCCGCCTGGGAAGGATTGCCGCATACATCATCCTGACGACCTTGGGATTGAAATACCGAAAGCGTCCCTTGGGCAGCATGATGGCGGCAAGGGCAGCACACTCCATCTGGGTGAGTTTCCTATCAGGGGTGTCCGCCGTCCACTGAAAGGATGCCTCCGGGTGGTCATTCAACCACCTGGAAAGCGCAATCCCGTTTAGGAGCGGATGGTAGTGCTCCCCTTTCCCATCGAAGACATCGACATTCTGGTAAAGGAGCGAGACACCAGAAGCCAGTGCCGCATAAAAGGTCATATACGCACACTGGGCTTCCAACGCACGCCGCTCTTCCTGCCCTTCCTTCGGGAAGAAGATCCGGTCGCGTGCCGTGTTGATTGCCGTCTTTGAAAGGATCAGGCAGAACTGCAAGGCACCGTTGGCTTCACGGAAGAGGTTGTCCTGCAAAGGCAGCCGCTGCGTGTATTGGGCACAGATCCTAAGGAGCGGCTCATAAAGCGTCGCAAACCCCCTGTCACTGCCGGCCGCATCCCTGACCTGGCTCACCAACGCCGATTGTTCAGCCAAGAGAACCTTGGCATCGATTGGTTTCATTACCGCCCCAAAAAACATTCACCAAAACAGGTTACGAAAAATATCAAATAAAGACGCGTTAAATCAGCCAGAAATATCAGGACGCTTTTAAAAACTTAAAAAAATGGATTAAATCAGGCAAAAAGTGACTTAAAGTCAGCATTTTCAACAACTTAGAGAAATTTATCTCCTTTTAAATTAATGTTTAAAAGTTCTGGAAAACAAACTTTTTAAATGCATTTCTCA
>JAEEGG010026090.1_pt1 | contig 11188 bp, 5 predicted proteins | sample 9134161 | NCBI WGS metagenome assembly JAEEGG01 (sample SAMN16246543, study PRJNA631951) | gut metagenome | biome: gut microbiome; feature: rumen; material: CR-attached | host: Bos | place: Iran: Karaj | collected 2018-10
GATTAGTCACGCCGTTGTCGATGTAGAACATCACAGGCGATGCCGAACCCTGCGCCGACAGCTTCACGGTGCCGTTCGTTCCATACGGCCCTAGAAGATTCAGCGTCACCGGGCGTATGCGCTCGGGGCGGTTTGTGGGACACGGTCCGTCGTTGAGGAAGTCCGCGTCGTTGAGGAAGAACACCTTCTGGCACCCCAGCGTGAAACAGGGCGTCGGCTCCTCCTCGATTCCCACCGTGAACCAGATCGTGTTCGTGAGGCTGTACCCGCCGGCGTAGCTCGTCACGAGATAGGCATTGTTCGTCGCCCACTGCACGGTGCTAGCAGAGGCGTATGTGAGCGTGGTCGCAAGCGAATGCGGATTGGAGAACGATATCCCCTCGCCGCCATGCCAGGCGCATCCGAGATAGGCGTCGGCATGGCAGTTGGTCACGACAGCCGTGAGATGTGCGCTCTCGCCGGGATGGAGGTGCGTCAATTCCGAATCGTCAACATCAACATCTGCGGTGCGCCGCATCCAGCCCGCTTGCGGATCATCAAGATGCACCGTCACATCGCCAACGCTCCACTCATGCGGGAAGGAAGACGTTTGAAAGTCTGCCTGTATGAAGGTTTGAAAGTCCGATGGCGGAATGGTTCGGCGAACCAGCACGGAAGCCAGTTCCCCATCCGAGAGCGAGAACGGCACCTGCGCTCCGCAGTCAATGGCGTATAGCAGATCCGAACTGCCGTCCGCCATCACGGGCACAATGCCGACATCAACGCACACAGGCCACCTGCCGCCCTGCAAGGCGACATTTAGCCTGACTAGGCGGCGGTTCGGATCGGACGCCCTCTGCGCCACCCACGCGGCGTAGCCACCCGCAGAAGCGATCTCGGCCGCATTGCTCGGAAAAGCCGCAGCCGCCCAAGCATCGCTTTGATTCCACACGGATGCGCCTAGTGGCGTCTCCGGCTCTGGGTCAATCGCGTTGGGCAGACCGTCAAAGTCTAGGTCAAGCGGATGAACTCTTGAATATCCAACCGTGTGGTCGTCGTAGCGGTATTCGAAGCTGCCATCCGCGAACAGCTCGGCCTGGAAGTTGGTGACGCAGTTCACGTCAAGGCCGACTGGCGAGTTCTCCCATGTCACCACCAGAGAGTTGGACGGCGAGACGGCGTGCCAGAACACATTGGAGACGCCGCCCGGCAGAAGGTTCCAGTTGAAGGACGGCACTACCGCAAGCGGCGCGTCGAACGGCATAGGGAAGTAGTTTGTGTGGACGTTCACGCGCAACTTGCCTTCGGAAAAAACAGTGATTCCATCAAGGATTCCGTCGCGCCACGGGAACGACCAGCCGTATGGTGCAATCCGCGTCTTGTCCTTGTAGCCACCTCGCGCAAGCCACGGAGCGTACATCTGCGGAGCGTCAAAGGCATCGCGTTCAACTATCTCGCATCCCTCGCGCGTCTCGGCGACGCGCCAGCCGTTGCTTACATCCACGTCAGTAATTTGGTAGGGCGGCGCGTCCCCGCGCCGCCGCAATGGAGTGCCGTTGGCCAGCCTTTGCGGCGCGCTGAGGGCAGCGCGCCCTACCATGTTCGGTGACGCGGAGCCGGGTTTCATAGAGGCGACAATGGCGGTTGCCGTCACCACCCCCATGAGCGCGGCAAAGACCACGCCCCGTGCCTTCATCTGCAGAGACAGCACTTTCGCGCGACTGCGGATGAATTTCGCGCCCGCAAGAAACGCGCAGACGCACAGCAGCGCGCCAAGCGTTGCGGTGATGATTCGACCGTATAGATGCTCAAACCCCAACTTGTCACCTCATGTAGAACACAGTTCCCGCAACGGACACCTTCACCGGCACGACCGAGCCCACCACTTCCGCGCCTCGCACTACAACGCGCGCCAGATTCCATGAGGTGTCGTAGAGCCATCGCGGCGGGCTAGACGAGATGTCGGCGAACATTGGCGCGCCGTCAACAGTGGCCACAAGATGCGAAGGCACGCCGCCGCGCATCGTGGTCAAGCGCCACGAAAACAACTTCGCAGTGCCGTCGGCGGCAGCGGAATACTCGTATTCTTCGCCTGCGCCCCTGCGCACAAACCACATGCCGCAATCCCAGCCAATCGTCAAGCATTCCTCCTCTTCTGAAAGCGCTCCGTTACCGTCCACATCCACGCCGAGCGCAATCTCCACGTTGTTCGTGGGCGTAGGCGCGAACTCAAGCGCGAATGTCACCGCACCGGGCATCGACGATGCGGCGAAGACGATGTTGGTGCTTGCGCCAGCGTCGGCAAAGTCCGGCACAGGCAACGACGCCCCAACCGCGCACGCAGCAACCACAAAAACACAAAGCATTGTCGTCAGGTTTCTCATGTGCCAATCAGTATAGCATTTTTTACGCCTCGTGGTCACGGCATAGGCAACGGCGACTGCACCGCCGCTAGCGCCGCAACGGCAGCGTTCCTCAGCCGGCGGCGCCACGCGAAGCAGACGAGGCCGAACAGGCATATCGCCGCAAGGCAAGGCCACACCAGATGGAGAAGGATATTTCCCATGCACTCAGTATATCACATCGGCAGCGGCGAGACAACTACGGCCAACGAATCGGAAGAACGTCGGGCGCATCTGCTGAGGATTCCTCACCAGATTGCAACGCTAGTCCTTGAGCGTGTCGCAGAAGTCCATCAGCCACGTCCAGTCGTGCGCGGAATAGCCGTGGCCCTCGGTGCGGCGCACAAAGGCGAGGTCTTCGCCCATGCAGGCGGTGGAGTAGTCGGCCGGATACGGCACGTCGGGAAGGCCCTTCTTGCCAAGGAACGTCCATGCGGGCGAAGCCGCCCTGCACGCGAGATACTCGCCCTCCGGGTCGAACCACTGAACGTCGTATCCCTGCACGAAGAGCTTGCGCGGCGCGATCGAGGCGAGGAGCAGGTGCTGGTCGAACGTCAGCAGCGTGGCGGGATCCTTCTCGTACTTCTTGTACGCCGGGCAGTACCAGTGGCGGAAGCTGCGCATCTCGGTGGCAACGTTCTCGCCCCAGTCGCGCTTGGCGAGCGGACACCCACCGCCGCCCGTCTGGTTGGGCACGCACGCCGCGAAGCGCTCGTCGCGCGCGGCGGCGAGCAGAGCGGTCTTTCCGAGACGGGAGTAGCCGGCGGCGATCGCCTTCTTCGCGTCAAGCTCGGGAATCTTGTAGGCGAGGTCGAGTCCGCGCGAAAGCGCCCACGCCCACGCGCCGAGCGAACAGGGTGCGCTTTCGTCCCACGGGTCGCGTGGCCCCCATAAGTCGAACACGCCTGTCCATGCGAGGTCAAGCGGATCGCCTGCGCCGACTTCGATGTCGGGAGAAATCTGGCAGTAGCAGCAGCCCATCACGGCAAAGCCGCGCGCAAGGAACATTTCAAGCGGAAAGGAGTAGCTCCCCGTCGTTTTTCGGAGCGATCCGTGACGATCGGTCTGAAGAGCGAATGTCCCGTTTGCCCGCGATTCGGCCCAGCGACACCAGACGTTCGTCGGGACGATGACTTCGGCATCCGAAAGGAGCGTGTGGTTGCCGCTGTAGTTGAGGAAGAGCGCGACAGGAACTTTTTTGGGGTTCTCGCAGACGATGCGACCGTTTCGCGTCTCTGGCTTTTCGCCGCAGATGCGGTTCGGAACGACCACAAGCCAGTCCAGCCACGGGCCGGAGCGGTCCGTCCGGAACCACATCCGGTATTGGCGACGGATGGCGAGTCCGGCGGCGGTCGGACCCTCCTCGACGAGTTCGCATTCAAGCGCCTCCGGCGCGGGCGGCTCCCGGCCATACATCTCTCTGGCGAAAACACCGAGGATTTCGCGCCGGCGCTCCGGCCATTCGGAAACGGAACGCACGGAGCGCCCGTCGGCGAAGCACATGAGTTCCGGCAGTTCGTATGGCGGAATCGCCGTCTCGTCGTAATTTGCCTCCTGACCCATGGCCGCGGGAATTCCAACGCAAAACACGCAAACTGCCACGAAAAAATGCGCAACGTTTTTCATCACAAATGCGTTCCTATTTCAAGAACCGGAACCAGCACGTCTCCCCGGCGGTCATTTCCACGGGAAGAACCATTCCTTCCGTACGCTCCCTGTCGCCGCTTTTCATGTTCACGACTTCACATTCGCGTGGGAGAAGGAACTCATAGCGCCCCGGAACGAGGCAGTGGAGCGAAAGGAAATCTCCATTCATGTCAACTTGGACGACTCCGGGCGGGAGCGGCACGTAGGCTCCTGCGGCGCGCGCCTCGGCATTGATTCGACGGGCGTCCATAAGCGGTGTGTTGCGATCAAAGCGAAGCAAATAGACGTAGCGCGCTGCGACTTCTGGGTGGCGGTCTAGGTCGCTCTTCATGTAGGAATCGAACGGCACTCCAGAGAGGGCGATTTGCAAAACCATTGAGTCGATGTCTGAGGCCGGCATTTCGTTTTCGCCGCTCGCTTTCTGGAGCGCCAGGAGGTCCGCTTCGTCGATGACGAACGCCGCCGTCGGCCGCCACGGGTCGGGCTCTTCGAGATAGATCGGGCGCGACGCCTCGACGACGGCCCCCATGTCTTCCGCGATTTCGGGTAGGTCGAACGACCCCTTGTCGAAGTCGTACCACCAGAAGCCCGTCCGGCGCGCGATCATCTGCCCGGCGGTCTTGTGGTCGATGGAGCGCCACTCGTCGATGTCCTCCGCCTGGCTCAAATCGGGCCGCCGCCACGGTTCCTCGTGTGGTGGCCATGTGGCGTAAGTTCGGAGGTCATGCTCATGGACGAGGAGTTTGCCATTAAGGTGGAACGAAGAGAACGGAGTCTTCACGCCGAGGATGCAGCCGGGAGTGCGGTTGTGGTAGCCGACCTGCGGCACGATGGCGTCGATTTCCTTCGAGTCGGCGAACTCGCGAATGTCGTGCGAGGACTGCTTGCGCGGGCTGAAGGCGCACATGCACCAGCGGAAGACCGCTATGTCCTTCCCGAAAGCCTCTCGCGCAAGACGCGCGTAATCATCTTGAAGAGCCATGGGCTGACGCTTGAGGAAAGCGGCGTAGTCGCTTTCGCCCGATTCCTCGAAGGCATGCCGCGCAGGTTCAGACCAGTCTGGAATGGCCGGGGTGAATTGCGCGTCGTGGTAGCCGCCGAGATGGACGCCGACGATTCGCTTCGAGAGTCCCGTGCGCTTGAGTTCAGCAATCAGTTCAGAAAGCACGGCTTTGGTTTCCTCGCGCAGGACTTTGGAGTGGTAGGAGGGCCACCGCCAGCACGGCCAGTCGGATGGCGGGACGGGGCCGAAGGCGTGCGCGTCGTTGCCATAGACCGGCTCGCCCTTCTCCGTGCGCCATATTTCGTTGGTGTGGACGTCGCACCAGTAGGCCGGGGCGTTGAGGTGGATGGTGAGGACATAGAGCGCGCCGGGAGCGGTGAGCATGGAGCGCTTCACGTCGGCTGCGGCCGCGGCGGCGTCGAAACCGTTGGTCGTCCAGTAGCTTTTCCAGAATCCGGCCTGGTTGCGCCTGGATCCGGGCCACACCTGCGCGACGAGAACCGGGATGCCCGCCTCGTGCATCCGCTTTCCGCCGAACTGGAGGTCCTTGGCGCGGGCGTGGCCGCCCTTGAAGAAGATCGGAGGCGTAGGCTTGCCATCTACCAGGAAACGCGCGTAGTCGCCGTCCTTCACGATTTGCGCCGTGTGCTCGAAGTCGGAGGCGAGAAAGGCGTCGAAAGCCGCCGGGTCGGTAAGGTCGCCTACAAAATCGCGCGCCTCGTGGCCTATGCGGGCCTTCGCCTCCGATTTTTCGACTTCCTCCATGGAATCTACCCGGAGATTCCGCCAAATGGTGGAGCTGGGGCCGCCCTCCACGCAGATTGCGGCCCTCCAGTTGCCGTCGTCCTCCTTGGGAAGCCGGAACGAGATGGCCTTCAAAAGAGGTCGCCCCGGTGCCGTGCAAATCAACTTGTCCTGCTTGAGGGACTGGTCGAGGCCCGGTGCGGCCGGGGCGTCCATGCCCCACCAGCGAACGGCGCGAACGTTGGCGAAGGCGTCGCGCGGATAGCCCGAAAAGGCCTCCATTTCCGCCGAAAGCCGGTAGCGGCCCGCCGGGGATACTTTTGCGAACGGCTTGTGCGCCACCACCCAGATGCCGCCCTTGTCGTTGGTCTTTTCGATGCGGATCGTGCCATTGGAAAAGGACACGACCCCTTCCGCGCCGCGGACCTTCGCCACGTCGAAGGATCGTTCCCCCCCATCGACAGGCGCGAACCACGCCTTCGACGGGTCCGGAAGGCCCGTGATTTCGCGCGGGGGCAACGCCCAGCCGGCGGTTTGCCGGGATGCGGACGGCTTGCCAGCGAAGGTCGACGGCGCAACTTCGCCGCCGAGCAAAACCTGCGCCGCCGTCAGCAATGAAGCGATGACGGCGCAACGTGACATGACGTAAGCCAGCATCACTTACCTCATGATGACAGTCGTTGGGAGCTCAGTTGGGAAGAGGGTGTGAACCGCACCGGCAAGGACTGTGCCGCCGGCGTTGAAGAGAAGCGGATTCCCCTCGACGTCGGCGGAGCAGTAGAGTACCCATGTCCTGGAGATGGGATCTCCTGCGTCATATCCGGCTTCGCTTGGTGCGATGCCTGCAGTAATTGCCGGCGAGTCGTCCTTAACGTGCATCTTATCCGTCCAGAGACGCGGATTGGCGAATGTGCCGGCCGCGCCGTCATCGACCGTCGTGAAGTTCCAGAAGACATTGCCCTTCGAGACCATCGAAGACCTGACTGCGCTGCCGCCTACGGCGATGCAGTTGTAGATGTGCAAGGCGGTCTTGGCAAAGGCGCTTTGGCCGTCCTGCGCCACGAGCGTGGAGAACCACGCCTCGCAGTTCTGCCCGACATATCCGAAGTAGTCGCTGCTCCGGGTCGTGTTCGGCCCCACCCATGTGCAGACGAGGCGACCCCATTCGCCGGAGAAGAGAGATTCGTGTTCGGCGATGTTGCCGAAAACCCGGCACCGGTATGCGGCCGCCTTGTGGCAGATGTCGCCGTAGGCGTGGCATGCCGTCACGATGCAGTCTTGGAGGAAAATGTTTTGGCTGGCGGTGCCAAACGCAGCCGCGCCAAACCCCGCCTTGTCGGTGTCCGAGGAACATGCGCGGGTCCAGCCGTTGGAGAGCGTGAAGCCGGCGAAGAATGCCGACTTGCTCGACCCGACGCAACGCCATGCGTGATCGCCCAGACCGCCGGTGCCGGGATCCGGTGCGCCGACGATGACGGTCTGCTCCGCACCGGCGACGCCGACGACACGGACATTTGCGTTTGTTATCCACACGCGGGTGTTCACGTATGGTGCGGCCTCCCGGTCGGTAGAAACAACGCCGCCCTGATTGTAAACGCCGGGGGCGACGTAAACGACCGTGTCGCCTCCGCCGGCATCGACGGCCTTCTGAATCGTGGCGAAAGGCGAGGCTTCCGCGCCGCTGTTGCTCGCGTCGTCTCCGGCCTTGGCATCGACCCAAAGCGCCTTGGAGTAGAGCGGCTCGTTGGTTGAGGCAATGCCGGACTTGGGCGGCACCATCATCATGAGCGAGTCGTCGGATGCCGGAGTAAGAAACGTTTCGTTGCCAGAACGACGCCGGATGGTGCGCAGATACGTCGTGGACGCGCCGGATGTCCTGCTGCGGCCGAACGCCACGCGATACTGCGTGAGAAGATTCGTCGTCTGGAGATAGGTCGGCATGCCGTCCGGCACGGAGATTCCGTTCAGGGAAAAAGGGCCGGCGAGGCGCAGGACGCCGCCGTCGGTCGAGACTGTTTCCTGGATGGCTCCAGCATGGACGCTTGCCGCTGTGAGGTCGATGTCGTGTCCGGCAAAGTCCTTGCTGGCCATGCCGGGATAGAGTTCTGCCATCAGAGTCGCATTGGCGAACGACACGGATGTCAGGCGCGAAATGTCGCCCGCCGAATCGGCTGCGCTCCCCGCGACGACGCGCCAGTCGCCCTCAAGCGGCGAAAAGACGGGATAGCCACCGGTTGCACAGTTGTAGTATCTGTCGTCGCTGTAGTAGTCATAGTGGGTGTTTCCGCAAGAAATCGTGTTGTAGTAGGTGTTGTTGGCGTAGCTTTCGCGGGAACTGCCCCGCCCCCTGTTGCACACAATCGTGCAGTTCACGAGCGTTGACTGGCTCACGGCGTAGTCGGAATCGCTGTCACCGTTGCCGGCGATTACGCAGTGGATCAGGTTTGCGGCTCCAACGGCGGCCGGGGCGGTGCCGTCGGTCTTGCCGCGCGTCGTTCTGTTTCGCGTGAAGAGGCATCTCGCCCACGTGCCGCCGCGCGCTCCGCCCTGTGAGAACGCCGCGCAGTTTGAGACCACGCAGTCGGAAAAATATATCCAGCGCTGGCCGGTGAGCTGAAGGAATCCGCCGGCGTGATGGGTCGATGTGCTGCCATAGCCGTCGCGCAACGTGAAGCCCGTGATCGTGGAACCCTGCGAATTGTCATTTGGCGACACCATGCAACGGACGGCATCCGGCCCGATGCCGCCGGTACTCGGATCCGGTGCGCCGACGATGTGCGTCACGGCCGCACCGCCCGTCGATTTGAGGTTGACCCTCTTCGTGAGCGAAACGCGGTTCATGTGCGTGCTGCCGCTCACGGTGTTCATCGCGCCGCCTTGGTCGTAGATTCCGGGCTTGACCCAGATCGTGTCGCCGGCCGCAGCCTGGTCGATGGCGTATTGGATTGTATGGAACGGACTTGCCTCCGAGCCGCGCCCGGCGGCGTCCACGCCATTTGTGGCAACGTAGTATTGAGAGGCTGCACCCATCGTGGCCAGCGTGGCGGCAACGGCCGCTGCGAATTCTTTCCGTAGAGTTGTTGTATCCATTGCTGTTTTTCTCCAGTTTTATTGCGGCAATGCCCCGACGCAGGGCACAGTTCTCGCAAGCACCATCTATTATGCCATATCGCCGCAAATAATTGCGGACAAATCAGACGGCGATTTTCAGACAAATATAACGGCGGAAAAAGGGGCAAGAAGTGCTAGAAAAGCTAGAAGGGCTAGAGTGGCTAGATGGGCTAGAATATCTAGCGCTTCTAGCGAAGGCGGCGTCAGCCGCCTGTCTAGCGCCTCTAGCGCCTCTAGAATTTCTAGCGCTTCTAGTCATACTACACTCCCCCCTATGTCATATGCTCCAGCGCCCACTTGCGTGGTGTGGTTCCAAGGCGATTGCGGAAGTCGCGGCGGAAGTCGTCGCCGGAGGCGTAGCCGCATGCGGCCGCGACAAAATCCGCACGGCGCCCCTGCGACAGCAGCTCCTTGGCGTGGGCGAGGCGGACGGCGTGGATTTCGTCGAGAATCGTGTGCCCGGTGGCGGCGCGGAAGACCACGTCTGCCTGGGTGCGTGAGAGCCCCATGGCCTTGACGACCTCGGGCGGCCCGAACCCCTCCCGGCAGGCGTTCAGGCGGACGAACTCCTGGGCGCGGGCCACGCGGCGGTCGCGGGCGAAGCGCGACGAGGCGCGAAGCACGACCCCGCGAACTGGAACAGTGCGGGAAACCAGCGCCTTCCGCGTCCGCCGCGCCATGAGATGAGATAGCAGCGCGACAACTTCGCTACCCTCCGCCAGCGAATCCTTGGCAACGCTGGAAATGGCCGGAGTTGTGGCCTCGCAGATGTGTTCAAGATTGTCCACGCCTATAACGGCGATGTCGTCAGGCACCCGGAGGCCGATTTTCAAACATGTGCGCACAACCCTCTCGCCCACGAGGTCATTGGCGGCGAAGAGACCGCAGGGCTTGGGGAGTTTTTCCAACCAGCGGCCAAGCGCTTCAATGCGGCTATGCGAACTGTCGATTCGAGGGAAGGCGTGGAATGTCTTCCCCGCTTCATGGATATAATTTCTGAAAGCCTCGCCGCGCTGAGGACTCCAGACCGTCCCCTTTGGCAGAAAGGGAACGAATCCAAAGTCGTCATAGCCGGAGGACAGCAGAACCCGCGCGGCTCGTTTTGCGATGTCGTTCTGATCGGCAAATACGAAACCGGCGGGGGCGGCAACCGCAGATCCTGGGTCAGGCGTTCGCCCGGGAAAGAGTATGGGGATGCCTTTGCCGGCCAGCTGTCGAGCTTCCCCGAAGGAAATGGTGTCGCTCAAGATGACGATGCCATCGGGCCGGATGGTTTCAATTAGGGCTTCGGGCGATTCAACAGGGAAGGGGGCTCGGTCAATTACAAGACTACCATCATCGGCGCGATGGCATTCGGCGAGGAATACATTCCAGCGGCGCGCGGCGCCAATCCGCCGAATCATGTCGGCTTCAGCATGGCTCTTTTCGTCCAGCTTTGGCACGACCACCAGAACAGTCTTTGCCTGCGTCGCCATACTCTGTAAAACTAAAACGAATATACCACAACCAACTCCGGCGCGCAAGGAGCATTCGAAATAACAAACTGTTTTTTTATGATGTGGCGATCAATCCCGCGCGCTCCCTTGCCAGCGGGGATGGCTTTTGGTAGCATTATATACGGCGGTTGCGCGTCGCGGCCGCATTCTCATCCAACATTTGGAGCAACTGAATAAAAATGGCTGAAAGTGTTTCCACCAAGATGGAAGGCCCGTCGGTGGCCTTCAAGGGCAAGAAGTTCCGCGTCGCCATCATTGGCTGCGGCGGCATCGCGCAGGCGCACCTCAACGCCTTCAAGAACATTCCCGAGGTCGAGATCGTCGCCGGCGTAGATATTGACGCCAACAGGCTCGTCGTCATGCGCGACAAGTGGGGCGTTCCCGAGGAGAACCTCTTCGGCGCCGACATCAAGACCGGCAAGAAGATTTCGGACACTGCCTGGATCGAGATGATGAAGAAGGTCAAGCCGGACGCGGTCGATGTCTGCACGCCAAACGGCGTCCACTGCGCGCCAATCGTCTATTGCTGCGAGCGCGGCGCCCACGGCTTCGTCGAGAAGCCGATGGCCATGAATCCCGCCGAGTGCGAGAAGATGATCGCCGCCGCGAAGAAGGGCAAGGTCAAGCTCTCCGTCGGCTTCCAGCACCGCTACCGCCCCGCATGCGAGTCCCTCATCGAGGCCCGCAAGAACGGCGTCTTCGGCGACATCCTCTTCGTCAAGGTCCGCGCCCTCCGCCGCCGCGGCATCCCCAACTGGGGCGTCTTCGGCCAGAAGGAACTCCAGGGCGGCGGCCCGATGATCGAC
>JAEEGG010026098.1_pt1 | contig 11183 bp, 8 predicted proteins | sample 9134161 | NCBI WGS metagenome assembly JAEEGG01 (sample SAMN16246543, study PRJNA631951) | gut metagenome | biome: gut microbiome; feature: rumen; material: CR-attached | host: Bos | place: Iran: Karaj | collected 2018-10
CATCGGCGAGATGGCCCCGGAGCAGATCTTCAAGGATTACGCACGCCACATCGGCATCGGCGGTATCGCGACGGCCGGCATCATCGGCATCATCAAGAGCTTCGGCGTCATCAAGAGCGCCGCGGGTCTGGCGGTGTCGGAGTTCAAGCGCAAGCCCGGCGCAACGGCTGAAAAGGTCGAGCGTACGGATGAGGATCTGCCCATGAAGACCATCGTCTGGGGCGTCGTCATCGCCCTCCTCGCCATATTCGCCTACTTCGCCTTTGGCGGCGTGGTAAACAATGTCTGGCAGGCTATCGTGGGTCTTCTCATCGTTGCCATCGTGTCCTTCCTGTTCACGACGGTGGCGGCCAACGCCATCGCCATCGTGGGCACGAACCCGGTGTCCGGCATGACGCTGATGACCCTGATCATCGCGTCCCTGATTCTTGTGGCCGTCGGCCTGAAGGGCAATGCCGGCATGGCCGCCGCCCTCATCATCGGCGGTGTCGTGTGCACGGCCCTGTCCGTGGCGGGTTCGTTCATCACCGACCTCAAGATTGGTTACTGGATCGGCTCCACGCCCAAGAAGCAGGAAGGCTGGAAGTTCCTCGGCGTCGCGGTTTCGGCCGTGACGGTGTGCGGCGTTATGCTCGTACTGAACAAGACCTACGGTTTCACGGGCGACCAGGCCCTGGTGGCCCCGCAGGCCAATGCCATGGCGGCGGTCATCCAGCCCATGATGAACGGCGGCGGCGCTCCGTGGCTGCTGTACGGCATCGGCGCGGCCATCGCCATCCTCCTCACCATCTTCAAGGTTCCGGCCCTGCCGTTTGCCCTGGGCATGTTCATTCCCATCGACCTGAACCTCCCGCTGCTGGTGGGCGGTGCAATCTCCTGGTACGTGAGCACCCGCTCCAAGGATGCGGCGGTCAATACGGCCCGCCAGGAAAAGGGTACCCTCATCGCCTCCGGCTTCATCGCCGGCGGCGCCCTCATGGGCGTGGTAAGCGCGATCCTGCGCTTCGCGAACGTGGATCTGTTCCTCACGAACTGGAACGCCAACTACGGCGAGGCCGTGGCCATTGTTCCGTTCGTGATGCTGATTGCGTATATGGTTTATGCTTCAATGAAAGTTAAGAAATAATGGAAAAGATACTTGATCGTTTTTTGAGGTACGTGGCTGTGGACACACAGTCGAACGAGGATTCCGAGAGCCAGCCGTCCACGGCGAAGCAGCTGAATCTGCTGCGGATGCTGTGCGAGGAGTTGAATGCGATGGGCGTGGAGGCCACGCTGGATGAGTTCGGGTACGTGATGGGTTCCATCCCGTCCAATGTCGAGGCGAAGGTGCCGGCCATCGGCTTCATCGCCCATGTCGATACGGCCCCGGATGCTTCCGGTGCGGATATCAAGCCGCAGATCGTGGAAAACTATGACGGGGGGGAGATCGCCCTTAAGGGTGTCCCGGGCCTGGCGCTGAAGCCGTCCGAGTTCCCGGAGATGCTGCATTACGTGGGCCAGACGCTCATTACTACCGACGGCACGACGCTCCTCGGCGCCGACGACAAGGGTGGTGTTGCGGAGATTATGGACGCGGTGCAGTACATTGTGTCGCATCCCGAATTCAAGCATGGCCCCATCAAGATCGGCTTTACTCCCGACGAGGAAATCGGCCGCGGCGTCGTGAAGTTCGACGTCGCCCGCTTCGGGGCGGACTACGCCTACACGATGGACGGCGGCGAGATCGGCGAACTGGAGTTCGAGAACTTCAATGCCGCATCGGCCAAGATCCACATCCAGGGCCGGAACGTACACCCGGGCTACGCGAAGGGCAAGATGAAGAACGCCCTTTTGATTGGACACGAACTGTGCGGCTTGCTCCCCGTGGACCAGCGTCCGGAATACACGGAAGGCTACGAAGGGTTCTTCCACCTGATTGCTTTCAACGGCGCGGTGGAGGAGGCGGACATCGCCTATATCATCCGAGACCACGACCGCACGAAGTTTGAGGCGAAGAAGAAACTGATTGCGGATTGTGTCGATTTCATCAATGTGAAGTACGGGGCCGGCACCGCCGTGCTGAACCTGCGCGACCAGTACTACAACATGCGCGAGCAGGTGGAACCGCACTACTTCGTGGTGGAAAAGGCCGTCAAGGCGATGGAAATGGCGGGCTTCCCGGCCAAGATCCAGCCCATCCGCGGCGGCACCGACGGCGCGAATCTCTCCTTCAAGGGCCTCCCCTGCCCGAACATCTTCGCCGGCGGCCTGAACTTCCACGGCAAGATGGAGTTCGTCCCGCTGGAGAGCATGGAAGCCGCAGCGAAGGTGATCCTGAACATCGTGAAGCTGTTTGCGGAGTAGATTCGGCGCCCGCTGTGCGCCAAATGGAAACGCTTGGTTTTCAAGAAGTTATTAAGAATCGCCTGGGCGAATTGGTCCAGGCGATTTTTCGTTTCTCGTTGGTACAGAGCCATTTCTATTCGACGGCCGCCAGGGGCAGGCGGATTACGGCGATGTCTTCCTTATTGATGGAACAGGCCACATACAGGTATTCGCCGTGGACAATGGCCTTGGGGTAGTTGAAGCCCGGCGTCTTCGCCTTTCCTTCGTATCGGCCCGGAGCGGGATGACTGCCGAGGAGGAAGGCACGGTCGAAAGTGCGCCCGTCCTTCGCCGTTGCGATTGCGAGGACGCTCCGGTCCTTCCTACCGGTGGGATTACCGATGAGGAAGGCTGCCCCGTCCGGCAGATTCCCAGCGCACTGCTTGGAGCGGGAGTCAAGGAAATCCGTCTCCACGGCTTTTGCCCATGTCTGTCCGTTGTCCCGGCTCACGGAGGCCAGTTTATGGAAGGAGCCCGCCTGGTCTCGGAAGACCATCACCCATTCGCCCTTCCGGTAGAACAGGCTCGGCTCCAGCTCGCGGGTCTGCGTTTTGTAAGGCGTGGCCGGGAAATTGGCCTTGTACCAACCGGTTACGCCGTCCGGGCTATCCGTATAGATGGGACAGACTTTCAGTCCGGGCTGGAAATGGGCGGCGCCGATGATCCGGTTTTTGCTCTGGCGGGGGTCCTGCTCCAGGATGCCCCGCATCGGGCTTCCATCGGCCATCCGGACGGGCCGCAAGGGTGTCCATTCCTCCCCGTCCCAGCATGCGCGGTACCAGGTTTCGCCACCCCGGGGGTCCGTTCCCTCCGGCCAGACATTGACATAAGCGACAAGTGAGTCTCCCGCATTCCACCAGCCGCCGGAGGTCGTTCCGGGGCCGGCCAGCACCTCGGGTCGCGACCAGTGCTCCCCATCGGCACTGACGGCATATACAAGGTGCGTGTCCGGACTGTCCTCATCCCGCTCCGACACCTGCCACATACAGTAAAAGCGATCCCGGAAAACGGCGAGGACGGCACCATTGGCATAATGGGGGCCTCCCTCCTCCGCTCTGAAAACGACGAAGGTCTCCGCTCCCGGCACCTCTTCCACTAGGCTTCCGGGATCAAACAGCCCCGGCGCCATCTGCAACGGTGCCCCCGTACGGCAGGACATCGCCAACAGCATCGACAGGAAAAGGATTGTTTTACGCATCTTCGGTTTCTTCGCAAAGGTACGATTCTATCTTCCATTTCACAAAAAATCCGTATCTTTGCACCCACACCCCGCCCTGGTGGTGAAATGGTAGACACGAGGGACTTAGACACAACTTGAGTGCACTCTCCGAAAGGAGGGATGTAGAATGTCGTAAATTCAAGGAAACCTTACCAGGTCGCGCTGAAGGCAATCTTGAGCCAAGCCTCCTGAAGGAGGAAGGTGCAGAGACTAGACACGGCACACCTAAGGGACCCAGTCCTACGGTGAAGGAATAGTCCGGACCCCAAACAGGTACGGCCCGACCGTCCTGGTGGTGAAAGCCACAGTGGTACGAAAATCCCTTGGCCCGAAACGGCCGTGCGGGTTCGATTCCCGCCCGGGGCACGAAAGGATGTCATTCTATGGCATCCTTTTTCAGTTAAATGCATCATAGACAGCTAATTGAACATTTTTCCATGACGACAAATAAAGGCACAGAATGCCATAGGAAGACACTATTATTTCACGATAGTTACAGTATTTTACTGAAACAGTAGTTAGTGCCTTTTGGAAAGAATCGAACCCGCTCGAATGTTATATCAGTTTTCGGGCGCCGTCGCCACTAATTTGACAGAAGAAAAAACGAAAGAAACCGCCCATTGGCTCTTGGATTTACCCATACTTGATAATCTTCCCCTTGGATCAAAGCGTCATAATCTACAGGTGGATCAAAATAAAAGGGCTCTATACTCTCTCCTCTTGGGCAAAACTTGGGACAAGTCTTCGCTTTATCCGGGTTGAACGTCCCCTTTCTTTTGGAACCATTCACCCGACACCAAGTATTATCGAGATCGTTGCTGAAGCAACTTGAACACATCTCACAATCCCTAAATTCAGATTCGTGTTTCGCAAGAAGCTCCCGTACATCAAATCGCTTCGGCAATCTTGAGAGGTCATAAGTAACTTCAAACCAAGCACGAACATCATGCGGTTCATCGGGAAGAATGATATGACTAAAACTCTTTCCAGATGGGAAAAAGATCACACGAAAAATTGTAGAATGGTGCAACTGATATTCCTTTGTACAGGGAATAAACGACACATCACAGGCAAGTTCCGTGAGAATCTCCTGCCGAGCGACGGTCGCCTCTTTCAGGTTATAGAACACGACCGGGAAAGAATTTACACTCAATGGTTCGTTCGCCTTGAAACAATCGGTTGTAAGGATTTTAGAAAGCTCTCTCACATCATTAACATTCAGTTCAAGAATCTTGATACCAGAGGCTTTCTTCTCTTCGGAACAAGGATGCTTATAGCAAACTTCCAGGAAGAAGGGCTCACGCTTACTATTGGCCTTGCTATACAGCATCACGTCGGCTCGGAACGAACCGGCGTCTTTCACAACGAGTTCCTTTTCTATTTCAGCCGTGTCATACCAATCCTTCAAATCAAGCCGCTTTGGCCGGCGGAGGGTATTACATACCGACGATTGATTATCACGAAACTGGCAGGAACTCCACTGGTCACACAGAACATCCTGATCAAACTCAATCAAGAAAGGACGATTCGAATCATAGAAGCGTTTATACAAAAGCTCCTTGCCAACGCGGTGAACATACGATTCGGACTCACAGGCCACACAATGAAAATGATAAAAACAATGTGCCTGTTTCTTACCAAGGCGCGGTCGCATCTCTTGTCCACATTCCGGACAAGTATAAGTATGGTCATATCGATGCTCTATATCGATAGTCAAAACGTCTATCAGACGACCCTCTTCATCGCAGGCGAAAGGATACTGAACATCCATGACCCCAATAATTTATGACACACAAAATCTGTGGTATTTACAAATAACAACGAATTATTGACCAACACCCAGTTCTGAATATCGGTGGGGCACTCTGTTATTTCAGCGTAACGGGATTGAGCCACGACTCGTCTGGCTTGGCGATAAGCCGCGCATCCTGATATCCGGTCTCGAGATCCAAAATAGTCTTGGCAATATACATTTTATTTTTCTTGTCCCGTTGCAGAACAAGCGCGAAATCCGGCGAGGCCGAATATGTCCCCTCAAGGAAAATGGGCATCAAGAAGCATATGTCGTCCATACGAGGGTAGTAAATGGGAACAATGTACTTGTAGTTCCGCTGGGCGATGGCAAGGGCGTATCCGATGGCTTCATAGAGCTTTCGGGCTAACTGATCTGAGCTGAGTCCACGAACCTTTTCGGGGAAACGATAGTTGCGCTCTTCAATAATATGCGAGAGCGAGCTATAATCCTTGTCAATACGCCAGTCCGGGGAGGTATTATAGATGACCTCGTTAACATCGGTAAAGAATACTGGCGGTTCTGGCTTCTGTCCTTCAAAGCCGTATTTCCGGAGCGTTGCATAGCTCTCTTCTGCGGTGCGGATCGGGTTTAGATACACTTCAATCCCCTCCGCTTCCTTTACTTCTGCGATGATGTAGAGAGCATGGAAGAACTTGTCCAGCAGGTTCGAATTGAACATGATGTGCTTACCGTCCGGGCTTTTTAGCACCTTCCCTTCTCGCTTGAGTTTAACAAAGATGGTCTCCAAGTAGGTCTTGAGAATGGGGTGGTTAAGCGCAGAAGGTTTGTTCTTGAACCGCCAATTCTCGGGAATCGTACTGCCAGCAATATCGTCTAGGAAGGTCTGGCACGCATCAATGTCCTCGAAGTAGAAATCGCCCATCCGGAAGCTCTTCGCGATAAAAGAGCGAATTCTGGCATAGGCGCGAAGTTGCTGCATGGTTCCCCATGCCACTCCGATAAAACGACCAGTATCTTGGTCCTTTTCGAACCATCCATAAACGGCCTCCCCGTTCACGTTCTTGTAACCAGTGTCGAAAGCCTTGTACACGGCGCGATTCTCGGTAATCTTCCGACCAGCGGCATCCTGAGGATATCCAGAACGGTTGATGAAAATGATTTCTGCAGCATTGACCCGATCCCTAATCGATTGGGAAGACGGCTCTTCTTCGGTCCCATTTAAGACCTCTTGCAGTTCTTTTAGGTAGGCTGCGCCGCGAAGATTGGCGACATACCCAAGGCGAAGAAGACCATCATAGGTCTTGGTGTTGGAGTCAAAATTCTGCTCCATGGTTATCAGTCCCTTTCCAATCGGTCAAAAACTTAGCTCCAAGTCAGACCCCGATGGAAAGGGAGGATAAAAATCTGCGGAGCATTGAAGGGCAGCAACCAATTGGCCGTCCGATAATTCAAAAAAGGGTTATCTGCATTCGTGACAACCACATTGACAAATATACCGTTTATACGTCATTCTTGCAAGGGAAGGAGATCTTACTTGTCCGCTATCGGACCAAATTGCCCAAAGTTTTCAATAGAGGAAAAGCGTTTAACACATTTATTATCAAGCAAATAAAACAATATTTACACAAATTATGTTGATATCTTTTTTCTTGTTTTCACCGAGTATCATCTATATTTGCGTGTCTCCAGTTTTTCTGGAGCACATTTTATGATAAAGTAAAATGGTTTTAAATATGGACGTAACAACAATAATAACTACTCTCGGTGGAGTAGAATTAATCAAAAAGGTTCTGGGGCCAAGTCTCGATTATATTGGCAATAATCTTAAACTATATACGGAGAAGATGCACCGGAATATCGCCTCCATTTTAAAAAAAGCCGACAAGAAACTTGGGGATAGAATAAATGATGCCGGTTCAGTTTCGCCAAAGGTTATAAAGAGTATATTGGAGAATGGTGCCTGGTGTGAAGAAGAATTACAAGCAGAGTACTTCGGAGGAGTATTGGCTTCTTCAAGAAACGATAGCCCTCGAGATGATCGAGGTGCATATTATTCTGGTATCATCACTAGTTTAACTGCCTATCAGATTCGTCTCCACTACCTGATATACATGGAAATAAGACGATTGTTTGTGGGACAACAACTCAATATCGGAGATGCCACCGATCGTGGGCGAATGGAGGTGTTTATTCCATTCAAAACATATTTTGATGCTATGGCTTTTTCTGTGTCTGAAATGAAAAGCTTTATTTCTATTATGCAGCATTCAGTTTGGGGACTACACGATGCTTCTCTTGTTGATAGTTTTCGATATGGTCCCAAAGAGTCTCTAGAGAAACACTTCCCTGGAATAAAGGATGATGGTGGCATTATTCTTAGGCCGTCACAACTTGGTGCAGAATTGTTTTTGTGGGCATATGGATATGGTCAATTCCCGGCCAATACACTCTTTGATCCATCTGTCGTCTTTAACGAAGTTGATTCTATTCTTTTAGGCAAAGCCTACACTAAGCCAGATAAGACAACTCTGAATGTCAAATAGTATTATCAGAAAGGGTTCGACCACAAAAGATGAAAGTGCGATACCTGTCTTTTAAAATGCCAAATTAAGCCACTAACTGCCAGAATTGTTTCAGTATAGTTTCAGTATTGTTTTCTAATAGACTTAGATTCATTTGATTATTAAATACTTCTATCAGATAGTTCGTGGCTCCGCCCGGGGCACCCTAAAAAGAGCTAACCTGCTGATTTTTCAGCGGTTAGCTCTTTTTGCGTGTCAATTTTTGGCGACATTTTGGCGACTTGGCGCGATTTTAGTAATTATTCGTCCCTGGTGCGAATAGGTTAAAGCCCTTGCATGAGTTTATACCAATTATGCACGGGACTACTCATGTTGTCCTTAGCGGAACCCATGTTTGTGTCCAGGCAGTTCATACCGGAACAACTATTCCAATATCACCTTACTCGTCTCAAAAGCACGGAATCCGAATCGATTGATAACACCATAGTTAAACTCTCTCGGATCTGGAAGCACTTCATAAACTTCCAAAAAAGCATCTGCGATTCCGTTAGGCGTTGCAAGAACACGCTCATCCTTCGCTGAATAAATACACCATTTGTTGCTGAATCCATCGATAAATGCTTTCATATCTGTAGATTTGAAAAGCATATTAACTGTTGCATTTAGTTGTTTTTGGGCAAGATTGCGCTTGTTTTTTACAGCTCCTTTTTTAAGTTCATGAACGACAAACCACTTGTGACTCTCTTCTCTGTCATATACAATTAAATCTGCCATCTTCGTGTTGTCTTTAAAGAGACTCACTTCGGGATGTCCCTGCCCGTCATCAAACACAAACTGGTGGAGATAAATGTCATAACAAACCACGTGGAGTTTATATGGCATATTGGGTTCGCCATTCACGTATGATGCCGTCCCTTCACCAAATGGGCGTTTCACCGTTTGAGCATCGTCCTGTGGATCAATTACGTCAAACGTGTATTCGTCAATGTCCTCTATTCGCACTTGTGGCAGCGTTGTCCACTCAGGCGCATTATTGCGACGGGAGTTGTTTATCACGCTTACAAAATCACCTTTCAACAGTTTTTCCATCGCCCCACAATCAATACTTCTTGAGTTCGTTATACGTTCTGGCAATCGGGTCCGACAAAACTCGAGTATCAATAATTGGTCGTTCTTCTAGCGTCTTCAGAGGAACAACACTCCCGTCAAGAATTTCGTACACTTCCACGTTGTCCGCATCAAGCGACACCAAATCTTCTGCCGCTTTGCCATTGCGACGCATTAGAAGGTTGAGATGATTGACAATATACGGACTATGGGTTGCAATCATTATCCCCATTTCCCTATCTGCGGTCTTTTTTACAAAAACTTCTTCCACAATGGCTTCCAGCAGCTCACATTGCGCATCTGGATATAAACTCAACTCCGGTTCCTCTACATGAACATGAACCTGTTTGTGCAAATCCATTATTTCCATCTCTGGCCGATAAGATGACAGTCTGTCTTGTTCATACAAGTATTCTAAGATAGATCGTTTCCCTGCCTCTTTAAATGAATACTTTTGAGCAAAGTAATGTAATAGCGTAGCTAATGGAGTGACTGTCTGCATTCCTGATGAAGCGAATTTTAATTCAATTTGTTCGTACTCACCGTCTTGCGGCACAAGGTAATATTTTCTTTTTCCATCCTGTCCCTCTACATGCAGATTCATTCCAATAAAGTCAAGCGAGAGGTCTCTTACTGCCTCTGTAGCCTTTTCAAAATCGCTCAAAGTTTCGTGAAAATAGAATCCCAGCTCAGCTTTTTTGTTTATGGCCGACTTGGCCTTCCACATTGGTATTATAGAGCGAGATTCCGAAATCCACGATTCCTTCATAAAGTACAGGTCCTCATTGGGAATATCCGATGCGCCTTTAGTATTCAAATCTCCGTCTTTATACTCTACCACATATTCGTGGTTGTTTATTGTGGCGGCGTACCGAATATATGCTTCCTTATTACCATTCAGATATTGAGTCAAGTCGTCACTTATCAGACTTTTTATCTTAAGCTTAAATGGTGACTTACTCACACCGGAATTCTTTAGATACCAACGTATATTTAGCATCTTATAGATATACCGCATAAGCACGATAATCTTCATCATAGTACTCTTACCGCTTCCTGACTCACCTATCAGAACTGTTAATGGCCTGATATTATCAATTTCAATCTCTTTCAGCGGGCCGACATTTTGAATAATGATAGACTCTTTCATAACTAAATAGCCTTTATTAAGACTACAAATTTAACGATTCTTATTCAGTTTTACTGCTTTCCTTTGTTTTTGTTCAGATAAATTGACTTACAAGCTTTAGTTCCATCATCGTGTTTCTGCAGAATCCTTTAGTATACGAATAGATTATGGCATAATGCGCTCATTCATTTTTATGGATTGTAATTCCGCTTTGTACTATCAAAAGAAAGCTTCTTGTTCTTGAGATAAGAGTCTTAATAGGATTCTAGTTTGAATAGTTAAAAGCAGAGTCTTCATGCAAGCATTCTTATCCTATCCGACTTAGAATATGAGAACACGACGATAGCAAAAAACGGACAGAATCAACAGTTACGAAAAAAGGGCATAACTCTGGTCTCATGGATTCGGAAGGGCGTCAATTCGCGACCGATAATGGATGACTTATAGACAGAGTTCCCGCTCTGGATCGTATATCCACGGACCGCCACCGAAGCATCCATCTTCAGTTTGACCTTGTATCCTTTGGCTTCCAGCGCAGCGGTATACTTCTCCCAGGAGAAGGCCGACATTCCAGACAGGACCGCGAGGCAATCCTTCTTGATGCGGGTCTTGTTCTCTTCGAACCTGTCTTCCGTGCGTTTCCAGCCGCGCAGGCGGTTTACCTCCTTAGCGGCCATCATGGCTCGGATACCGATCAGGTGGTCGCTGTTCAGGCAGTTGTCCATATCGACACGGTTGCAGTCGAGATAGAGGTGAAGGATGCCGGATTCGCTGTCCGTGTGGAGCGTGATGATGTACTGGGAATTGGAAAGGCGGCAGGGAGACCTGCGGAGTTTCTCCTCTCCGGGCAGCCGGACCTTGTCGAAAGCCTGGACCCAAAATCCAGCCAAATGACCAAACGAAATCACGCCAAATAACCAAACAAAACTTCGCCGAACAACCAAACGATTTTCCGCCAAATAACCAAATTGCCTTGTTTGTTTCATTTCCAATTCATATCTTTGCCAGGTAGATAGAAGCATTATATGGAATACAAAAAGCGAATCGCAGACGGCATGCTCCGTGACAAATTGGACGCAATGG
>JAEEGG010026109.1_pt1 | contig 11181 bp, 6 predicted proteins | sample 9134161 | NCBI WGS metagenome assembly JAEEGG01 (sample SAMN16246543, study PRJNA631951) | gut metagenome | biome: gut microbiome; feature: rumen; material: CR-attached | host: Bos | place: Iran: Karaj | collected 2018-10
ATCACAGCTCCAATACAACACCCTCCTTGCTCTATTCTCCAAATGTTTGATTAGGAAATTGCCACCTGACAGATGTTTAGTCCGTCAAGTGGCAAGATAGTTTGAAGGGTGACAGAATAATATATTGCCACGCACTCTAAGTTCTGTCTATAAGAGTAGCATCCACAGGACTACTATTTTTTATCACTCGCTTTTTTCAATAACTTTATCACTTTGTCTTTGGGAAGATAGAACTTACGCCAATACACAATAGCAGCATCATACCCACCAGACTCTTGCTTTTGTGCTTCATTGAAGACATACAGCACACTCACGGATGCAGTGCTACTAATTCTATATCGCTCTTTTTCTGAATTGAAAAAATCTGCTTTATCGCTTACACTTCCAGATAGAATAAAACCCACTTTTTTTCCAACGAAGTCAAAGCCATTGAGACTATCTTTGTAAGAAACATTCAAATACGCTCCCTCTAAGCTATCCATTACAGAGGTATCGTCAACTCCCATTTTATCCAGTTGATTTAACAATTCAGCCGGAATATCTTTGAAATAGCGCACTTGTCCGAACAAACTCATACAGGAAAAGAGCATCAATAAAATTACTATCTGTTTCATATTGTCAATGTATTTGATAAAGATATGGACTTGATTGTAAGTGCCTACGATAAAAGGCGTACAAATGTATTCGTACTCACAATATTTCCCAATCATTCCCAGCTAATCTGCACGAAGAATTAGTTTTTTTAACACTTGCCCCATCATTTGACACCTGTACATATCATTATTTGTGTAAATTTTTGCACACCCATATACCTTCCACTAGTCCACATCTCGATAAAAAAGTGAGTTGTGGGCAAAATTCGACACCAAAAAATTGGGAATTACGACCAGATTGGTTGAAAATATTTCGATGTGTACGGTCGAACATTCCGATATCCGCAAGCGGACACTCTTACGACCCCACCTCGCGGTATTTGCGCGGTCAAAAAAGGGTTATGATTGGCAAAATAATCGTCTTTGATTGATTCTTATCATTATCGATATCCAATAGATACCCAATCGTTACCCGATAGTTACCTCTATATACTATCAGAGGAAGGTCGAGGAGAGGAGAATGAAAAATGAAAAGTTAAAAATTAAAAATGAAAAGTGAATTGAATGTTGAAAGTTGAAAAGTGAAAAACTGTAAGCGAGAAGGGTGGCAAAGAGGAAGGAATTTCCTTAAAGGGACATAATAGGCTCATAATAGGATGACCGAAAGAAGACCAAAGGGATTCCAAAGGATGGCCGAAGAAAGAAAATGAGACGACGGAGGGAAGACGAAAGAAAAAACGTAAGACGGGGGAAAAAAAAGAAACAAGACCGAGAAGAGGCAGACGGCTGGAAGAGGAAAGAGGCAAAAAAGCTCTTGCATTACGCATTGATTTAGAACAATAAAAGCGACAAAGAGGGCCGTTTTTGCACTATTTTGAGGGAAAAACAAAAAAATTATCTATCGTTTCTTGCATATTACCGATTTATTTTATATCTTTGCCACGAAATATAGTAAAAGACTCAACGATTTAATTCTAAGCCAAAACCTATAGGAATAAAATTGCGTACTACTTTCTCACCGTGAGCCGAACTACTACAGCGGACTCCGGTGGTGGATTAAGCTCAAAATGATTATAAACGGACAACATTTTTTTGTAATAAGATGAAAAAGATATTTCTTTTACTTTCAATCGTTGCCGGGACTTGCTTTGCCCAAAGCAATTACCCCATATCTCCAGTACCATTTACTAACGTAAAGATTACCCCTAACTCGTTCTGGGGCCAGCGTTTGGATGCCAGTCGCGATGTGACTGTGCCTCTGGCTTTCACCATGTGCGAGGAGACCGGACGTTATAAGAACTTCCAGTTGGCAGCCAAGCAGCTCAAGGGCGAGGGTTCGGACACCGTCGTGGTGCGCGGATTCTCGTTCGACGACACCGACGTCTATAAGACCATCGAGGGTTGCTCCTACTTGATGCAGACTTATCCTAACCTCCGCATCAAGGTGACCCGTAACGGAGAACCTTGTCTGGTGTATGCCAAGGACTATATTGACTCGGTGCTTACCATCGTGGCAAGCGCACAGGAGCAGGACGGCTACCTCTACACCGCCCGCACCATGAACCCTGCCAACCCACACAAGTGGGCAGGTTCGAACCGTTGGGAGAAGGAGGAGGAAGCCAGTCACGAGCTCTACAACCTGGGCCACATGATTGAGGGTGCCGTGGCACACTATCAGGCCACCGGCAAAGAGAACTTCCTCAAGCTGGCTCGCGCCTATGCCGACTGCGTGTGCCGCGCCATCGGTCCAAACGCCGGTCAGCAGGTGCACGTACCTGGTCACCAGATTGCCGAGATGGCATTGGCCAAGCTGTCCACCGTCACCGGAGACAAGAAATATCTGCAGGAGGCTAAGTTCCTGCTCGACAAGCGTGGTACCACCAAGCACAAGACCACCTACAGCCAGTCGCACATGCCTGTAGTGAAGCAGGAGGAGGCCGTGGGTCATGCTGTCCGCGCTGCTTATATGTATGCTGGCATGGCCGATGTTGCCGCCCTCACTGGCGACACCTCTTACATCCATGCGGTGGACAACATCTGGAACAACATTGTGAGCAAGAAGATGTACATCACCGGCGGTATCGGTTCGACCCGCAACGGCGAGGCATTCGGCAAGAACTACGAGTTGCCAAACATGTCGGCCTACTGCGAGACTTGCGCTGCCATCGGCAATATCTATGTCAACTACCGTCTGTTCCTGTTGCACGGCGATGCCAAGTACTTCGACGTCTTGGAGCGTGTGCTCTACAACGGCGCCTTGGCAGGTGTCAGTTTCGACGGTGGACACTTCTTCTATCCTAACCCCTTGGAGAGCGCCGGTCAGCACCAGCGTCAGCCCTGGTTCGGTTGCGCCTGTTGCCCAAGCAACATCTGCCGCTTCATTCCATCCGTTCCAGGTTATATCTATGCTGTGAAGGGTACCGATGTCTATGTGAACCTCTACACCGCCAACGACTCGGAGTTCAAGGTGGAGGGCCGCACCATCGAGATTGAACAGCAGACCGACTATCCGAACAGCGGTTACGTCAAGATTTATATGCGTAAGGTCCGTTCGGGCATGACCTTGAAACTGCGTATGCCAGGTTGGATGCGCAATCAGGTCGTTCCTTCCGACCTCTACGAATATACCGATGGCAAGCGTCCAAGCTATACCGTCAAGATCAACGACAAGATGATTGTCACCCAGACCGACGAGAAGGGTTACGTCAACATCACCCGCGACTGGCACATCGACGACAAGATTGAGATTACGTTCGACATGGAGCCTCGCGTCCTGAAGGCAAGTCCTAAGGTAGAAGCCGACCTCGGTCGTGTATGCGTGGAGCGCGGTCCTGTTGTCTATTGCGCCGAGTTTGCCGACAATCCTGGTTTCGACGTACGCAGCATCATCCTCAACCAGATGCCTAAGTTCACGGTCAACACCAAGAACATCGTCGAGAACTTCAATGTCCCACAGCTCGTTACCGATGCCCAGGTATTGCTCTTCAACACCCGTGGTGAGTTGCAGTCACGTTCCGTATCGTTGAACCTGATTCCTTACTACGCTTGGAATCACCGTGGACAGGGTTCGATGACTGTCTGGTTGCCACAAGAACTTCGTGCCACCACACCTGTCATGCCACAGACGTTGTCTTCACGTTCGGCCATCAACGCTTCGTTCAAGTCGAACACCGTCAATGCCATCAACGACCGTCTCGTTCCAAAGAACCAGGAGGACACCAACCTGGGTCACTACGAGTTCAAGCAGAAGAGCGGTATGCAGTATATCGAATACACGTTGCCACAAGCCACTCAGATTCAGTCATGTACGATCTATTGGTTCGAGGACAAGGATGCAGGTTGCTTGACTCCAAAGAGCTGGCGCATCCTCTACAAGGCCTACGACGGTTCTTGGCGTCCAGTGGTTGGTGCTAACCATTACACCTGCGATAAGGGTGTAGCCAACACCGTTCAGTTCAACGCCATTATTACTCCTGCCGTTCGACTGGAAGTCATTCAGCAAGACAATGCTGTTGCCGGCCTCTTCGAATGGGAAGTCAAATAAACCTATAAGAGTTGTTTCCAAATCGGGAACAACTCTTTTTTTGCCACCCACGTTTTTACTTTCGTCGGGTCAGCAAGGTCGGAGCGAAAAGCATAGAGAAAAAATAGGTGAGTTTCTTGCACATTTGCAAAAATCCCTTTATCTTTGCACCAACCGCTCGGGCTATTTAAATAGTAAGTTATTAAAGGTACATATATAATCTTAAAGTCAATGCAAAACGAAAAGGCAGTTTCGCTCATCCTGGATGACGGCCATGTGTTTCATGGTTACAGCTTTGGTTTCGAAAAACCTGTCAATGGCGAGGTAGTCTTCAACACCGCCATGATGGGTTATCCTGAAAGTCTTACCGACCCCAGCTACAGCGGTCAGATTTTAGTAACAACGTTTCCGTTGGTAGGAAACTACGGCGTCCCGGCAGCATCTCACGATGCCAATGGGCTTTCTTGTTTCTATGAGTCGGAGAAGATTCATGTGCGCGCCCTCGTGGTGAGCGACTACTCCAAGCAGTACAGCCATTGGAATGCTGCCAAGTCGCTGGCCGACTGGCTCAAGGAGCAGCAAGTGGTAGGCATCGAAGGTATCGACACACGCGAACTCACTAAAGTGCTGAGAGAGAAGGGTTCGATGAAGGGCAAGATTGTCTTTGACGGTGGCGAGGACATCGAATTTGAAGACCCGAACCTGGTGAACCAAGTGGCCATCGTATCGACCCAAGAGGTGAAGCACTTCGGCAACGGCAAGAAGAAAGTCTGCCTGGTCGATATGGGTGTGAAGCAGAACATCATCCGCTGCCTGTTGCGCTACGACGTCAACATCACGATGGTACCTTGGGACTACGACTTCAACCAGATGGGAGAAACGTTTGACGGTCTGTTCATCTCGAACGGCCCAGGCGACCCGAACCTGTGCGGCAAGACCGTTGAGCATGTCAAGGAGTTCATGAAGTCGGGCAAACCCATCTACGGCATCTGCATGGGCAACCAGATCTTGTCGTTGGCCGCCGGTGCCGAGGTCAAGAAACTGAAGTATGGTCATCGCGGACACAACCAACCCGTACAGCGTTACGAGAACGGCAAGCCCACGACCCAATGCTTCATCACCAGCCAGAACCACGGCTTTGCAGTTGACAATGCCACCATCCCTGCCGACTGGGAACCTCTATTTATAAATATGAACGACGGCTCGAACGAAGGTATCCGCCACAAGACGATGCCTTGGTTCTCGGCCCAGTTCCACCCCGAGGCTTCGTCAGGACCTACTGACACCGAGTTTATCTTCAAAGAATTTGTTAACCTGCTCTAAATTTGTTCGACACAACTATGACAAACGATAAGATAAAGAAAGTACTGCTGTTGGGTTCTGGCGCCTTGAAGATTGGTGAAGCCGGCGAGTTCGACTACTCTGGTTCGCAGGCGCTCAAAGCGCTCAAGGAAGAGGGCATCGAGAGCATCCTCATCAACCCGAACATTGCCACCGTGCAGACCTCCGAGGGGGTTGCCAACCGCGTCTATTTCTTGCCCGTAACGCCCTTCTTCGTCGAGAAAGTCATCGCTAAGGAACGTCCAGACGGTATCCTGTTGAGCTTCGGTGGTCAGACCGCCCTCAACTGCGGCGTCGCCCTCTACCAGAGCGGTGTGTTGGAGAAATACAACGTCAAGGTGTTGGGTACTCCCGTGCAGGCTATCATGGACACCGAGGATCGCGAACTCTTTGTCGAGAAGTTGGACGAGATCAACGTCAACACCATCAAGAGCCACGCCTGCAACACCCTCGACGAGGCACGCAAGGCCGCTGCCGACCTCGGTTATCCAGTCATCATCCGTGCCGCATACGCCCTGGGTGGACTGGGTTCGGGCTTCTGCGACAATGAGGAGGAACTCGAAGTGATTGGCAACAAGGCGCTCTCCTTCTCGCCACAGATCTTGGTCGAGAAGTCGCTCAAGGGCTGGAAAGAGGTGGAATATGAGGTGGTGCGCGATAAGTACGACAACTGTATCACCGTCTGCAACATGGAGAACTTCGACCCGCTGGGCATTCACACCGGCGAATCGATCGTCGTGGCTCCTTCGCAGACCCTCAGCAACCGCGACTACCACAAACTCCGCGAACTCTCTATCAAGATTATCCGCCACATCGGCATCGTCGGAGAGTGTAATGTGCAATATGCCTACGACCCGAACAGCGAGGACTATCGCGTCATCGAGGTGAACGCCCGTCTGTCGCGTTCTTCGGCATTGGCCTCCAAGGCAACGGGTTATCCCCTCGCCTTCGTCGCTGCCAAGTTAGGTCTGGGCTACGGACTCTTCGAGTTGAAGAACTCGGTCACCAAGACCACGTCGGCCTTCTTTGAACCTGCCCTCGACTACATCGTCTGCAAGATTCCTCGTTGGGACCTCGGTAAGTTCCAAGGTGTGGACCGAGAACTCGGTTCCAGCATGAAGTCGGTAGGTGAGGTCATGGCCATCGGCCGCACCTTCGAAGAGGCTATTCAGAAGGGTCTCCGCATGATTGGACAAGGTATGCACGGCTTCCTGGAGAACAAGGTTTTGCAGGTGCCCGACATCGACAAGGCGTTGCACGAACCAACCGACAAGCGCATCTTCGTCATCAGCAAGGCTATGAAGGCGGGCTATACCGTTGACCAGATTCACGAATTGACCAAGATTGACAAGTGGTTCCTGGAGAAACTCAAGGGCATCGTCGATACCGACAACGAACTCCAGCAATACAGCAAGGTGGAGGATGTGCCTGCTCAGTTGTTGCTCGAAGCCAAGCAGAAAGGCTTCTCCGACTTCCAGATTGGCCGCGCCCTGCTGAAGGGTGAGATGGCCGAGGAGGCAGAAGAGGAGATCCTGCGCGTTCGTGCACAACGTAAGAAGTTGGGCATCGTGCCGGTGGTCAAGCAGATCGACACATTGGCCGGCGAATTCCCGGCACAGACCAACTACCTCTACCTCACCTACAACGGTGTGGCCGACGACATCGACTTCCCCGAGCCCAAGGCCGACGACATTCACAGTCAGGCGGTTATCGTCCTCGGTTCAGGAGCTTACCGCATCGGTTCGTCCGTCGAGTTCGACTGGTGTTCGGTCAATGCCCTCACCACAGCACGCAATCAAGGCTACCGTTCGGTGATGATCAACTACAACCCAGAGACCGTATCGACCGACTACGACATGTGCGACCGTCTCTACTTCGACGAATTGACCTTCGAGCGCGTCATGGATATTATCGATCTGGAGAAGCCACACGGCGTCATCCTCTCGGTGGGTGGACAGATTCCGAACAACCTTGCCATGCGTCTGGACGAACAGAAAGTGCCTATCCTGGGTACGCAGGCCAAGTATATTGACAATGCCGAGGACCGTCAGAAGTTCTCGAGCATGTGCGACCGTATCGGTGTCGTGCAGCCCGCTTGGAAAGAGTTGACCAACATGGACGACGTCAATGAGTTCATCAAGCAGGTGGGCTTCCCTGTACTGGTTCGTCCTTCGTACGTACTGTCGGGTGCTGCCATGAACGTCTGCTCCAACCAGGACGAGTTGGTTCGCTTCCTCCAGATGGCTGCTAACGTGTCACAGAAGCACCCAGTGGTCATTTCCCGCTTCATCGAAGGTGCCAAGGAGATTGAGATGGATGCCGTGGCCGACAAGGGTGAGATTGTGGCATACGCTATCTCCGAGCACGTCGAGTTTGCCGGTGTGCACTCAGGTGATGCCACGATCCAGTTCCCACCACAGAAGCTCTACTACGAGACCATGCGCCGCATCAAGAAGGTAGCCAAGAAGATTGCTGCCGAATTGCACATCTCCGGTCCATTCAACATCCAGTTCATGGCGCGCGAGAACGACATCATGGTCATCGAGTGTAACCTCCGTGCTTCGCGTTCGTTCCCATTCGTCAGCAAGGTCTTGAAACTCAACCTCATCGAGTTGGCCTCCAAGATCATGTTGGGCGTACCATACGAGCGTCCGACCAAGACTGAGTTCGACCTCGACTACGTAGGTATCAAGGCCTCGCAATTCTCGTTCAGCCGACTCCAGAAGGCCGACCCTGTATTGGGCGTCGATATGTCCTCGACAGGTGAGGTCGGTTGCTTGGGCGACGACGTTAACTGCGCCATCCTCAAGTCGATGCTCTCGGTTGGCCTGCGTGTGCCAAGCAAGGAGAAGGGTATCCTGATCAGCTCGGGCAACGCCAAGCAGAAAGCTCAACTCCTCACCCCCTGCAAGCAGTTGGCCGACGCCGGCTACAAACTCTACGCTACGGGCGGTTCCTACCGCTATTTGGTAGAGAACAACATCCCTTGCGAACACGTCTATTGGCCATCGGAAGAGATGCAACCTCAGGCTCTCGACATGGTGCGCAACAAGGAGATCGACATGGTCATCAACATCCCGAAGAACTTGACTTCGGGCGAGTTGTCGAACGGCTACAAGATCCGTCGTGCCGCCATCGACTTCAACGTACCGTTGTTGACCAACGACCGCCTCGCCTCGGCCTTCATCAATGCCTTCACCACCATGTCGCTCGACGACCTGGCTATCAAGGCGTGGGATGAATACAAGTAACTTTGCTCGAGAGAAAAGGTCTGGGAGTTAATAGTAGTTAGCAGGAGTTAACAGCCTGCGGCTGTGGTGTTAATGGACAATAGAACTGAAGGCTAATGGGCTCTGCGAGCCGCTAAAAGTGCTTTGCACGCTAATTGCCTTCGGCGCGTAGGAGCTTGGAATGTTAATTTTTCACTTTTCAATTTTAATTTTTCATTTTCTCTATCATTCGTCCGTTAACTACTTTAAGCGAAGCAATAACTCCTATTAACTCCCATTAACTACTGTCAATTTTAGAAACGACTATGATCCAGATACGTTGCAAGAATAATGGTATAACCAAAAGTTTCACAGAGGGTGTCTCTCTGTTGGAGGTGTTCAACGCCTTTCCGGAGTTGGACTTCCCCTACCCTGCGGTCTCGGCCAAGGTGAACAACTCGTCGCAGGGACTCAAGTTCCGTGTTTGGCAAAACCGTGACGTAGAGTTTGTTGACGTGCGCGACAACTCGGGTTTCCGTGCCTATGTCCGTTCTCTTTGCTTCGTACTCTACAAGGCCACGCAGGACGTCTTTCCGGACAGTCGTCTCTATATGGAGCACCCTATCTCGAGAGGTTATTTCTGTAACTTCAAGAAAGCCGACGGCCAACCTGCATCGGAGGAGGACGTCACCAAGATTCGGGAACGGATGCTCGACATCATCAACCAGGACATGCCTTTCCATCGCACCGAGTCGGTGACCGAGGAGGCCGTTCGCATCTTCCGCGACCGTGGTCTCAACGACAAGGCCCGCCTGTTGGAGACCAGCGGTCAAATCTATGCCGACTACTACACCCTGGGCGACACCATCGACTATTACTATGGCGCCTTGGTTCCGTCGGCTGGGTATCTCAAAGTGTTTGGCATCGAGAAGTACCAGCAAGGTATGTTGCTCCGTGTGCCCGACCGCAAGAACCCTACCCAGTTGGCCGAAGTGGAACATCAGCCTAAGACCTTTGAGGTCTTTGCGGAGAATGTCCGTTGGAACGTCATCATGGGCTTGCAGAATGTCGGCGCTGTCAATCAGGCATGCCTTAACGGCAACGCTTCCAAGCTGATACAGGTGAGCGAGGCGTTGCAGGAAAAGAAGATTGTACAGATTGCCGAGGACATCAATGCCCGCTACCACGACCCCAAACGGCCTGTCCGCTTGGTGCTCATCACCGGTCCTTCCAGCTCGGGCAAGACCACGTTCTGCAAACGTCTCTCCATCCAACTCATGGCGTGCGGTTTGAAGCCTGTCTCCTTCTCGACCGACGACTATTTCGTCAATCGCGAGGACACACCGAAGTTCCCCGACGGCCGTTACGACTTCGAGAACATCAAGGCGGTAGATAACGTCACCATGGAGCGCGACCTCAAAGCGCTGTTGGAGGGCAAGAAAGTCGAGATTCCTGAGTTCAACTTCACCACGGGCAAACGTGAGTACAACGGCAAGCGCCTCCAGTTGGGTGAAGGCAAGGTGCTCCTCATCGAAGGTATTCACGCCCTCAACCCCACGCTCACGGCTCAGATTGCGGACGAGTACAAATACAAGGTCTATATCTCGACCCTTACTGCTATCTCGCTCGACGACCACAACTGGATTCCGACCCGCGACAACCGACTGCTGCGTCGCATCATCCGCGACTACATCAAGGGTGCTTTTTCGGCCCGCGAGACCATCGCCCAGTGGCCATCGGTCTGCGAAGGCGAAGAGAAATGGATCTACCCTTATCAGGAGAATGCCGACGTGATGTTCAACTCGGCGCTCAACATCGAGTTCGCCGTCCTCCGTCTGCATGCCGAACCTATCCTGGCATCGGTCCCTAAGAATTGTCCCGAATACAGTGAGGCACACCGACTTATGAAGTTCATCCATTACTTCATCCCTGTGCCCGACAAGGAGATTCCACCAACCTCCATCATGCGTGAGTTCGTCGGAGGCAGCTCATTCAAATATTGATGGACTGCCCCGAGGGGCTCCGTCCTTTCCTCCTATAATTACCTTTTCTTTATGGAAAAACAAACCAACAAAGACCAGGATTCTACTGTCAACGAACCCACACAAGACACCGAAAGCAACACTTCCTCAACACCCAGAATTGACGAAAAAGTCTATGCCAAATGGCTTAGAGAGCACACTTACATCTCGGGCATGATGGCTTTCATGATGTTCGTCATTTTCGTGGGTGGCATTGGAGGCGTTTTCATTGCCATATCATTTTACAAATCCGACGATTTTCTCAATCCCTACGTCAGGCTTGCTGATATAGCCATTGAAATCATCAACTTTTGCATTGCTGGTTATACACTCTACACTTTTCTACGAAGAAAGCCGAATGCCGTCTTTTGGGACCTATAGCTCATTTTGCAGGCTAAAAATGCTCTTAATCAACTATTATTCAATGAGTTTTGTATAGTCAAGCCATCTTCAGTCATAAATCGACGTTTGAAAATGCTCAATAGCTCATTTTG
>JAEEGG010026110.1_pt1 | contig 11180 bp, 9 predicted proteins | sample 9134161 | NCBI WGS metagenome assembly JAEEGG01 (sample SAMN16246543, study PRJNA631951) | gut metagenome | biome: gut microbiome; feature: rumen; material: CR-attached | host: Bos | place: Iran: Karaj | collected 2018-10
ATTACACTACGGAGGATACCTTTTTCCATGCAGACAGTTGGTCGAAGTATGTTAACCAGTCCTTCTCCCTCAGCATCAGTTACCGCATCGGAGAACTGAGTGCCAGCGTGAAGAAAGCCGAGCGTAGTATCAGCAACGATGATGTGAAAGGCGGCGGTAGTGGTGAAAGCAGCGGGAGTTCGAAATAATGGAACAGGAATACAATAAAAACAAAGAATTATGAACAAGCAAACCATCATCACCACACTGCTCGCCCTCGTCGCAATGGCGGGTTGGGCACAGTCAACAAAGACTGCAACTATCACAGGTTATTCACCAGCACTGAAAGACAGCACATTGGTGTTTGCCGGCACTGGCACTTTACTAAACGTTGTAGATACCGTCCAAGGTGGACATTTCGCCTTCACCTTACCTATTGAGGAACTCACAGAAGGTTCTCTCACTTTCTGTGGTGAAGGCTGCCCCAATTTTGTGATGACTATCTTCTTGCGTCCCGGCGTGACAGTTAAAGTGACGGGCACAGACAGTCTCTACCCATTATGGAAAGTGGAGAGTCCTGTGCCCGAACAGAAAACTGAAAGCCGTATAACGGAGCATTGCCACGATGTAATAGCAGAATATTTGCGGATGGATCTGGATAATAAGTCTTGGGCAGAGAGAGACTCTATTGAAATAAAGTATGTAAAACAACAAATGGACATTCTGCCATCACTGCCTGTGGATGCTGCCACGATTCGTACGTTATGGGGTATATCCATGACAGCAAAAAACACCAAGGACTTCCCATACATGGAACAGTTAAAGCAACTTGAAAAGACTATTGTTGCCCATGCACCGAAAGGATTTGAAGAGAGATTGGCAGAGATACACAACTATGTCTATCCGCCACGTGTTTTACAGGTAGGTGAAGAAGCCGTCGATGCAGAACTCCTTGATATGCAAGGTCAGAAGCATCGCCTCAGTGAAGTTTTGGGACAGCAAGGAAAATATGTGTTACTTGACTTCTGGGGTATTGGCTGTGGTCCATGCATGATGTCAGAACCGGAGATGAAAGAGTTTTATGAGAAAACGAAGGATAAAGTGGAAATCGTTGGTATTAATCAGAATAAACTCTCAGAGTGGCAGAACCATGAATTCAGTAAGCGTATTGTTTGGAAGAATTGGAACAACGCCACGAAGGATATCAGTAGCATATACTGTGATATGGGCGCCATCCCTTATTATGTATTGATCTCGCCCGATAAACGCATCGTCTGGAAGGCTGTAGGCTATGGCCCAGGATGGTTCTTCGGAATAACTGAAGCCCTCAATGGTCCTAAGCAGGACAACAGTTCCAATCTCCAGTTCGCCATCCGAAAAGTAGAAACCAAAACTAACTGTACCACTATCAGTTTCCGCTATTATGGTCACAAGAACTTATGGTTTCGCATCGCCAAAGATTCCTATCTTGAGGCAAATGGTAAGAAATACCAAATGACAGCAGCCGACGGCATAACGCCCGATGCAGACGAATATCCTCAAGTGAAAGCCTCTGAAGCCAAAGAAGGCTATTTAAGTAACTTCTGCTACACAGACTTTACGCTTACTTTCGAGCCATTTGATATCATCCCTACCACCTTCGACTTCAAGGAGGGCAATGTCGAAGGTGCATTCGTCATCCGCAATATTTCGCTCAAATAAAAAATGAACAAGCAAACCATCATCACCGCACTGCTCGCCCTTGTCGCAATGGCGGGGCAGGGGCAAATCCACTACCGATTGGAAGGAACGATAGGCGATTCAACTGTCAATGCAAAGATGCTACTTGTCAATAAGTATAATCCCGGATGGCCCGACTCTGTGGAAGTAAAAGGAGGGAAAATTATTCCCAAAGAGGGCGTGATAGATAAAACCGAGATGTTCGTATTGGTGAATGATCCTGATGCTGACACCCCATTAATAAATAGTCAAATGTTTATACTGGGTAATGGAACTACTGTTCTGGATGATGATATTAAGAGAAACTGGACAAGAATGAAAAGCGGCCCTCTTGCTTCAGAATATCGTCAGGTTGAATTGGCAGCATGGACAATATACGACAAGTATGATAAGCATAGTATATCAAAGACGGGATACTGCTACCTCGCAGACAGTCTGATACATTGTGAATTGACGAATCATGGCGATGATGTAATCGGAATCTGGCTATTAGAGTTTTTCCTTCCTGGCCCAGATGCCAAGACCTCACTTTCATGGATTGAACTATTAGGTGAACACGTCAGAGAATGGGACATCGTAAGGCAATGGAAAGAAAGTATCTTGAACCCCATAGAAGAATTCAGTCCCTCCGTAGGTGAGCCCTTTGTGGACTTTGCCGTGGAGTATGACGGAAAGATCACTCGTCTTAGCGACTATGTAGGACGTGGTAAGTATGTGCTTGCCGACTTCTGGGCCTCATGGTGCGGTCCCTGCCGTGAGGAAATCCCCGACCTCATTGCAGCCCATGAGAAATTCAAGGATAAAGGACTCACCGTGCTTGGCATCGCAGTCAATGACAAGCCCGAAGCAACCCTGAAAGCCATAGCCGATTTGCATATACCTTATCCGCAAATCCTCAACTCGCAGGAGATTGCCACCAACGCCTACAACATCCGAGGTGTTCCTCACATCATCCTCTTCGCCCCCGACGGCACCATCATCGCTCGCGGGCTGAGCGGTGAGAACATTGATAAGAAACTCGCAAATATCCTTAATTACAAATAGAAATGAACAAGAAAACCATCATCACCGCACTGCTCGCCCTCGTCGCTGTGGCGGGGCAGGCGCAAGTGAAATCAGGCCTCGACCTCTGTCTGAGGGACGAGACAACTGGCGAATGGCTTATAGGGCTGTTTGACGAGTATGCCATCTACGACTGTGAGTATTGGGAGTATGCCGAGGCGGGGAAAGGCCGCTACGTGCTGACCAAAGACGGGCTACGAAAGGAGATACGGCTGAAGAAGAACACCGTCACGATAGACGATGTGAAACATAGGACATCGACATTGACTTCTAAGTATTTGCCAGATTATCCATCCAAGGATGAAACAGGGTGGCCAAAGGGCCTACCTGCAGATGAGGATAGTGTCACACTGCGTGTTTGTGTAAACACGAATAGTGAGAAGGCTGAATTTGTGACATTCATTAACCGAATGTTCAATGATAAACATATCCAGGAACTCACATCGATAGACACTCATGGTCGTTTCGAGGTAAGAATGCCTGTGAACGGTCCTTCGGTGTTGGGCATCTTCAATGACTCTCATCATCCGTTGGAGCACACTTTTTGGAGATTGTTGGCAGTAGAGGGAGGCGACACGCTGTTGCTTTACATTGATGACAAGAATGACTGCATCTATCTAATGGGCGGCAAATATGCCCGATTCAACAACGAACTGTTAGGCAGCGATTTTCAACCGAATTTCGTAAGAACCAACGAACTGACCATTGACAGCACCATTGTGCAACAGCGGCATTATATGGCTGTGTGTCAGGAGAGGATGGATTCTTTGTACGCCGCCCGCCCAAACCTCTCCCGCCGCTTCCAAACCTATTATCAAGATGACATACAGTATCAGTTTGCCTATCCGATGCTTCTTAAATGCTGCTGGCCAGCTGCAGGTGAGAGCCAAAGCGAACTCCTGCAGAAGACGGAGGCCGAACTGAACCCATTGCAGTGGATGCATTCGGAATTGCCATTGATGTGCCGCCATGGTTTTGGGTTTATTATCGGATATTATGTCTCTGCACTGACAGACGTCAGACAAACACCCCTGCCCTTGACCGTCCACTCGGATTTCATTATGCAGCTTCAGCAGGACGGTAAGGTACAACTGAACGATGACGAACTGCAGAAAGTAAAGGGCTTTCAGGCATTGCTTGCCAATTATCATGGGAATGATGTTGACATAAACGATGCATTCAGGTCGGACATCATTCCCATTTTGAGCAAACCACTCATTGAACAGTACTGGGATTGGGAACTGAGCGAAAAGAACGTCCCACTTACTGTCAGTGTCCTTGATTCCCTCGATATGGACGATACCACCCGTGAAATCCTCAAGACGCAAACTTTCATGAAAGATATTGATGGCAAAAGCCACGTAGCCTCGCCTCGTGTATTGGATTTGGCACATCAGGAGGTTCATCATCCCCTTCTCCTTCAGTCCATTGACAATGCCAATCAACGTATCAAGGATTTCTTGGAAGAGAGTCAGAAGAAACAGATGGCGATAGCACCAAAGGACGGTACACCCGCCTCATTGCGTGTGCCGGATGAGGAGCTGAAGGGTATCACAGACGGTCAACAGCTCTTCGAGAACATCGTTAAGCCATTCAAGGGGTATGTCATCTATGTGGATGTATGGGGAACATGGTGCGGTCCTTGTCGCGGGCAGATGGAGCATGTGCCCGACCTGAAGAAAACGCTGGAAGGTAAGCCCGTTGTCTATCTTTATTTCTGCAACAACAGTCCCGAGGACTCGTGGCGCACCTTTATCATCCAAAACCATCTCGATACCGACAATGCCGTCCACTACAACCTGCCTCGTGAACAGGAGAGTGCCATCGAGCGTTATTTGGAGGTAAGCGGCTTTCCCACCTACCGTCTTGTAGATACCAAGGGCCAGCTTATGCCAGGCGCAGCCCCATGGCCCTCCAATATCAGCGGCGTTGTCGCAGCCATAGAGCAACTGCTAACGCATTGACTGACCATGTAACACACGAGATGAATTATTGTTTTCATACCATAATAGAACAATGAACAAGAAAACCATCATCACCGCACTGCTCGCCCTCGTTGCAATGGCGGGCTGGGCGCAAGAAGCACGTATTGATACTATCGTACCTAAGTTTTTAATTAACGGCTATTTCTTCCGTGAAATGCCGAAACTTCCTGATGCCACGCCAAGCATGACACCGTTGAAGGACAAAGAAGGAAATCGTATCATAGCCATCGGGCTTAATGTCGATTTGCCCAAGTCGGTCATCCGTCAGGCCATTCCACGTGAACAGGTTCACAACGCCGACCAGTTCCTAAACGGTGTTAACATGATGCGGACGATGCAAGAACTGACACAGGCGAAAGTCAAGGACGACGGCACATTCTATTCACCCAAGGCTGGTGAACCGTTCCCAAAGTTCAGCGAGAAAGATATGAACGGACGCACATGGACGAACGATAGCATTCGGGGCCACGTGATGGTGCTTAACCTGTGGTACTCTGGCTGTGGCCCCTGTCGTGCAGAAATGCCTGAACTCTCTACATGGAAAGAACAGTTGCCCAACGTAATGTTCTTCTCTGCCACCTATCACGATGCAGAATTGGCAAAGAGGATAATCGACAAGCACCACTTCACATGGACGCACTTGGTCGAGGCCAAGGATATGATGTCGTGGATTGGCACCGAGGGTTTTCCCTTTACCGTCGTTGTCGACAAACAGGGCATCGTCCGCCATGCCGTCCACGGCACGAACGAGCAGAAACGCGCAGAACTGCTAGCAAAGATCAAGGAGGCTGACGCAGAATAGTCTAAAATTACAAGATATGAAGAAATATTTTATTATTATGGCATTAATGGTGGTTTCATTAGCCACATTTGCCAAAGACAATTTCAAGATGACAGGCAGAATAGACAGTGTAGGCAACGATACGCTCTGCATTGAATATGTCATTCTACAACCGAAAAAACAAGTCATCACACATAAGGTGGCTGTTAAGAATGGTGAGTTTTCGTTCTCTACGAAACTTCACGAGGCCTATTTGGGCTCGATATTTCTCAAGTCATATCCACAGGAGATTCTTTATACATATTTTGTACCAGACGAAGAGGCTGTTTTCAGCGGTCGGCTAAATTCGGTGGAAGAGCATTGGAGCGGAAGTACTTTCTATCAGCAGTATGAGCGAGTTAATAATGTCCAGCGTCCGTTTAACATTGAATTTGCAGCTGCAAGAACTGAGCCAGACAGCATAAGAGGGCTCAAGAATCGTGACATCAATAGTCGGGCTAAGCCTTCATATATGAAATATCTCCAAAAACATCCCGATGAAGACGCAACGGTAGCTCTATTGATACACATAGATTACGACCAAGTACTAACTGCCATCGGCAAATTGACTCCAGAGGTAAGAAACGGCAGAATGAAAAGCGAAATAGATAGCTATGAAAAACTGTTTACATTAGTAATGAAAGAGCAAGCTGCACGCGAGGCTGTTAAGAACGATACCCTCACAATAGGCGGGCAAGTACCTGAACTCGGACTGAAAGACTTGAATGGCAACGTGTTGGAGTTGAGATCCTTGCGTGGAAAATATGTGGTTCTCGACTTCTGGGGCTCGTGGTGTACTTGGTGCATCAAGGGTTTTCCCAAACTGAAAGAATATTATAAGAAATACAAGGACTGTCTGGAAATTATAGGCATCGATTGTAACGACACTGCCGAGAAGTGGGCTGCAGCCGTCAAGAAGCACAAAGTGCCCTGGCTGCACGTAAGAAGTGAAGATGGCATAACTGAGCAGAAATTCAGAGTACAGGGTTATCCCTATAAAGTGCTGATTTCTCCAGATGGCACAGTACTAAATGCATACCTCGGAGAAACAGAGGATTTTTATCATTATTTAGATTTAACTCTCGAACAATGAACAAGCAAACCATCATCACCGCACTGCTCACCATCATCACCACGACTTCTATTGTGGCACAAAACTTGATAAAGAGCGCAACGTCTCCAATTAGTTTCTCGAAGAAGGATTTTGCTGATACCATCAAGATAAAAGTGATAGACGGGGCGGTCATTGTACCTGTGGAGATAAAAGGGCAAACAAGAAACCTGCTGTTTGATACTGGCTCGCCACTTGGACTATGGCATGGACAGAAGGAAGACTGGATGAAAAAGATCACAACAGACAGCCTGATGTTTGGAGATATCAACAAGAGAAGCCGCAATCAGATCATCTACCAGTTCCCTACCATCAAGATGGGAAATCTTCAGATAGACAATTATCCGATGATAGTAGAGGATGCGATGAGCGAGTTTATTTGCAACAGGTTTGACGGTGTCATTGGTTTCAATCTGGTCGGAAAGGGCCTCTCGTTCAAGTTGGACACAAAGGACAGTCTGCTGATTGTCACCGACAGGAAGAAGTTCTTTGCTGAGGAAGAGAAGGGACAACCTACAGCCAAATACAAGATGAAGCGGGCATATTGTCCGTTGGTTTATGTAGATTCACCTATCGGATGGATAGAAACAGTATTTGACACTGGTGCCATGAATAGATGGTTTGATCTGCCACAGGAACTGTTGGACCATTGGTTTCTGAAATCTCCCAAGAAGAGAAAACTTCTTGATGACCTGACGATACAGACAGACACAACCATTAATACGGGTGTGGGAATATACGGTCTGTCCACCGATACAGTCGTGGGCAGATTCCTCCATTTTCCAGCGATAAAGATAGACAAACTACCCGTCAACGACTTATATATCACTACGGCACACCCAACTATGCTAGTGGGAAGCGCAGTATTGAAACATGCCTCATTGATCATTGATGCACCAAGAAAACAGTTTGTGTTCGTGCCTCATAACGGACAGGACATCACGGTTGGCAACAGTGAGGCTGGCAGTGTCTCGCTCATCCCATCAGAGGTAGGCGACACACTTGGAGTCCTCAAAGCCGTTATCCGCAAGGAGTCAACAGCCTATCAGAAAGGTATCCGTACAGGCGATTACCTGATAGAAGTAAATGGAATCCCCATAAAGGATATTTGTACATACATGCTGATGGAGCGTAAAGACGAGGAATCTCTATTCAAATTCCGCAGTCCCGATGGTATAGAAAAGGTTGTAAAACTGAAAAGAACAAATTAAGCACTCATTATGAAGAAAACCATCATCACCGTACTGCTCGCCCTTGTCGCTATGGCGGGGCAGGGGCAAGAAATAACAGGGCGAGTAATGTTGACAGACAGCATAGCCATTAGAACTGACTCTTTATGCCAGCGGAATGATATATGCAATCACGATACCATTAGAAAAGACAGTTGCCAGCAGCATAGACTATCTTTTGTCCGCAAAGAGCAAAGACCAGCATGGAGTATTAGTCCTAATGCTGTAAAAATGCAGAAGTTCGATCCATACATAAAGAAATTTACCGATATGCGGATTATGGAAACTATAGGCTCGCACATAAGCAGATAAGCTAAATCCCAATTTTGTCTCACTTCATGCTGATTTTATGACTTATTCTAAAAAAGAATGTATTTTCAAGATGACAGGAGTCTTTCTTGCTTCCTTCATCTTGATGTGTGTTTTTCTGTTGCCCTACTTCGCCTATATTTTCGCACAGGACATTCCTTTCAGTCGTACAACATTGGATATTGGAAACCTTCTGTGGCCGTTAGCAATTTTTGCCGTCTTACTTTACGAAGACAAGAAAGGCAAATTGGGAATATGGCGTAATCCGAGCCTTGGAATGAACCTGAAAACGGCTGTTCTATCCCTGGCATTGGGAGTTCTCTGGCAGCTTATTATACTTCTGCTGACCTCCTTGTTGGACGCGCCTCATACAGACCCTCGGGAACCCTATACACAGGCGACCCTTATCCTGCATATATTCTCCTTCTCCATCATCGGCCCCATTGCAGAGGAACTGTTTTTACGGAAATGGTACATATCCGTCATGGAAAGAGCCTCTTTCGGCAAGATAGCGATAGTCATTTCCAATGCGCTCATCTTTTACGTGGCGCATGTGGGCACAGGCGTATGGAGATTAGACACACTGATTATGGCGGTCGTTCTTTGCCTGATGTATATGAGAACCAGAGACGTTCGCTATTGTGTGATTACGCATGTCACATGTAATCTCCTAGGAATCTTCTCTGCTTATTATTTCGTATAAGACAATCTTCACAGTCGTGGGTACCTGAGTCATAGCAGTCATCATACCCAAGTACCTGTCCCAGTGACTACTTGGGTTAGACATCGGAGACCAAGAAAGTTTGTAAAATATTTGGCAGTATCAAGTATTTTTTTGTTATCTTTCAAAGAATTACATTACAAAATTTGGTAGTTATTGGTATTATTCGTATCTTTGCAGCAGATTAATGTCTAACCATCAAATTTAAAACTATGGCAAACAAGAACAAAGCCCAGAAAAGTGGCAATAAGAAGGTTGATGAAGAAGTTCATGAACCGGTCGCAAATTGTGACCACCTCGAAAAGGGCGAAATATCGCTTAACCAACATGATATCGAGAAACTTATCATTACGGTCAGGGGTGAGCAAGTGCTTATTGATAGAGACTTGGCGAATATTTATCAGGTTGAAGTAAAGCAGATGAACAGACAGGTGAAACGCAATATTGATCGTTTCCCAGAAGATTTCATGTTCCAACTGACCAAAACAGAATATGATAGTTTGAAGTGCCATTTTGGCACTTCAAACAAAAGGGGCGGTGATCGACGAGCTTTACCTTACGCCTTTACGCAACAAGGTGTCGGTATGCTTAGTGGATTGCTTCGTAGCGAGATAGCTGTTGAAACCAATATCAAAATCATGCGTGCTTTTGTGGCCATGAGACGTTTCATTGTGCAGAATGCGGGAATTCTGATGCGCATTGCTCACCTGGAACGTCATCAGATTGAGACAGACGAGAAGATTGACAAGATTCTCGATAAGATGGACGAGATGTCGCCCAAGTTGCTGCCTGAACAGATTTTCCAAACTGGTTGCGTGTGGGATGCCTGGTCGTATGTGTCAGACTTGGTAAGAAGTGCCCAACAGAGGATAGTGCTGATTGACAATTTCGTTGATGATAGGGTGCTGTCGCTACTGTCGAAACGAGCTGATGGTGTGAAGGCTACGATTTATACCCGCTATTATGAGCAGTTTCTTACCGATCTGAAGAAGCATAATGAGCAATATCCGGCTATTGAATTCGTTCAGCTACCCCGAAGAAATCACGACCGGTTTCTGATTATCGACGACAAGGTGTATTTCATGGGAGCCAGTCTGAAAGATATGGGTGCTGGTCTCTGTGCTGTCACAGAAATGCAAATCTTACCAGAAACTTTGTTGAATTTCGTAAAGTAACAAGGGGGGGGTCATATTGAGCTTACAAGGGGACAGATTGATCTTTTCACAAAGAAATCAAAGACCTGTCCCACCAATCTAGCCCGCGCCATTGAACGTAAAGAGATTCAGCCTGAAATAGATGTCGAACTATTGGCCCAGACATTTATAGCCCTTTTCTATGGTCGAGCCTATAGGGATTCGCTTTCCAATGGCCTCGATGCCGACCTCCTAAAGCGCCAGATGCTGCAGCTTTATGAAGTCATCGCCCTCAAATAGGCGTTACAATTTGGTACTTTATTCTTAGTAACTTTTTGGTTACATTGTTCATTATCAGCATTTTAAGTATAAAAATGCTGTAACACCCTCTTTTGCGGTTTTTCCGTCTTCTCCTTGTGCGTACCAAATAATAGACATAACTTTGCACATAAAAAACGAAAAGAAAATGAAAAAGAAAACCATTATTACCATCCTGCTCGCCCTCGTAGCTATACTGACGGTGCTGCCGTTAGAGACGAGAGCTCAGACCATGGCCGACTCCCTACGTGCCGACAGTATCTACAAGTCAATGGAACTGCAAGGCGTTGAGGTCGTTAAGCAGAAGTCGCTTGTCAAGTCAGACATAGACAAGATCACTTACGACATCGAGAACGACCCCGATTCGAAGTCGAACACCGTGATTGAGATGCTGCGTAAGATACCAATGGTAACGGTGGATGGCGAAGACAACATTCAGGTAAATGGCTCCAGTTCTTTCAAGATCTATGTGAACAACAAGCCCAACCAGATGATGTCGAATAATCCCAAGGAAGTGCTGAAGAGCATGCCCGCCACCAGCATCAAGAAGATAGAGGTCATCACTAATCCTGGTCCGAAGTATGATGCTGAGGGCGTAGGCGGTATTCTGAATATCATCACGCATGGACAGCATATCGAAGGTTATACGGCCACTTTCAGCGGTAATGTCAGCAACCGAGGAGCAGGCGGTAGCACCTACGCCACTATTAAAAGCGGTAGACTGATGATGAGCGGACGCTATAATTATAGATACAACAACTCGCCCCGAAGCTACTCAGGCAGTAGCCGTAAGA
>JAEEGG010026111.1_pt1 | contig 11180 bp, 11 predicted proteins | sample 9134161 | NCBI WGS metagenome assembly JAEEGG01 (sample SAMN16246543, study PRJNA631951) | gut metagenome | biome: gut microbiome; feature: rumen; material: CR-attached | host: Bos | place: Iran: Karaj | collected 2018-10
CACTCCGTATCGACATCAACGAGACGCTGACCGAATACGGACTCTATATGCCCGAGTTCTATGTAACGAGCATAACCACTCCCGACGACGATCCCAATTTCATAAAGCTCAGACAGCAGTTCGCCGACAAGACCCTCAAGGTACGCGATGAGGAAGTAAGGAAAGCCGAAGCTGAGGCTGCAAGGGACAGAAAGCTTGTCGAAGCAAGTACCGAAGCCCAGATGAAGATGGTAAATGCCCAGGGAGAAGCAGAAGCGCTCAGGATCAAGGCACAGGCCGAAGCGGATGCATACAAGATGCAGGCAGAGGCTGAAGCTGTTGAGATGAAGATGAAGGGCTATACCTACCAGCAGGAGACTGCAAGGGAGGTCGGATTAGAGGCCATGAAGAACGGCATTACCGGTGGCGGAAGCGGAAACGGCGGCGGAAGTGCGATCGGAGATGTTGCCGGACTCGGAGTTACTCTGGGAGCCATGGGCGGCGTCATCAACATGACAAAGGATGTCCTTAATCCCATCATGGGAACATCAGCCCAGGTAGGTCAGGGATTCGGAAATGTGGTTTCCGGCGGATCACCCGTCGTGGCTGCATGGAACTGCCCCAATTGCGGTAAATCGGGCATCACATCCAAGTTCTGCCCCGACTGCGGAACCCCCGGTGCAAACTGATAAGAATATATAAACACAGTTTGATAAGTACCCCTTTTTCCGGACAACCGGAGAAAGGGGTTTTTTATACCGTAAAGAAATGCACCATGAAACTCGATTGTTCGCCCGTTTAAACAGAAAGATAGTAAAAATTCTTGCGATTAAGTAAAACGTTAAGTAAAATGTCCTTGGGGGGAACGTTTTCATAAGAAAACGTTCTATTTATTCTAAGAGGACACAAATGAATAATCCCGGATATGTCAGCCTTATGGTAGTGTTCAGAATGCTCGGTGTTAAGGCTGACAGTAAGAAGCTTGAGACATCTTTTGCGGGTACGAAAGATGTTGATGCTACCATTATCAGATCTGCGAAGGAAGCAGGTCTTAAAGTAAAATTATCTGTTTTCAAAGAAAATCTTTTCTCCAAACTCACAGTTCCCGTCATCGCAAAGTGCAAGGATGACGGATATATTCTCATTCTAAATAATCAGGCTGATAAACGGATGATACTTGATCCGGATAAAGGAAATCCGATAGCGTAAAATTTTTTTACACAAGAAATTTTACGCTATTTTTTTGAAAGGATAATAAAATGCGACTAAGACATATATTAAAAACTTGCTTGATTCTATGTGTATTGTTAACAATTTTTCCATTGACATCCTGCCACATAAGAAGAGGCCTCGAAAATAAAATAATTAGTAACCTGGAAGAGTGCTACAACACAGAGTTTGAATGTGAGTCGTTGAGGACGGATGGTGGAGGAGCATTTTTTGTATGTTATCCGACAGATGATCCTTCACTGCATTTTGATGGAATGGCTGATTCTCGAAGCGGAGGAATAAGCTATGATCGCTTTGTGGGAGCGATAATTGCAAAAGAAGATACGAAATTAATGACAGAGTACTTATCAAAAAGCCTAGGGGATATATATGTGTATGGTGCTCCTGTGCATCAGACTGGCTCTAGAGCTGCAAGAGTTATAAGAAGAGGAGATTATACCATTGATGATTTTATGGATTATGCATCTTGCTCAAACTTGTTCTTTTATATTTTTATAGATAAAACAAGCGACTCGTTTAAAGACGATCCCGGAAAAGATTATGATTTAATCTCGGGTTCTGTAGATTCAATGGTCAAATATTATAATGAAAAATTCAACCTTGATATATGCGTTGATATGCATATTTATTATGTGACTGATAAGGAAATTGAATTTGCAAAAAATTTCTTTTCTACCCACACAGAGGCTGATTATGAATTTAATCAATCTGTAAGTCCTAATCATCTGATCACACTGCAGATGGGGCCGGAAAGTAACGGGCACTTTTCCCAAACATTGAGATTGAGCAGAGAGGAATATATTAGCAAAAGGGAAAGGATGAATTGATGGAGATGAAAGCTATGAATCAACGGGTTTAACTATTGGATTGGTTATAAGTTTTATAGTGTATTACGCTGATTTGATATCAAAAGGTTTTTATGAGTTAAACTCAAACAGTATATATAATATTGTAACGGGTTTGCTTTTATCATCCGCCCCATTATTATCAATAATCGTCGGTAATCTGGTTGTAATCCATATTAATAACTCGAAATCTATTTCTAATGTTTCAGCGGTGACACTACTTTTTTATCTTATATTTCTTCTGATAGACCTGGGAAAAGATTTTGCTTTCTTCTATATTGGCGCATTGAATATGAGCGAAGAAATATTCATGCTTGCAATAGTTCTTTTCTTTTGGCATTTAATATCTGTTGTGCCTATGATCATGACTTTGGTCTATTGTAAAAAAACAAAAAATGAAATGAATGAAAGGAGCAAAAATGAAAATGCTTAGAAAACGCATTGTTCTTGTCAGCGTTTTGATTATGTTTTTATTGTGCGTATGTTGTGGATGCACAAATGAAAAAACTGTTGTTGATGAGAAATATATCGAAGATGAATTACAAGAGCGATATGGGATGGAATTTGTCTGTGATTCTCTAAATTATTCACAGCATATGTATAAAGCAATATGTCATCCTGTTGAAGATGCTTCGTTACAGTTTTCTTGTATGTATGGTGTTGATGGCTCGCTCGGATATGATTTTTATGTAGGGGCAATAATCGCAAGAGAAGAAAGCAAAAGTTTTTCAGATTATATTGGAGAAGGCTTGGGAGAGTCTTATGTCCGATGTGCAAATGCTTTAATAATCGATGAAGGTGTCCCCGGGCGTATTGAAAGTAATGTTGCCATATGCGATTTAATAAAAGAGAATTCGTTTACTATTCAAAAAGCTTATGAGATTGATCCGATTGATAGGTTGTTTTTTTACATATATATTGATAATCAAATTGGTGACAGAGACTATGGTGAAGAGTATGACATCATAGAAGATGCTGTGGAGAAAATGGTATCAAAATATAATGAATTATATGGATTGGATATATATATAGATATGGATATTTGTTTTCTGGATGACAAATACTATCAACAATTGGTTGATGAATATGATGATGTAAATGCTGATTTAAAAGAATTACTTAATCATTCTACTATAATATCTATGCAGATGGGCAAACCGAAAGACTATGTAACAAAAGATTTATGGCTTAGTCGCGAAGAATATATATGTGCAAGGGAGGCTATGGAGTTATGAGTGTGTTTACAGATAAGGAATTACAAATAGCAGCTCAATTAGCGTATTTTAATTTTCTTGAAATAGCTAACAATGAAGCAGGAACAATGGTAGAGCGAACGCTTCATGAAATTTTTTAAAAGAACATAGATTACAAATACTTGTATGCGGGAAGTGTTGATATCATTGTCGGCACGAGGACAATAATGGAATTTTTCATTGAGCTGTTCCAAAATAGTTTGAATACTAGTTTAAAGGAAGAGTGAAATAACTACAATGAAAAAAATAATAAAAAAAGTTATGCTGTGCGTTTTTGTTGTGATAATTCTTTTGGTTTTAGTGAATCATACAAAGATTGCAGATACAATTTTACAATCTCGGATTACACATGATTTGAATTCAAGATATCATACCAAATTCACGTGTGATTATCTGTCTCTATATGGCGGTGGAGCTGATTTTGTATGCCATCCAAATAATAATCCTAAGCTACTGTTTGATGGTTTTGCAGATTCGGAAACAGGAGCTGTTATTTATGATACATATCCAGGGTCGATTATAACATCAGAGGACACTAATTTTTTAAATGAAATATTGTCAAAAACGGATTTAGATGCTTTTGCATTTGGTGTTCCAATGCATAGAGGCGATTTTATTGTTGAAGAGATGATATCACATGACGAATATACATTAGATGATTTGCATTATAAAGTCTATTCTCCAGAATTACTTTTTTATGTATTTATTTATTCCTCTGATGTTTCTTATGTGATTGATCCTGGAAAGGAATACGAATTGTTATGTCAATCAGCTGATGAACTGACTGGTATGTACAAAAATATATATAATCAGGAAGTAAGCGTGACGATGCATATTTATTTTGTGAATTACGAAAAACTAGATTATGTGAAAGAATATTTTAGCACTCACTTATATCCAGATATGGAATTTATAAGTATATTAAAACCGCGTGGTATTATATATCTTCAACTAGGATCTGAGCAAGGGAATTATAGTGAAACAATGAGATTGACTAAAGAAGAATACATAAATAAAAGAGAAAGGATGAATTGAATATGACACTGTTTTTACAGATAAAGAAATGCAGATTGCTGTACAGCTAGGCTATTTTACGTTCACAGAAGAATGGAATATTTCTTGGAGCCGTTCCTGGAGAACATTAATGATATATTTTCATAAAGTTTTAAATTTAGCGAGAAATAGATACAGAACTAATGAAAAGGAGAAATGATGAAAAGAATTATTTTCATTCATAGGAGTAATTTATTCCTCTGCTTGTTTATTATTTCCTGTTTGTGTTGTATATCGGCATGCTCGATTGATTTCGGTTCTTCACAAGAGGAGAAAATGAAAAATGTAATCCTAAATGATTTGGAAAATAGATACGGAGAAGAATTTGAAATTGAATCAATATATCGAGATGGAGATGGCTATAAAGCAATGTGCTATCCAGCTAATGATAAGGAATTGAAGTTTTCGTGCTTATATGGAAAAGATGGTTCCCTGGGATACGATTTTTATGTAGGAGCACTATTGGCAAGGGAGGAGACAGACTGTTTTCGAAGTAGTATTGGTGATAAATTAGGAGAGATATATGTGAAAGGAACTTATGTATTAGCCATTTCAGAAGGAGTTCCAAATAGAACGAATAGTAATTTATCAATATGTGATTTGATAAAAAAAGGTGATTACTCTATTCGGGATATATATGATATCTATCCTATTAATAGTATTGGTTTTCGTGTGTTTATTGATAAATCAAGCGAAGTCTATTCAGATGATGCGGAAAGTGAATATGATGTTTTTGCTGAGGCTGTAAATGAACTTGTGACAAAATATAGGGATGATTATGGATTAAATATTTTTGTTTCATTGGAAATATATTTCCTAAACGAAGAAGATTACAAAGTGGTAGTTGAATATTTCAAAACCGGAAAATATGAGGATTCATATAAATCAGTAATTAATTGTACAAAATGTCTGATTATGGAAATGGGAACACCAACAGAATCTGTTACGGAGAAATTATGGTTGACGAAGACGGATTACGTTGCAAAAAAGGAGGCATTTAATGAATAATTGAATCGATAAGAAAGGGCTTCACGATGTGGGTAATATCATCGCGAAGCCCTTTTTTTCTACAGTATATTTATACTCTGTACTTTCCTACCATGCTTCCGAGATCGTCTGAGTGGCTCTTTATCGCATCTGCCTTCGCCGAAACATTATCTATTATTCCGGAGATCTCATTGCATGCATTTGCGGTAACCTCTGCGGAGTTTGCATTCTCGGCGGATATGGATGAAAGCGATTCGATGGTACCGTTCAGCATATCGCAGGCATCGCTTATTCCGTCCACGTTGTTCCTTATTATGTCGAAGTTTTCCTTTGTACGGTCGATGTTATCGAACAGGGTCGACAGGGATTCCTTGGAGCTTGTGCTGGTTTCTTCCTGTTTTGCCATTGCGTCATTAAGCTGTGTGACGAGCTTTATGGTCTTGTCGGTCTGGGTCTTTAGCTGATCCATTATGCTCTTGATCGATGCGGATGATTCGTTGGACTGTTCCGCAAGCTTACCGATCTCGTCGGCAACGACCGCAAATCCTCTTCCCGCTTCACCCGCTCTTGCGGCTTCGATCGAAGCGTTGAGTGAGAGGAGATTGGTCTGGTTTGCAATCGCGTTGATAGCATCTGCGGCACTGGTTACTTCCTCAACGCAGTTGCCTACGCCGCTCATTTCCTTTGTAACCTGTTCCAGCTCTTCCATGGATTCCTTGATGGAAGCGATGAGCTCGTCAAAGGTTCCCGAAACGAGGTTGGAATACCTGGTCATGTTCTCGGTGCATTCCTCAGCGGTGTTTACGGTCTGTGTCATTTCCGAAAGCTTGCCCACTATCGTGCGGACATTGTCGGAAGCCGTATTTACATCCTCTTCCTGCCGGAGTGCGCCCGAGGATACTCCCGAGATCGCATCGGAGAGGCTGTTCATCGTATCGGTTGCACGGTCTGCGATCTGAGCAAGTTCTCCCGAGGAGGTTATCGAATCCGATACATTATTCTTGACTCCGGATACGATATCCCTTATCTGGTCGATGAAGGTATTCATATTGCCTGAAATGACTTCGAATTCGTCTCCCGAGGAGATCTCGATCTTCTTGGTAAGGTCGCCGGATCCGTCGGCTATATCACTGAGCTTGTCGTTAAGCATGACGAAGCGCTTCTTGATCCTTGAAGTCAGGAGCAGTATCGCAAGGATACTCAGAACAAGCAGAATCACGCTTAAGATAACGACCATACGGATATGATCGGTAACCTGGGAATTGTACCAGTCGGCGCTGAAGTCCACACCCACGACTCCCACGACCTTGCCTGAGGAGTTGCGGACAGGGCTGTATGCACTGTAATGGCTGCCCCATTCATCGGTGTATGGCTTGTCATCCACGGCTGTGGTTCCGTTTCCCGCTTCGATCAGGGCGTCAGTGGTCTCCACTTCATCTCCCCAGTCTGCAGGTTCTTCCGGATCGGCATCCACGGTAAATACAAAGCTGTCGGGTCCCGTCTGTTCCATACAGTATATGTATTCAAGATCCGTATTTTCCCTGAACAGGTCAAGGGCGTCCAGAACATCGGCATAACTTTCCGTTTCCTGATCGCCGTCTTCGAGAGCTTCAAGTTCGTCTCCGTCAACACCTGCTGCAGCGGCGTTTGCGATATCGATCATTCTCTGTTTTACCAGAGTGACCATTGTCCCTTCGGACATTATTGTGGTGACTATTCCGAGAACTGCGGTTGTGACGAGCAGGATCGCTGCGTTGATCATCAGGATCTGCATCGTAAGACTGATCTTTCGAACCTTCATAATGGTATCCTCCACTCATAGAGATAGGCTTGTAACGGCATTAAAGATCGTGACAACATAATATCAGAAAGCATAAATTAAAAAAAAGCGAATTTTTGTCATTTTTTATTGTGCAGGGGGGTAAATGATGTTAGAATATGCGGGATTTGGTCTGAAAAAACGCGGAGGTCGTAGGCTTTAGCATGTGACTAACCTTATGACCCGTACAGACTTCAGGTGCGCTGAATGGCAGAACCCGCGGGGAGGCACGGATAGAAAGTGCCAGGATCAGGTCTGGGAGGAAAGAAATGAGTAATTCTTCTACTGCCCCGGAGCCTATAATCGAGCTTCGGAATGTCACAAGGAGGTTTGACGACAACGGTTTCATCGCCGTGGACGATTTCAATCTCACGATTGAAAGAGGCGAGTTTGTCACATTCCTCGGACCCTCAGGTTGCGGCAAGACCACAACACTTCGCATGATCGCAGGCTTTGACAGGCCCACAAGCGGTCAGATCCTTCTGGGAGGAAAGGATATCTCAAAACTCCCCCCGAACAAGCGCCCCGTTAACACGGTATTCCAGCGCTATGCTCTTTTTACCCACATGAACATTTATGACAATATCGCCTTCGGTCTCAAACTCAAGAAGATGGACCGTGAGGAGATAGACCGCAAGGTTAAGCATGTTCTTGAAATGGTAGACCTCGAAGGCTTTGAGGAAAGAAGTGTCGCTACTCTTTCCGGAGGCCAGCAGCAGCGTATCGCCATAGCAAGAGCTCTTGTCAATGAGCCCGAGATCCTTCTTTTGGACGAGCCGCTCGGTGCACTCGATCTCAAGATGAGAAAAGAGATGCAGATCGAGCTTAAGTCCATGCACGACAGACTCGGCATTACTTTCATATATGTAACCCATGATCAGGAAGAAGCCCTGACCATGTCCGATAAGATCGTTGTCATGAACGGCGGCCAGATCCAGCAGATCGGAAAGCCCGAAGACATCTACAATGAGCCTACAAACGCATTTGTTGCCGACTTCATCGGAGAGAGCAACATCTTCAAGGGAATCATGACCGGCAAGATGAAAGTAAGATTCTGCGGCGGCGAATTCGAGTGCATGGATGATGTGCCCGAAGGAACCCAGATCGATGCTGTCGTCCGTCCCGAGGATGTCATCCTTACCGCACCCGAAAAGGGTACCGTTAAGGGCGTGGTCACCGGTGTCGTTTTCAAGGGAATTCATTATGAGATAACCGTCGAGAGCGGAAAGTACGAGATGGTCATCCAGTCGACCAAGACTCCCAAGGTAGGAGAAGAGGTAGGCATGTGTCTCGAGCCTGACGGAATCCACATCATGATCGCTGAAGATCATACCACAAGATTCGATGCCGATATCAATGATGACTATTCGCTTGAATATAACGAAAAGCCCATTGATGCGGACATCACTTCAATAATAAAGGGATCCGTTCTTAAGGACGGTGTTCTGAAGGATTCTTCGGGTGAGACGATAAGACCCGAGAACATCAAGATCCATATCTCGATCGAGCCTGCGGATATCGAGCTTACCGATGATGCAGAGAAGGGTCTTACTTCCGGCGAGATCATCAACCTTATCTATAAGGGAGACCATTACAGCTATGTCATCCGTACTTCGAAGGGACATGACCTTATCGTTGATGACGAATATCTCTGGAACCTCGGAGATATCGTCGGTCTGATCATGCCTGCAGAGAAGATGACCTTCACACTTGCAAAATAACGGGAGATAGAAGATGAAAGGAACATTTCAGAGGAAATACCTCGGTATTCCCTATGCGCTGTATCTCCTGGTATTTGTGATCCTTCCGCTCGTTGTTATAGTCTACTATGCATTCACCGATGCAAGCGGAAGACCGGGAATCGGCAATTTCATAAACTTTTTCACGGATCCGAATACCATGGGTACGCTCGTGTATTCGCTGGTCCTTGCTTTTGTTACAACCTGTGTATGCCTTCTTATCGCATACCCCGCAGCATATTTCCTTGCCGCAAGCAGGATCAGATCCAAGTCGGCGATACTCATGCTCATGGTAATGCCTATGTGGATCAACTTCACACTGCGTATCACGGCACTCAAGGAAATACTTACCGTAGTTGAAGGAAACCTCGCTTTTCATCCTTTCGTGAATTCTGTGATAGGTATGACTTACGATTTCCTTCCCTTCATGATCCTTCCCATTTATAACCAGATATCAAGGATAGATAAGAGCCTCATCGAAGCGGCCGCCGATCTCGGAGCTGATCCCAGGCAGGCTTTCCTTCGCGTGCTGCTCCCTCTTTCCATGCCCGGAGTCATCAGCGGAGTCTCGATGGTATTCCTTCCCGCGATGACCAATTACGTTGTCCTCGATATGCTCTACAACAGCACCTACATCATGGGCAGCCTTATCGGAAGCTACTTCTCGGCTTACGACTGGCACGGCGGATCGATGATATCACTTATCCTTCTCGTCATCATATGCCTGTTCACATTACTGGCAGGTAATGATGAAAACGAAGGTACTGCGAGAGGAGGTTCGGTATTATGAAGAAAAACAACAGTATCGCTCTTGCCGTTGTGCTCGTAGTCCTGCTCCTTATCTATGCACCCATCCTGATCCTTGCGTTCTACAGCTTTACAGATGCTGCATCGATCGGTGAGAGTGCGCATTTCTCGCTTCAGAACTACATAACCTTATTTACCACCGAAGAACTTGCGGAGATGATAAAAGGAACCGTCTTTCTTGCACTTGCAGTTGCGGTTCTCTCCACTATTCTCGGCACCCTTGGTGCGATGGGAGCGTTCTATTCCAAACCGGGAGCTCTCAGGGCATATCGTGTCGTGAACCAGATTCCCGTAGTCAATGCGGATGTAGTCACGGGTTTTTCAATCTGCATCCTGCTTGTTGTGGTATTCGGCATCAATAAGGATACCTTCTTCCCTCTTGTTGCCGGACAGACAGTACTCTGTGCTCCCTTCGTATTCCTTTCCGTCTATCCCAAGCTCGGACAGATGGATCCTTCCATTTACGAAGCCGCACTGGATCTCGGCGCATCACCCGCCACGGCCGTAAGAAAGGTTGTCATACCTCAGATCATGCCCGGTATCGTTTCCGGATTTGTAATGGCTGTAACACTTTCACTCGATGATTATTTCGTTGCGACCTACACAAAGCCCGCTGCATTCGACACCATTTCCACATATGTCGTAAATGCGACCAGAGGTTCCAGAACTGAGATCAAGACCGCCCTCTGGGCACTTTCCACCGTGATCTTCCTTATCGTGCTCTGCATATGCCTGGGCATGAACAGGAAGAAATCCGCAAAGGAAAACACCAAAGTACGTAAGGACAGGAGGGTAAGCGCATGAGAAAGAAGATAGCTTCCTTAGCCCTTGCTGCTACGCTTATGATCGGAACCCTGATCAGCTCGGTTTCTGCCATTCCCGTACAGGCCGCATCCGATGATGTGATCACAATAAGAGTCTGCAACTGGGAAGAGTATATCGACGAAGGCGGCTGGGGAGATGATGAACTGATCGACCTTGAGTCCGGTGACATCTTCGGCGAGAACGCACTCTATGAGGATTTCGAAGAGTGGTACTACGAGACCTACGGTCAGAGAGTACATGTGGAGTACAGCTGCTTCGGAACCAACGAAGAGCTCTACAACATGCTCACACTCGGCGATGAGTTCGATCTTGTATGTCCTTCGGAATACATGATCATGAAGCTTATGACAGAGGATAAGCTTGTTCCTTATTCGGATGAATTCTTCGATGAGGAAAACGAACTCAACTATTACATCAGAAATGTTTCTCCTTTCATCAGGGAAACATTCGAGACCAACGAGATAGACGGCCAGTACTGGAATGAATATGCCGCATGCTATATGTGGGGTGTTCTCGGATTCCTCTACAATCCCGATGTTCTTTCCGAGGAAGAGGTTTCCACATGGAATCTTCTTATCAACGAAGATTACTGCCGTCAGATAACCACCAAGGATAATGTACGCGACAGCTACTTTGCAACACT
>JAEEGG010026112.1_pt1 | contig 11180 bp, 9 predicted proteins | sample 9134161 | NCBI WGS metagenome assembly JAEEGG01 (sample SAMN16246543, study PRJNA631951) | gut metagenome | biome: gut microbiome; feature: rumen; material: CR-attached | host: Bos | place: Iran: Karaj | collected 2018-10
AGGCATCCAGTGAATGCCTTTCAGCTACGGCGAGACAGCGATGTGGAAAAGATGCCGAAAGAAATGCTGATATGGCATAAACAGACCTTAAAAAGCGAGAAAGGATATAAAAGTCGGTCTAATGACCGATTTGGGTTTAATGACTCTATTTTGGTATTGGTGTGATTTTTCACCAGCTTCGAAGCCTCGACTTAGCCAAATGCCGTGGTGATTTCATGTCCAAATGCCGTGGTTTGCTGAAAACTTGTATATAGACTCCGGAAAAATTTGTCCATGCTGTCTAAGCTACCTTATTATCACATTATAAACAAAATATCCAAATAATAAAGCAACCCCAAACGCTTCAAACTAGCAATAAATATTATATTGGAAATCTGTGAATATTGTTTTTTTGTCAATTCAAATAAAATGGGTACTTTTGCAAAATAAAACTATTGTTTAGTTATGCCTGAAATAAGTAGATTCTATGGTATTTTAATATGTATGTCGATGACCATAATCCTCCTCACTTTCATGTAATTTATGAAGGCGATGAGGCTATGATTGATATTCAAGACGGACACATGACGGGTTCTTTGCCAAGAAGAGCACTGCGTATGGTGTATGAATGGCTTGACTTGCACAAAGAAGAACTTCTTGAGAATTGGGGGAAACTCAAGAACGGTGGTGCAGCACAGAAAGTTGAACCTCTTAAATAACGAATGAACATGAACAATGTTTTCTTTTTAAAGGTTACATCCGCAGAATATATGCATGATTATATTCTGAAACTCACTTTTAACAATGGTGCGGTGAAGCTAGTTGACTTTGCGCCATTGATGCAGAAAGGTATCTGTCGCAAATTGCAGGATATGGACTATTTCCGCAACTACACACTCGACCCATATACCGTTGACTGGAACAACGAGATAGGTTTTGCTCCAGAAGCTCTATACGAGCGAGGAATATCAATACTTTAACCCAAATCGGTCATTCGGATTTATGTCAGATTAGTATCTGTTTCGAGCAGATTGGCCGCATCGCTGGCGAAGGTGAGAAAGGCATCCAGTGAATGCCTTTCAGCTACGGCGAGACAGGGATGTGGACAAGATGCCGAACGTTACGTAAAAAACGTCGCGACTGAATGGGAGCAACGTTTTTTTCGAGAGCAGAGAAAGCTTGCTTGCTATGCCGAGCCCAAGTTAAGAATATCCTGTGGACATTCGTGTCATGGGACATAAAGAAATGCTGACATGGCATAAACAGACCTTAAAAAGCGAGAAAGGATATAAAAGTCGGTCTAATGACCGATTTGGGTTTAATGACTCTATTTAGGTATTGGACAGACTCCCCACCAGCTTCGAAGCCTCGACACGGCCAAATGCCGTGGTGATTTTATAGCCAAATGCCATGGTAAAATTTCGCCAAATGCCGTGGTGATTTTGTGGCCAACTGCCGTGGTATACATTTTCAGTCGTTGTAGTATTCTGCATCATTGATAGACCCTCTACGCATATTTAAGGGGACTTCTATAAATTGCCTCAGAGAGACAAACTCTCAATAACCCTGCACTTGCAGTGTGGGGTATATCAGGTAAGTACATCACAGCATGTCGGAGACACATGCTCTCAAAAAGGTACGAAAAAAAATACCGATTCACCCTGATTCACCCAAATTAAACACCTAATACACTGATTATCAACCTACACTACATGACAGCACAAAAAGCGACGAAGTCAGGAGAAACGTAATACGCAATGAAGACATGCGGCTTAGACGTGCACAAAGATACGATGGTGTGTGCAGTCTACGATAGGTTACAATGACAAATTAGTCCTTATCGTAAGCTTCTGTCGAAAAATCTTCATCAAAGCACAATCGTTTGCTGACTTCCTCAAGCTGTGGCATTTCTTGACATACACTTACAAAGAATTCCTCACGTTCTCCTCTAATTCCTCTTTCTCCTCCGTTATAGTTATTTTTTAAAGAAAAACGCATAACATAATAGTCATATCCTTTGGCGAAATCATCCGTTGTCTCTGCTCGACTAAACTCTTTCTTTATTAGACTATTCTCGTAGTTTTCATATGCGCCATACCACATCTTCATAGTTTTAACATATAAGTCACTTGCCATATCAGGGGACAGCTTTCGTTTGTTTAGTATTTCATCAGCAACAGAGGAATCGGCTGCAACGTATAGGATTAAAGTGTCTTTAATCGGTTCTTCTTTTTTTAAAACTATGTCATCACCATTGGATTCTGTTTGCTCTTTATGGATATTATTCTTTCCATTAACTTCTATATTTCGAGAACCAATGAATATGCCAAAACCTTCATCAACGTTTAGAGAGCCAATGAATATACCATATTCCCTATCATCTCTTCGCCATATTGTTAAATCAATACTCATTACTTATAATATTTACTATTTAATAATTTGATTGTATTTATTTGATTAACCAGAGATTCATTTGATAGTTCGTTAATACGAAGTGCTTCCGCGTCGGACTTATGTTTTTCTTCAATTATAGACATTGCCATTTCTCGAACTTCTTCGGATGCAAGTTTAACATTTGTCATGTACTGATTAATGCATTTTATTATCCAACTGGTTATTATGTCCCAAAAATCACTCATGGATTTTTGTATACCATCGTTCCATCTTTCGTGTAAACCGATTTCGCTCTCATACTCGTAAGTATATGTACTATATTTTTCATCCATATACACTTTTTCATCGGCTTTGCAGGAGTGATGTTTTGTACCAACTAAGACAGACCGTGTCCCAGAAGTCTCCTTGTCAAAACTCTGTGGGCGAGCAAACTCGAATAAGTCTTTTGGTAGAACTATTGAGATCGGCTTAATCGCAAGAGCGGTATCAATCATCTTGTCCAAATTAGAATCCTCAACAGCTATTTCTTCCGTTAGTTTTCCTAAAATAGTTGATAATTCGTTTTGAAGATAGTGCATGAGAATCATTTTGAATCCATCTGATTCCAGTTGAAAGCAATAATTTGTACGTTTTGATAAAATATCCCGCATTCTAATGTCTGTCCAATCATAGGTTTCCCTAATTTGGATTTTCTTGGTATCGGGCAATTCCACCTCTGTTGTTTTCTTGTAATACTTTCCATTTTTAGAGAACCCTTCATCGCTGAATATAGTATAAAATAAAGAAAAAATATTGTCGTACATTGAAGCCATGTCCTTTGCAAGTTTATTACTGATAATCTTGCACATATCCTCAATAAAAACAGCTTTACTCTTCTTTTCCCCAATATGATTCTTAAAAGGAAATAATACATCTATATTTAATCGACTACGTATTTCTTCGGGAATTTTGGATACATTCTCAAAAATGGATATTGTTCTTTCTCCTTTGTTTTCCCTGAGAAAAGAGACTGCTTTGTCTGCGGCCTTAATCATCTTTAATCCATTTGCCATGTTATTGGCTGATGTCGTAATTTCTTCAATTTGCGCATCAATATATCCAAGAGATCGCTTTTCTATTTCTTGTTTCAGCTCTGACACCTTTGTCATCAGTCGCCTTTTTCTAATGGTGTCATTATCTGGTACATTTAGATTCTGCAGGTCTAATGATACAGCATCTACAAAACCTATTAAGTCGTTGTATAGTTCATCATCGCTGCTTCCCAATAGAAAAAAATTCATTCGCATGACTTTTATTTCCTCGGATATAAGATCCAGCCTTGAGGTTTTTTTTCTGACACTGACATAATAATCCAGTTCTTCCATTAACTTATCAAAATGATTAGTCAGCTCAGACAGAATCGGTAAGATAATCACTTCTCTGAATGATTCAGCTATGCGCTTCTTTATCTCTTCATTAATTTCATCTGCTTGGCTTAATCTATAGCATATTTTCTCAAAGGCGGAAAGGTCCTCTATAGATATTTCTTTTTTTCTTCGACATGCGCTATCTATTCTTAAGTACAACTCTTCTTCGTCGTCCGAAAAAGAATCTCTGCCTTTAGAGAATACGTTTGAACAATCATCAAAAAGATTTCTTAGTTTTTCATAGTCTACACCAACTATATTTTTTCTTTCATCCCTTTTGAGTGCAACTTGAATCGAATACAGGAGAATTCCAACAAAAGGTAAAATAATTATGTCTTGCGGTGCTACGGTTTTTAATTTGGTTGCGATTGCATTCTGCAATGTTTTAATACGGTCTGCTATTTTTCTGTCGTCAGCATTTGCATGATCTACTTTGTTGAGAACGAACAGTAGAAAATCTGTTTTCCCGCCTCTAGACTTGACAATATCACTTACTTCTTGAACAAGCCGTTCTATTCGTCTTTCGTCAACGTCATCATAATTTATTGGTATTATGCAGAACGATTTTTGCAGTGTGCTTTGTATAACAGCCATGTTTTTATTGTCATCCAACGTTCTCAATCCTGGTAAATCATAAAACTCTACAGACAATTCATCGGGAATGTCAAGAATTGATCGATTTGATTGCCATAGTATAGGACCGGTAACGTTAATTATGGGAGGTTCTGCAGAATTGATATGTCTACGGTATTTGTCATAAATCTTGCCAACTTCCTCATATATTTCAGCATCGGACTTGCAACTATATTGCCCAACAGGCCATTTCGCTCCAGTGGTTGCCTCTACGTTCATTTGTGTGTGTTGGGAATGTGTCAGTTTCAAAATTCCAGCACTCATTTCTTGCGCTTCCATCGGGGCAACACGACGTGCGTTAAAGGCATTTACAATTGTTGACTTTCCAGCAGATGTTGTGCCGACCATTGCGATTGACAATGTTGGGTTTTGCAATCTTTGGCGAGTTGATTCAATAATTAACTTGAAGTCGTCAAATTCTTTTCTTAGCTTCTTTGTTCTAGAAAAAGAGGTTTTGTTTTTCTCATAAAGATCCTTGACGCTCTTCTCCAACGAATTGAGGTATTGAAGTGCTTTTTGCAACTCTTCTTTGTTATTATTTGCCATTTTAGAATTATTTTGGTTTCTAAAACTCTTCCATATTTGAGCGGCGCATTATTTCATTTGCATACTGCACGGTTTCTGACCTTTTTAATGATGGCTTATCATTGATTTCATCTCGTAACGTCGGTATGTCTTCCGCCTCCTCACTGGTTAAACCCAAGCCTTTATCTTGCAAATAGATACCTATTCCTTTAGCGATAAAAGGTGCTATGACCTGCTCTTGATTCTCATAAGTAAACGGGAATTTGGAAAACGCATCCGCAACGCTTAGATATAAATCTGAGGTGAATTCAGCACCCATATCGTTTAATTCAGCCGCTTTTAATAGATTAAAGTAGTAACCTTTTAGTGGTTCGAGCAAATACTCAATTCCAGGTATCGAGGGAAGAATTTTAGGAAGTTGTGGCATAGTATGGTATTCAAGTAGATGATAGGTGTCAGCATACATTCCCGCAACAGCACAAAACATCCCAGACACCTTCGTCCTCATTTGCTCTTCTACCTCAGCTTTCAATTCTGGTGCATATTTTAAATACGATAACATCAAGGTCTCGTATTCTCCAGATAGTTTTCGTTTATTTAAATCGGATATTATTTTGAAATTGTGCAATAATTCATGGCTGTAGACTTTATTGTCGTAATCCAACTGTTGTCCCATTTTGTAAACTCGTATAGTGGCATCATAAATTGATTGCAACATCAGTGGGTGCATATTCAATCTTCCTAATTCATAGCCACACGGATATGGCAAATCTTCACCTAGTCCCCACGAAAATATTTTGAATACAACAGTTGATCCATCATTAACAAATTCCGGCATTAAAACCATCACGGGTTGTCCTTTTAATCCAGTATATAGATAATTTACAGACGCATCGTTTGCAGGGACATCGTCTCTCCATGCTCCAATCTCGGAGATAGTTGCACTTGTACCATTAGCAGGATAATTGTTGAGAATAAATGAGGAAAGATTGGCATTGATGGTTTCCGCATATGGATGGCTACTGTTTTTCAAAGCCGAAATAACTCGACAAGGGACAATGTGTTTGTCTTTCCCTGCGATATTGAATTCAAGAAGCTTAAAGTTGCAGTTTATAGCTTTATTGTCGTTGTATTTAATGTCGTAGCCAATTGGCATCTCAAAAGGATTGCGTAAAGGCCAACAGTTTTTGTAAAAAGTCTGCCTGTTCCATTCGTTGATGTTGTCAACAAATTGTTTCTCGGCAAACTGCAAACGTTGCTCGAAATCTACTTGTTTTAGTTTTAAATCCGCTTGGTATTTCTCATCAATCTTTCGGCGGTTGGATTCTTCTTCGCGTTTTTCCTTTCCGCTAATTTTATTATAGGCATCCTTTATTATTGGGTCAGCAACGCGTGACACCATTCTTAAACCAGCAAATGCCAGTATGGTTCCTGTAGATATTATCATATTACTATTTGTAAATTAGTTAATCAATAATGGTCTGTGTAGGGATGTCCACACTTACAATATTTGCTTGCATAATCTGGATCCCACGCATGACAAGAACAGCCACGATGTTTACAAAATCCAGCACCACGGAAAGAAATCTCATTTGAGTGATTTCTGGTGGTTGAATGTGTAGGTTCATTGTCCCCATCGGTTATCGCATCCGATGTTGTATCTTCCGTCAATCGAAACGGACTGTTTGTAGAAGTCTCTCCATAGTCAAATATCGAGTTCTCATGCAGGACATCATCTATTTCAGAATAGACATCCCCTTCACTTACTTCTTCGACATGAATGTCTAAGTTATCTGCTGGACCTTGTTCGATAACGATATCGGCATCCGTAATATCCATAATACTTGATAAATCCATTTTAGAATTATATATTAAAATTTAACAAATAATCTTGTTAAAAAACATCTCCCGTATCCTGTCGGATAAAACCAGAAACAATATTGAATAGTGTTGTTTTGCCAGAACCGTTTGTGCCCATCAGCACAGAAACCTCACCCTCAGAAACAGAAAATGAGACATCCTGGAGTACATTGTGTTCTCCAAATGACTTTTTGATATGTCTCACATTTAATTTCATTTCTTTCTTTTATGCCGTCCTGAGTTCTCAGTAGACGGAGATTACACCACTCACAAAAAAGCATAGAACTCGTGTTGTGCAGTCCTATGAAACTGAGACATCGCCAAACGCCTTATCGGAATAGAAACTGATTGAACCTTATCCTATGCCTCCAATATGCTGAAGCCAAAACGGCCAACATAAAGGCAAAAGCAAAAGGCATTAGCATCAGAGTCCTCAGATGATATTTTGGCGAAATTTCAGTTTTCGGACCTTACAAATGCTTTTTCGCATCGTCCAGCATGACTCTCGCTGGAAAATCGGCTGCAAATATACACATTTTTTTCAATACTAGCGCCTTTTAAGATAAGATTCTTTGCAAATATATTTAAATCAGTAGATTAACGAGAACATAGGTATCTAATAATTATTAACAAAAAGATTCTATTACTGCAAGAGACTGATTTTTTGAGACTCTTACCATAAATGAGAATAACAACTACCTTGCATCTTCACTGATATGATATAGGCACGTAGCTGTCTACCGAGGAACGTAATATACATATCCCTATTGTTATTGTTATTGTCATCGTCATCGGGTGGGATATGTTATTCCCTACTATGACTGATCTCTTAACAACAAGATATTCAATAGAATGAAACAGAATCGGTATAGATCCTATTTATGTTCTCTCTGCTTAATGTCACTTTTCAACAAGACGCTACAGGGAAGAATTTCGTTACCATCACTCATCATAATGGCGAAATATCAAAATAAATGGCTTTTTTACATCGTTTCTTCATGGCCTCCTGCGGGTGTTTGACTTGTGTTTTCCAGTTGAAAACAGGCTGAAAAGAGACTTGAAAAAGCCTCAAATGTGCATTCTGCCATGTGCCACTTTGTGCCAGTTTTTAATAATGCATTGATATTGCGTAATTCCCAACTATTGCGGTTCGTAATGACAATAACAATTAGTAACGATTAAAAAAGGGGTAACAATAATTGAAAATTAAAGGATTAAGGAAGTCCAGGGGACTTCCTTAATCACTTTAACTTCTATTTTTACTTCTCATTGTTACATGTTACTTTTTACTATCGCATACAATGTGTAATTCAAGTTCCACAAACAATATATTCAGCAATAAGAAACATTTATACCCGAAGTGAATGAAATCTTTCTTGCAATTCTTCTATACGTTTTATCAAGTTTTCAAAGTCCATTGGGTTACCATAGATGAAACTTGATTTCATATTCTCATAGTCAGAACGAAAACGCTCTAACAGATCCCCGTGTGGGCAAAATGAGATTTTATCAGGCATATCCAATGAATAGTCCACACCGCTCACGTGGTAGAATCTTCGTCTGTGTTCCACAACGGCCTTGTACAAATCAGCATCCCCAAGAGCCAAACGTCCATACTCTGTATCCATTAGCCTCTCCAAATCATACAGATGCCTACTCATTCGCAAGGTTCTCGGATTCTTCCGTTGGAATTCTTCGTTTAATAGCAAAGCCTTCTCCAAGAAAGTCCGAGCTGGCGATATTGTTGCAATATCACAAGCCGTATCGTTGTCTTCGTCATTAAAATTTTCCGAGATTAACGATGAAATATGCTTTACCTCAAAAGGTTCCCGCATCGACAGACAACTAATCTCCACCTTTACCATTGGCTTTACATAGGTGTGTCCATTTGCGAAGATACTCGGATATCTCACCAACAATACCGTAGGATCGGCATCATGGTCGATTGGTTTCTCTCCTTCTGCAGTCTGCCGCATTGTTACACCTTCGACCATCACATCAAGTCCTGCGCCCCTCAACGCTTCCTCCAGGTCTACCTTCAGTGAGCCCAGCACATAGTCGCGAGAAACCTTCCTCAGCATTTTGATTTGGTTGTTGTTTTCACAACGGGCGCAATCCAAACCTTTCTCTAAAAGAAAGAAATCTCGATAAAGTGCGATATCTATGTCTTCTGAAAAGCGGTTGATTAAACCCCAACCCTTGCTCAGGCTTGTTCCACCTTTGAAAAAAGCATAGCCGCCAACACCCAGTCCAAACAACTTTTTCAAAACCATAGTTACCCACCAATCCTTTTCAACGGACTCGGGGTCTATATTATTCCTTTCGGACACTTGATCTACCATATACATCCTGTCTGCCAAGCTGTTATCAATCCATCTACTCATAATGTAATATCTTTTCTCAAGTTAGACAATACCTTTCTAATCCAGGCAGGTGCCAACTGTAGATCGTTTTGCCATGTTTTTTCTTCGGGATGTTCCTCCATCAGTCTCCTGATAATGCCAAGATGCTCATTTGTCAAGTTCTCTTTCCCGATAGCCTTTATAGCCAAAACCAATACTGGCACCAACTCTCCCTTGTACTCAAAATTTTTGGGGACACTCCGACGCAGTTTGATAGTCCTGTTCCCCACTTTTATTTCGCGCGCCGAACCACTTGTTATATACTCCAAGTTCATCGGAACTTGGTCCGATAGCCCCAATTGGTACATCGCGGTGTTGCCTGTAGGCAAAATCTTTGACTTGTCGCGCACGGCTATTGCATTCACAATATCGCTTACTGGCGGATACACCACGCCAAAGCGACTCCTCACAGGCTTCAGGTAGATACCAAATGCGATACGTTCCAACAATCCTTGAGCACATAAGTCTGACAGTACATGGCGGACATACCCTTCATCATATTCGGAGAAGCTGTTGTTAAAAAACAATGTCCCGTCACTACTTTTGTCAATAGTTCTTTTAATATCTTCTATAACAGTCATATCTGCACTATTTGTGTTCACAAATTTTGCAAAAAAATGTGAGTATTTCGATTGCAAAGATAGGAATACTTTTTGAATGAATAACTTTTTTTGCGAGTTTTCTCTCTTGTTTGGTCATTCTCGAAGATAATCAAGGCCGCAAAGAGGCATTGGCGAAGCCGAAAATCAATTTAACCCAAATCGGTCATTAGTCCGACTTTTACTAATTATACCGCTATTTAAAGCCAGTTCATGCCATGTGCCACTTTGTGCCAGTTTTTAATAATGCATTGATATTGCGTAATTTCCAACCATTGCGATTCGTAATGACAATAACAATAACAATTACCTTATGTATATACTGCCAGAAATAAGGTCTAAATCTATATATCTATGTATAGATATATAGATTTAGAATTCTAGTTCATCCTTCCAAGGGGGGAATCTGTACATATCCCTATTGTTATTGTTATTGTCATCGGTTGCCGTTTTATGCCACTTATTTTTTTTAAAAAGTGGCACCCTGATTTTTGTTTTTTTCGGTATAATTATAGCAGACGGACGACATCTGATATCATCAAACACTCAATCGTGCCTTTGCTATGGCTTCGCTCTACCTTCGCTGTAGGTTCGCTTCAGGAGGCGAACAGATGAGGACCGCAGAAACAGGACACAAACCAACTATACCATAGACAAACCCGATTAAAGACTATGCATTGAAAAGAAAAAAAGCGTATGACATTTATATAGGGCATCAAGGAAACCGACAGAGCCGATTGGGAACATGACCCTGCCCAAGATGGCCAGACCTTCGCCAGCGATGCGGCCAATCTGCTCATAACAACATAAACCATAATGACCGATTTGAGGTAAACGAAACACATCAAAGAGGTATATTGCTATGGGGTGAAAGCTTTTTCGAAAGAGCCTATATAAACTCAAATAAACCATCGTTTGGGGGTAAGCTGAGGAGTGGCTAAACACCATGTTCTATGACAGAAAGGCGCATTTGGTGACTTAACGCTGGCAACTGTACAACAGAGATGGGATTACTGGGTTTAAAAATCATGTTCTATGGTAATTAATTACCCCCCCCTACCCTACTATTTAACCCAAATCGGTCATTAGACCGACTTTTATATCCTTTCTCGCTTTTTAAGGTCTGTTTATGCCATATCAGCATTTCTTTCGGCATTTTGTCCACATCCCTGTCTCGCCGTAGCTGAAAGGCATTCACTGGATGCCTTTCTCACCTTCGCCAGCGATGCGGCCAATCTGCTCGAAACAAATACTAATCTGCCATAAACCCTAATGACCGATTTGGGTTTAAAATGAAAATAAGGTATACCCTGCCCTTCGGTCAACATTCGCTGGGACATCCCATGTCATTCGCGCATCCATCTTTAGACATACCCCGTCAC
>JAEEGG010026113.1_pt1 | contig 11180 bp, 5 predicted proteins | sample 9134161 | NCBI WGS metagenome assembly JAEEGG01 (sample SAMN16246543, study PRJNA631951) | gut metagenome | biome: gut microbiome; feature: rumen; material: CR-attached | host: Bos | place: Iran: Karaj | collected 2018-10
AAACTCCTTTACTCCCCGCCTCGCCGGAAAGCGCGACACGGACAAGGCACAGGCAATCGCGTTCTATGTGTGTGACCGACTGACCTCCTCCGACAAGGCATTTTCCGGGCCGAACACGGTGCTGACCTCGGACGCCGTGAGCAAGGGCAACTGCATGGCATACGCCCACAATTTCATGTTTCTTTGCAATATGGCAGACATCCCCTGCGTTTTCGTTCACAGCGCCGATCACCAATGGAACGAGGTCTATGTGGGTGGAGAGTGGCGAAGCGTCGATCTGACAGGTACGGACGTGGGCTACGACAGCGCCAAGCCAGAACGGGCAACGGTATTCTTTACTAAACAGGATATGCAGGGCGCAAGCTATCAGCAAGCCCAGCCTATGCTGACCATGATCGCAAAGGAAGTATTAGTCCCCGGCTCGACCAAGTAAATATCCCAAGCTGAAAATGCGTCTCACCGTGAGACGCATTTTCCATCCCCCGGAAAGAGCGTCGCTGACCCAGCGGCGCTTTTTTCATACCCTCAATCATCGAAAGGAGCTTTTATGACAAGCACAAAAAGCAGAACAAGATGGATGGCATTGATCCTCACGGCGCTTATGCTGATCGGCCTTTTCCCCATGAGCGCATTTGCCGCCACCATTGCCGATGGGAGCGCCACAGCAACGATCTCTCTCGGCAAACGCAACTACTTTCTGAAAACCACGGCGGGAACGTCCCTCGGCGCGTCGGCTTATCAGTACACCACCAACGACGGACTGACGGGGCCCAGTTACTGCGTCAATCACGGCCTTAACTACACATCCCGGACACTGCCCATCACAGGCAAGTACACAGCAAGCGTAGCGACTGCGGCGGCCTTTGCCACGGCCTATCCCCAGCACAGCCTGGACACCTTTTTAGGCCGTTATCCCAACGACGCCCTGTTGACTGGTTTGACCGAGGAGGAATATGCCTACGCGACCCAGCTTGCGGTATGGGCGACCCTCGGACAGCTTGCCATTGACGGCACGGCCTTTACCAGCGGCAGAGAGCGGATCGCCCAGCCCACCGGCGACACGCAGCAAATGCGTGTGTTTCACGTCATTCAGTTGATCCTCGACGTGGCGAAAGGCTGGGATCGTATCTACCAGCCGGGAATGTATATCTGCGCCGAGGACGGCATTCTGGGCGCGAACGTCAGCATCCCCGGCGATATGACGCTGGACTTTGCCGCCAACAATCAGCGGTTCGGTTTTCGCCGTGAAGTAATTAACGGCGTTTCCTACTACACCCGCGAATATACCTTCTGTTCCGCAACCTCGACCTACTACTCCGGGTATAACATCGAGTTGTGGGCCGAGAACGCCCCCAGCGGCATGATCTTTACGGACACCAACAACAACGAGCTGGCCCACGGTCATTTCCAAGAGAAAACGACATGGACGCTGCCTGTGGAATACCAATCCACCACGCTCAATGAAAACGGGTTTGAGTATTCCGGCAAGGCCAAGCTGTGCCTGCCCGTGGATACCACACCCAACAGCGGCGAGATCACGGTCAAGTGCGGCGCGTATGTCATGCAGTATGATATATACCTCGCCAAGAACGAGATCACCTATGAGCAGAGCTATATTATCGCAGACCCCAGCAAGGGAACACTGACCGCAAACGGCGTTTTGAACTGGGGCAGCGAACGGACAGAGAAAGGCGATTTGCAGGTGATCAAGGTCAACGGCAGCGGACAGCCCCTTGCGGGAGCGTCCTTCACGCTGACCGGAACAGACGGCAGCAGCAGAATCGGTACGACAAACGACGAGGGCATTATCGAATGGAAACTGCTTGACCCCGATGTTACCTATACGCTGACGGAAACCACCGCCCCCGCCGGGTACGCCCTTGTCGATCCGATCAACGTCCGTATTGAGGCGGCGCGAGTGAACTATGTCACCGTGCAGGACTCCACGCAGAAGCGCCTCACCGTCAAAAAGGTGGATAAGCAGACCGGGTACTCCCTCATGGGCGCGGTCATCGCCTTTGAGCAGATCGACGGCGACTTTTATACGACCAAGACCACAGACCATGCGGGCGTCATTCAGATGGACGCCGACCAGCTTCCTGTGGGCAGCTACAAGGTGTACGAAGTCACCGCCCCCGTGGGCTATGAGCTGGACAGCACCGTGCAGACGGTCAACTGGACGGGACGGAACGACATGACGCTGACCTTTAACAATGTTCGCACACCGACGCTTATTATCTACAAATGCGACGGCGACAACACTTACAGCCTGCCCAACGCCACCTTTGAGGTCTACAAGAACGGGCAGCTCGTCACCACCGTCACCACCAACGACAACGGCCTCGCCTATGTTCCCAACGTCACGACGGGCTATTACACCGTCAAGGAGATCGTCGCCCCCGCCGGGTATGTCCTCGACAGCACAGAGCATAGCGTTTACGTCGATAACTACAACCCCGCCACCACCGACGATCCCCGCGTCACCGTACACAACAACGCTATGCCCATGCTCCGCATTGTGAAGTACGACGCGCAGACCATGAAGCACCTGCCCGACACCACCTTTGCCGTCTACCGCGACACCGAGCTTGTGGGGCAGTACACCACCAGCGCCAGCGGCGAAATTCTGCTTTACGACCTCGACCCCGGCACCTATCTTGTGCGGGAGATCGCCGTCCCCGGCACCCATGTTGTGAACTCCACCCCGCAGGAGATTAAGCTGGAGGCCGGAACGCAGAACTATACCCTTGTTTTCCTCAACTATGTGAAACCGGGCATCCACTTGACGAAGCTGGACAGCCAGACCATGAAGCCTTTGGCAAACGCCCGTTTCCGCATCACGGAGATCGGCGGCACGTTCTCCAATGAGTACACCACCGACGCAAACGGCGAAATCGACCTGTCCCGCCTCACCCCCGGCAGCTACACCGTGGAGGAACTGGCCGCGCCGGACGGTTATGTGATTGACGACGCCCAGCGCATCATCAAGATCAACGAGGGCGAAAACGCCGTTTTCGTGTTCACGGACACCAAAAAGCCCGTTTTGACCGTGTTGAAGTACGACGCCCAGCGGGAGAAGCTGCTCCCCGGCGCGACGTTCCGCATCGCTAAGATCGAGGACGGCGCACATTATCTTGACCGCATTACCGACACGCAGGGCGGCATCACGATTGAAAACCTTGACCCCGGAGTTTACTCGGTGCAGGAGATCGAAGCCCCCAGCGGCTATATCGTCAACGATACCGAGTATCACGTCCAGCTTTACGCCGGACAGACCAGCCAGCTCGTCGTGTGCGACGATAAGAAGCCGGATCTGAAAATCGTGAAGAAGGACGCCGACACCGGGGCCGTCCTTGCCGGTGCCTCCTTCAAGGTCAACCGCGCGGACGGCTCCACGCTGACCACAGAGCAGACCGACGCCAACGGGGAGATTATCTTAAAGGAGCTTGATCCCGGCGTCTATCAGATCACCGAAGTCTCGCCCCCGGCGGGCTATCTTCCCGCCGAGCAGCCCACCCAGCTTATCACGCTTACAGCCAACAAGCTGGGAACGGCGGTATTTGAAAACCACGCCAAGCCAACGCTGACGATCAACAAGATTGACAGCATCACCCGCGCCCCGATCCCCTCGGTAAAATTCCATGTGGACTACGCCAGCAATCAGACCTTTACCGGGGAGATCAACAACCTCGGAGATTTTATCACCGACGAGGGCGGGCAGATCATGATCGACGCCCTCCGGGACGGCTGGTACAAGGTGACGGAGCTTGCCGCGCCCACGGGCTACTCCATCGCAGACCCAGCGACGCAGGAGTTTTACGTCCTCGCCGGGACGGGGAAAACCGTCACCTTTGAGAATACGCCCCTGTCCGCGCTTTGCGTGTTCAAGTATGACAGCGTGACGGGCGAGGCGGTCAAAAATGCCGTTTTCCAAGTCAAGTATCTTTCCGGCACCAGCGGCACGGGCGGCACGGTCATCGGCACCTACCTCACAAGCGCCAACGGCAGCTTTACCGTTACCAACCTCAAGGCAGGAGCCTACGTTGTGGAGGAACTGGCCAGCGACAGCGGCCATGTGATCGATGCCGCCCCGCAGACCGCCTACATCAGCGGCGAGGAACAGGACGTTGTGCAGCTCTATTTTGGCAACGCCCCGAAAGGCAGCGTTTTAATCAAGAAGATTGACGCCGCCACCCGCGCCCCCTTGTCCGACGTGCGCTTTTTCGTCACCGACTCCGGCGGCACGGTCATCGGCAACGGCAACGGGTATTTCACCACCGACAGCGCCGGAACGATCCTCATTGACGACCTCGACCCCGGCCTCACCGTGATCGCAAAGGAGACGGCGGCCAAGGACGGTTACGTTTTGGACGATACGCCTCAGACGGTCAAGGTGAAATCCGGCGAGACGGTCACGCTGGAATTTCGCAACGCGCCCCTCGGCGGGCTGGTGATCCAGAAGCGGGACAGCATCACGGGAGCGCCCCTGTCTGGCGCGACCTTCCGCGTCACCACGTCCAGCGGCGAGTACGCCGACAACTACGGCGGCTATGTTTCGTCCAACGGACTCTACACCACGGGAGCCAACGGGCAAATCCGGCTTTATGACCTCACCCCCGGCACCTATGTTGTGACCGAGGAAAAGGCCCCGGACGGCTACATTTTGAACAGCCAGCCGCAGACCGTCAGAGTATACGCCAACGACACCCAGACCCTCTTTTTTGATAACCCCCCGAAAGGCGCTTTGATCGTCCAGAAGTACGACAGCATTACGAAAGCGCCCTTGTCCGGGGCTGAGTTTAAGATCACCACGGCAAGCGGTGAGCTTGTCCCCGACAATCAAGGGCTGACGAGCAGCAACGGCCTTTACAAGACCGACGCCAACGGGCAGATCGTCCTGTCGAAGCTCAACCCCGGCACCTACGTCGTGACCGAGACGAAAGCGCCCGACAACTACAAGCTGGACGCCACGGCGCAGACTGTCGTAGTCAGCGCCGCCGACACGCAGACCGTGAGCTTTTACGACGAGCCGCTGTGTGTCCTCACCATTCTGAAACGAGACGCCACGACACAAAAGCCGCTGGCAAAGGCCGTTTTCTCCGTGAAGTACAGCAATGGTGAAGCTGTCGGGGAAAACAACGGACGCTATACCACCGACAAGGACGGCATCGCCACTGTAACCGGGATGGCGCCCAACGCCACCGTCATCGTGACCGAGGAAACCGCGCCCACCGGGTATATCAAGGACGCCACCCCCAAGACCACCGTTGTCCGCAGCGGCGCGGCGAACAGCCTCACCTTTGACAACGAGCCTTCCACCACCCTCATTGTCCGCAAATTCATTGAGGGTACGGAGAATGAGCCGCTGTCCGGTGTGGCCTTTAAGGTGGAGTACGGCGACGGCGCGGCTGTCGGCCCGGACGATGGCACCTATTACACGGACAAAACCGGAGAAATCACCCTATCCGGGCTGGAGCCGGGAAAGACCGTGATCGCCCGCGAGATCAAGACGCCGGAGGGCTACGTTTTGGACGGAACGCCGCAGGATATTTTGATTGAGGCGGGAGCTGTCCAGCAGCTCACCTTCTGGAACAAGCGGGCGGGCGCGCTGGTCATCCGCAAGCTGGACAGCATCACAAAGAAGCCTATCAGCGGCGCGGAGTTTTCCGTCACCTATGCGGACGGGCACTTTGTGGACAACGCCAACGGGCATATTTCCAGCAACGGACTCTACACCACAAACCGCAACGGCGAGATCGTCATATCCGGCCTCACGGGAACTGTTGTCGTCACCGAGGAAAAAGCCCCGGACGGTTACATCATTGATCCCGACAGCCGGACGCAGACCGTGACCGTGAACGCCGCCGACACGCAGACCCTTGTGTTTTACAATACGCCTGTGGGCGGGCTGATCATTACCAAGAGCGACGAGGAAACAGGCGCACGGATCTCCGGCGTCCAGTTTGAAGTACGAAAGATGAACGGCGAGATTGTCGGACAGTACGCCACAGACCGCAACGGAACGATCCGGCTCCCCGGCCTCGACAGCGGCTGGTATGCCGTGACCGAATTGAAAGCGGCCTCCGGCTATCAGCTTGACCCCACCCCGCAGACCGTGGAAGTAAAGGACGGGCAGACCGCGACGCTGGCGCTGACCAACCGCAAGACCTCTCGCGTCCTTATCCACAAGATCGACGCCAGCACGGGCAAGGGCATTTATGGCGTGACCTTCCTGCTCTACGACAGCACCCATAACCCCATCGGGGAGTATGTGAGCGATCAGGACGGCTATGTTTATATCGACGACGGCCTCGCGGACGGGCGCTATTATGTGCGCGAAATCAAGGCGGCGGACGGCTATGTGCTGGACACCGAATTGAAAACTATCTATGTCCGCTACGGCGCGACGAGCGAAATCACATGGAAGAACACCGCCATCCGGGGACAAATCCAGATCGTGAAGAAGTCCGCAGACGATAACCCGATCAATGGCCTCCCCGCCGGAACGCCGCTGGAGGGCGCTGTCTTTGAGGTGTATGACAAGGCCGGAAACGTGGTGGACACCATCCGTACAGACCGAAACGGACGCGCCGCGTCCAAGCTCCTGCCCCTGTCCCGGTACACCGTCAAGGAAGTGAAAGCCCCGGACTACTACGGAATCAACCCCACCGTGATGAACGCTTACCTCGAATATGAGGGACAGATCGTGAGCTTTGAAGTCCTCGACGAGAGCGTGGCAACCGGCGTTTCCATCAAGAAAACGGGCTATGCGGAGGTCATGCCCGGACAGCCGATCCGCTACACAGTGACGGGCATTGCCAACACGTCTACCGTTCCCCTCGGTTCCTTCTTCTGGCGGGACACCCTGCCGGGGCAGATCACGCTGACCCAGCTTGTCACCGGCACTTATAACCAGCAGCTCGCCTATAAGATCGTCTACAAGACGAATACCAGCGGCGACAGATACCTGACCCTTGCCGACAACCTCAGCACCACAAAGAACTATGTGCTGGACGCCAGACCCGCGACCCTCGGCCTCGCCGCCAATGAGCGCGTGACGGAAATCATGTATGTTTTCGGCACGGTCAAGGCCGGTTTTGCCGAAGTGGAAACGGCGTATATCTCCGGCAAGGTCAACAGCGGCCTTTCCAATGGCAGCAGCATTGTCAATGTTGCGGACGTGGGCGGACTGTATAACGGTCAATGGATCATGGCGGTATCCCGCTGGAATACCAGCGTCTACGCCAAGACCACGCCCCTGCCCAAGACAGGCTATTGAAAATGCGTCTCACCGTGAGACGTATTTTATCCCGAAGAAAGGGGGCGTTCTTTGCTAACTTTAGGGAGCCTGTTTGATGGAATCGGCGTTTTTCCGCTGGCAGCGGAGCGAAACGGCATTTTGCCGATATGGGCGAGTGAGATTGAAAAAGCACCCATCTCGATCACGAAGCGCCAGTTCCCGAACATGATGCACCTGGGCGACATTACGAAGCTGGACGGCGGGAAAATTCCCGCCGTCCATGTGCTGACCTTTGGCTCACCGTGCCAAAATCTGTCCCTATGTGGCGACAGAAGCGGGCTGGCCGGTGCGAAATCCGGCCTATTCCATCAGGCAATACGAATCATAAGAGAAATGAGGGATGCGACCAACGGAAAATTTCCAATTATCTCTGTTTGGGAAAACGTCATGGGAGCTTTTTCATCAAACGACCGGCTGGATTTTCTGGCCGTCCTCCGATCCTTCCTCGACGCCGAAATTCCAATGCCTTATTCTGGAGGATGGGCGAACGCCGGAATGGTGCGAGGGCGAAGCCCCGATCTGGCATGGAGGCTTATGGACGCCCAGCGTTGGGCAATCCCCCGGCTGGCACGACGGCAGCGGATCTTCCTCGTGGCGGATTTTGGAGGGCGGCGTGCTGCCGAAATACTGTTTAAGCCCCGCCCAATGTTCTCGTCTGTTGTACCTTGCGGAGCGGGCTGGATGCCCGCCGCCGAAGGAGATCGAGGCGCTTTTATTGAAACAGGGGGGCGCATACCCGTCATCCGTCCCTTTCAGATGTACCGTATGCGGGGAGCCGCAAAGGACGGAGAGCAGCACCAATTCCGAGACAGCTTCGGACTTCCAAATGACCCTTTTCCCACTCTTTTAGCGGGCGCTGTGTCGCCGTTCGCCTTTTGGTATGAGGACGACCCGGCGGGCGGCTGTGTGCGTTTTCCGACGGAGACGGAGAGCGAGCGCCTTATGGGACTGCCAGACGGCTGGACGAAATACGGCGAAGATGAGCAGCCCATCCTGCCCGCCCACCGTTACAAGGCGCTGGGGAACTCCATTGCCTTGCCCTGCGCTGATTACATTATGGCGGGGATCAAGGAAGTATTAGACCCATAAACCACAGCCGGAAATGCGTCTCACCGTGAGACGCATTTCCGGCAATCTCACAAAGGAGGCGAATCCCATAGAAGAATACAAATCCGTAAAAAGCACATGGGAGATCAGCAAGCAGATCGCGGATCGTCTGGAGGACTTCGCACCGCAGACCTACCCGCACAGCGAACGGGTGCAGACGGTACGGGCGTTCAACGACATTTTACAAGGGCGCTCCGACCGTGCGATTTCCAGCCTGCTCGACGAGGTGAAGCGGACGCTGGGCGAGGATGGGGCGAGTGCAAGCGCCGAGATCGCAGAGAGCGTCAATGCTTTTCTGGCGCAGCGGCGTATGCTGGCCGTTCCTTATGCCAAGCGCGGCAACAAGCAATATCCGTATGATACGTTCGACCTCGACCCGGAGCGCCCGCTGAAAATGGTCGATCAGCAGATTTACGATCAGGCTGCAAAAGACGGTTTTCCACCCGATTTTTTCCGTGATACGTTTTTCAACGATGTGACGTTCTACTGCTTGCCGGATCATACGGTTTTCAGACATTCCAACCTTTCTGGCTGCACGTTTGCCGTCTGCCGCGTTAAAGAAGCAATGTTTGAGGAAGCGCGCATTTACGGCTCCATGTTCCATAGCTGCCCGCTGGAATACGTCAGCTTTTACAAGGCGACGCTCGCCCACACGCATTTTCACGACTGCGGGCTGCAAAATGCCTCATTCCACGACGCGCGGCTGAAATCGTGTAATTTCTTTGATTGCACGATGGGAGGCATCAATTTCCTTAATGCGACCATAGATGGCGGCGGTTTTGCCTCGGTAGACGCATACGACATCCGCAACCTGCATACGGCGACGATTACGCAGGGCGGCGCCACCCATGAGGAAGTGAATCGCCTCCGCATGGAAATCTACGCCGCGTTGCGTCCGGAGAGTAAGGAGCGCCAGCCTATGCCGCACAAGAAGCGGGAGACGCGATGAACAACCAATCCCGCAACTATGGGCCGTGGATTGCCCTTGCCTTGCCTGTTATGTGGATCGGCGCTGGAATGGCGATGGGTTATGAGGACGGCATGACGATCTTTGAGCTTATGGAGCGTTTTTCCGAATGGGCCGACCATCCGCTGATCATGCGCTGGACGCCCTACACCCTTAAATTCATGTTGATCGCGCTATGCCTCTATGCCTTTGCCGTCGTGCTGTTCCTGTCCACAAAGCAAAACCGCAGGCCCGGCGAGGAACACGGCAGCGCCCGCTGGGGCGACGCAAAACAGCTTGATCGAAAGTACCGGGATAAAGACCCGAAGCGCAACGCCATATTGACACAGCACCTCCGCATGAGCTTAAACAGCCGGCAGCATTTGCGAAATCTCTTGCAAATTATCGTCGGCGGCAGCGGTGCAGGAAAGTCCCGAAACGTCGTCAAGCCGAATGTGTACGAGGCGAACGTCAGCTACATCGTTACCGATCCCAAAGGCGAGCTTGCGGCGTCCGCTATCCCTCTGCTGCTCCGCGAGGGCTATTCCGTCAAGGTTTTCGACCTTGTTGACCCCGAACGGTCAGACTGCTATAACCCGTTCCACTATATACGGAACGACGCCGACGTGTTGAAGCTGATAGCGAACTTTATCCGCAACACCACGCCGAAAAACGCCCACAGCAACGATCCCTTTTGGGAAAAGAGCGAGACGGCGCTGGACAGCGCCCTTATGCTCTACCTGCTCCACGAAGCGCCGCCGCAGGATCAGACAATGGAAATGATGCTGACCATGCTGGAGTACGGCGCGGCGAAGGAGGGCGACGGCGACCACGTTTCCCCGCTTGATCTCCTGTTCCAAGCCTTAGAGGAAGAAAACCCGAATCATATCGCCGTGCGGCAGTACAAGGTTTTCAAGCAGGCCCCCAGCGAAACGGCAATGTCTATTCTCATTAGCGCAGCCGTGCGCCTTGCCCCGTTCGCCCTGCCGGAAATCCAGAGGATCACGGCGACGGACGAAATGGAGCTGGAGCGCCTGGGCGAGAGAAAGCAGGCCATTTTCTGCATCATCCCGGACAGCAACGACGTGTCTCTTAACTTTTTGGTAGGAATGTTGTATAGCCAAGCCTTTCAAGAGCTTTACTACCAAGCCGACAAGGTACACGGCGGCAGCTTGCCCGTTCCTGTGCGTTTGATGTTTGACGAGTTCGCCAACGTCAGCTTGCCGGACGGTTACGAACGTCTCCAAGCCACCATGCGCTCCCGTAATGTCATGGCAACGATCATCCTGCAAAACATTTCACAATTAAAGGCATTGTTTAAGGACTCATGGGAGGGCATCATAGGCAACGCTGACGCCTTTATCTATTTAGGCGGCAATGAGCAATCCACGCACAAATATGTCTCCGAGCTGCTGGGCAAGCAGACCATTGAAACACGCACCAGCAGCCAGAGCAAGGGGAGAAACGGATCGTACAGTCAAAATTTTCAACAGGCGGGGCGCGAGCTTTTGACGCCCGACGAGGTACGGATGCTCGACAACAAAAAGGCAATCGTCCTCATTCGCGGAGAAGCCCCGGTCATTGACGACAAGTACGATCTGATGAAGCACCCCAACATTAAATTTACAGCCGATGGTGGCGCGGCTGCTTATATACACAGTCCGGTTTGCCTGTATGATACGGGCGATCTGGACTTTTCCTTTGCGTCGCTTGACGACGTAGAAATCATTGAAAGCATGGAGGAATCTGCAACATGAAAAACAACCGTATCAACAACCGCAAAAGCGCCCGCCGCATGATGGCGGTATGGACGGTGCTGGCGCTGGC
>JAEEGG010026115.1_pt1 | contig 11179 bp, 8 predicted proteins | sample 9134161 | NCBI WGS metagenome assembly JAEEGG01 (sample SAMN16246543, study PRJNA631951) | gut metagenome | biome: gut microbiome; feature: rumen; material: CR-attached | host: Bos | place: Iran: Karaj | collected 2018-10
CAGAATCGGAGGCTCGTCTTGATAACAATAAACTCTATGACAAAAAAACTGGAATGGCTGTACGCTGCATAAAGGACTTTGGTACTGTGGTGACTCCTTCTAGTAGCTGCGCTGAAGAACCTCCTGTTTCGAGTGTCGAAAATCCTGTGGATACGGTTAGCAGTACAATTATCAAATCGAGCAGCAGTAGTCAAGCAGTCAAATCGAGCAGCAGTAGTAGTGAGGTTGCTGAATCCAGTAGCAATACTTCGATAGAGACTTTTTACATTCATTTCGGGGGGTATTGCTCTTCTGGCCCGTTTTATTGTGATGTCTCAGAATGCTATGACCAAAATTGTGGTAAAGGGTGTATTGAGAATAAAATTAGGGAATTAGGTCGTCAAATGTGCTATGGTAATCAACTTAGTGCTGATTTGTTCGTGAGTGGTTGTCTTAGTGGTTGTGGTTGTTGGATGTGATGTTATACTTTATTTGTAATCCCTACATTGTAGTTCCCTAACTTGATGGCCTGCTCTACGTGGTATTTTTCTGGGTGGTTCAGAATAGTCTTCACGCTCTTGGCGTTGCCTGCCTCGCCATGGGCTGGCTTTTTCTTTTGTAATATCTTTCGATTTTTGCAAACGGTTGTTTGCAAAATAAACCGCCCGACAGACGACCCCTTGTTTTTGAAATTTCGTCATTTTATATTATAGGAACCACCTTAGTAGTGTGTTGCCGGGTTTCACCAGTCTAGTGATGCTCCAGAGTTATTATATGCGTTATTATATGATTCAAAAAGGACAATGCTATGGCTAGACCCATTCGTGAAACTCCGATTCTCTATGGCGAGGATGCTCGTCGTTTTCTTGAAAACATGAAGATTCGCCGACCGGAAACTCCAGAAGCTCGTGCCCAGCGTTTGCGCGATTACGAGTTTATGAAAAAGGCTTACGAACGTGGTATGGCTGAACAGCGTGCCCGAGAAGAAGCTAATGGAGGTATAGATCCGTGGTTCAAGAAGGTATAGATACAGAAAAATTAAGTTTTATTAGGATTCGACCATCTTATTCTGTTAAAAATTTTAATTGCGGTGATCGCGATTTAGATGATTTCATTCTGAATCGTGCGTCTGCATTTCAGAAACATTTGCTTGCTGTAAGCTATGCTTGTACCGATTCTGGTACAGGTCAAGTATTGGCTTATTGCAGCCTTGCAAATGACAGGGTGGCATTGGACAATTTCAGGGATAAAACGGAATTTAACCGATTTCGAAAAAAGAGCGGTTTCCCGAACGAAAAACGTTTGAAAAGTTATCCTGCGGTCAAATTATGCCGCTTGGGCGTTGATGTCTCGGCTAAAAAACATAGAATCGGGACGACAATCCTCAATTACATCAAGTCTATGTTTGTGATTGACAACAAGACAGGTTGTAGATTTTTGACTGTTGATGCGTATTTGAACGCCGTTCCTTTTTATGAAAAGAATGGTTTTCGGTTTATGAATTCTGAAGATGACGATCCGCATACAAGGTTGATGTACTTTGACCTTATGGATTTGGTTGCGTAATTAAATCTAGCAGCAGTAGTCGAGTAGTCAAATCTAGTAGTAGTAAGGATAAAGGGGATCGAATGTTTTATCTTCCGACTTTGATTCCTGCTTGTGCTTCTACTAGTCTTGGTAATGCTCGTTTTATAGAGTGTAAAAGCCCCAATGCTATTGATTGCCTCCAAAAAATAAATGGATGTAATTTTGCTGCTGTTGAATATTGCGGATGTTGGGAAAGCGAAGATGCGTACATATACTATCGCAACAAACCTTAAATTTAAAGAAATGTAATTTTATTGTGTTTTTTGCAATTTTTTCTTAAAAAAGCTATATTCAAGGTATGATTTGCCCGTTTTGCAAGAATGATAACGACAAGGTTGTCGATAGCCGCGTGAGTGGCTCGTCCATTCGTCGTCGTCGTGAATGTTGTGCCTGTGGTCGTCGCTTTACGACTCGTGAATATATCGAAGTTCAGCCGTTGACCGTTATCAAGCGCAGTGGCGAACGCGAACCGTTCCAGCGCGAAAAACTCCAGCGCGGTGTCATGAACTCTTGCAAAAAACGTCCGGTTTCTATGGACGATATCGAACAACTTGTGACGCGAGTCGAAAATTCGTTGCAGATGTCAGAGGGCTTTGAAGTCAGCTACGATCAGATTGGCAACCTCGTGATGCAGGAACTCAAAAAGCTCGATGCCGTTGCTTATGTCCGCTTTGCTTCCATCTATCGTGAATTTAAGGAAGTGGGCGAGTTCGTCGACCAGATCAAGACTCTTGATAAGTAATTCGTCTTTTTTCGAATGGCTTTTGATTTAAAAAACAAGTTAGCGATTGCTTTCGATAAGCGCGCCTCGTTATTCGAGGTAACGGATGCTTTGCGCATTGTGAATGGCGTTGCTGACGGCTTCCCGGGACTTACGATTGACAAGTTCGGTGACCGTTACCAGATGCAGTTTTTTGGACCAGAGCTTTTAACGAGTAAGACTGAAATTGTCGAGGCTGTAGCCGCTCTATTCAATCCAGTTTGTGTTGTGACAAAGGAACGTCTTTCGAGCTCTGGAAAATCGCTCGAGAACGCTCCGATGGATGTCGTGATTGGCACGCGTGAAGATGCCGTGGGAACCGTCCGCGAAGGCAATGCGCATTTCCATGTGGATTTGCTCGATACGATTAATCCGGGGCTTTTTCTCGATATGCGCCATGTGCGTCTCGAAGTCGAAGAACGCTTCCGTGAAATGTCCGGGGAGAGCCTTCGCTTCCTCAATCTTTTTAGCTATACATGCAGTTTCTCCGTGCATGCCCGTCTAGGCGGTGCTGCTGTCGCTACAAACGCCGATATCAGTGGCAAGATTCTTGACAAGGGTCGTGAAAATTATGCCTTAAATGGGCTTGATTTGCGCCCTGGAGAGTTCTTCCGCGGTAACGCTATCGAATACGTTCACTGGGCTCAAAAGAAGGGCTTACGCTTTGATGGTATTGTGCTTGACCCGCCGAGCTTTGCGCGTTTCAAGGGCTTGAACTTCAATGTGCGCGAACACTTGATGCCGCTCGTTGCCGATTGTGCGACGCTTTTAAATCCGGGCGGCTTTTTCATGGTCAGTTCCAACTATAGTGAATTTAACTTGTCTGCGTTTGCCCGCGATGTGCTCGCCGCCGTTTCTTCTGTGCACCCGAAAGCAAAAACGTCTTGGAAAAAATCCCAAGACGTAGACTTTGTCGGTAGCGGTTCTACAAAAGATTCTTGCTTAGTCGCAACTCTTGTAGAGGTTTAATCCTCGCCGCCGTCCATTTCAATTTTGAGCTCTTTGAGCTTGCGCCAAAGTGTGGCACGGCTAATGCCGAGCTTTTTGCAGACTTCAGTCTTGTTGCCTTTGCAAATGCTTAAGGCATGCAGAATGTGCCTGCGTTCCATCTCGTCGAGCGAAAGAATTTCTTCTTCTTCGGCGGGCGCCGGATTATGCGTGATGAACTTCGTCGGGTTGTGCGTCAAAAGTCCTGCGCTATCCGTCTTGCCCGAAATCGGTTCAAAATGAATCGGCTTTCCGAATGGATTCTCGGCGGACTTCTCGTCATCTTCCGTATCTTCGACTTTGTTGTAAATAGACTCGCTGGAGCTTTCTTTATTGCTGCCGGCTTCCTTTATATGTGGAATGGCGACTGTCTTTTCACGGGCTTCTACTTGCACGTATTCAGGCAGGTCTTCGAGCTTGATGACTCCACCTTCCGAAAGCACAATCGCGTGCTCCATGATGTTTTCGAGCTCGCGGATGTTGCCGGGGTAGGGGTACTTTGTCAAAGCATAAAGAGCGGCTGGTTCAAGGTCGAGAATTTCCTTGCCCTGCGCTTCTTTGTTCTTTAAGATAAAGTAACGAATTAAGTTCGGGATGACGGGCTTCCTGTCGCGGAGCGGCGGAAGCTGCAAGTGGAACGTGTTCAAGCGGTAGTAAAGGTCTTCGCGGAATCGACCTTCGTGCATGGATTTTTGCAAATCGCGGTTCGTTGCAGCTATAATGCGGATGTCCAGGTAACGGGCGTCCGTTTCACCCACGCGACGAATTTCGTGACTTTGCAGAAAACGTAAAAGCTTGACCTGGGTTGCCAGTGAGAGTTCGCCGACTTCGTCCAAAAAGAGCGTACCGCCATTGGCGGATTCGAACAAGCCCTTCTTGTCGGCGGTCGAACCTGTGTACGATCCCTTCTTGCTACCGAAGAGTTCGCTTTCCACGAGGTTCTCGGGGATGGCGCCACAGTTGACTGGCACAAACGGTTCGTTTGCACGCTTGCTGTAGCGGTGGACGACGTTTGCCAAAAATTCCTTGCCCGAACCGGACTCGCCGGTTATAAGCAAGGTGCTGTTGGTCGGTGCGACCTTATAAACTGTCTTTAGAATTTTGCGCATCTCGGGCGTGTCGCCGAGAAGGCTGTCCAACACCTGGGATTCCATGAGCTGCGTGTTGGACTTGTTTTGCTGCTGAGCCTGGATTTTGCTTGCCGTGCTCTCAAGGAGCGATAGCGTGACCGGCTTCTTCAAAAAGCTGCTGGCTCCACGGGTAATGGCGCTAGCAGCTCCCTGCCAGTTGCGGTCATCGCACAGTACAAAAATCTCGATACCAGGCTGGCGTTCCTTCAAATAGCTGATCAAATCCATATTGTCGAGCATTAAAAAAGGAACCTCGATAAACGCAAGGTCTATCGACGTCTTTTTAATTAGCGGCATCAAAGTCTTGTCGTCGGAGCAGACCAGGAGGTTCGTTCCGGCTACAGACCAGTTCCGTTGTAGCTCCTCGACAAATTTCCGATCAAAATCAGCGATCAGGATATTCATCATTTATGCTATTACGAATGTACCTTGATGATCTCGTCAACTTTGTTGCGGAGCTGCTGGAGGTCCAGCGGCTTGCTGAAAATAGCAGCAACATCGAAATGCTGTGCCGTTGCAAGGTAGTCTTCGGCGGAGGTGCGTCCACCACCACTAATCGCAATAACCCTGTCGCTAAGGCCCATGCGGCGGAGATCGAGGATGACTTCGAAGCCATCGCCTTCCGGCATGATGATATCGGTGATAATCACATCATAAGTATTCTTCTGATAAAGCGACTTGGCTTTCTTACCGTTGCATGCAGTATCGACAGTGTAACCTTTCAATTCCAAAGCAGACTTCAACATGAGGTTGAGCTGAGCGTCATCGTCAATGATGAGTATTGTAGACATTAAGCCTCCATTTTCTCGTTTCTTATAGACCAATATAGATTAAAAATAGTTCCTTCGCCCAATGTTGTTTGGACTGTATAGCCCGCATTGCCTTCTTTTAGCAGTCTTAATGCGGATGACAAGCCCAAACCGAGTCCTTCACCCGGTGCCTTGGTCGTAAAGAACGGTGAAAAGATGCGTTCGAGGGTGGCGGTGTCCATGCCGGTACCGGTATCCTCGACTGTAATTTTGGCGTACGTGCCCGCTTCGATCTGCGGGGCGTATGGTGTAATGAGCGGTTCCGTGAGCACTTCGCGCTTGAGGGCAATCGTGAGCGTACCGCCGTTTTCCTTCATGGCGAAAATGGCGTTGTTCGCGAGGTTGCTGATAATACGGTCGAGTGCAGATACGTTTCCGATGATGCGGATGTTCTTGTCGAGGTTTTCTGCCTTGACCTTCACGTTCGGCGGGAGCGTAATCCAGAGCTTCTTCACCACGTCGTCGATAATCATGTATGGCGCAAATTCTGTCAGCTTGTCCTTTTCGGATGTCTTTCCGCGGATGGTGTTCAAAAGCTCTTCGAGCGATTCCTTACCGCGTGTTGCTGCCTTTCGGGCTTCCTGGATAAACATGTAAGCTTGGTTGTCCTTGTCGAGCACTTCAAGGGCGAGATCGCAGAAGCCGATTTGCGAGCCGAGAATGTTGTTGTAGTCATGCGCAAAGCCACCGCAGATGGTGCCCAGTTCTTCGAGTCTCGAATGGATGTGCTTTTGTTCCTGCAACATGTCGCGTTCTTTTTCGAGACGCATTTCCTTGGTAATATCGATTTTGATACCGATGATTTTGTACGGTTTGCGGGGCGCCATAATCGGGATGAACATGTTGTTGAAAATCATGATATCCTTAGCAGCACCCTTGCGGACTGCCATATTGTAGTCGTCCTGCTTCAAAATTTCGATATCGTCTTCTTCATCCTGGTCTTCGTTAAACGATCTCTTAATTCGTTCGTAAGAAATAAAGCTTTGCGGTTCGCCTTCGTTACGGGCTAAGAGTTCCTGCGGCAAAATCTTGCTGTCCGGTTCTGATGTCTGGAGCAGGTTTCCGCGGCTCTTGATGTCTGTCTGGTTTTGCGTCATGAACACGCCCTGTTCGTTCTTGGACCAGAAGCGGAAGGGGAGTGTACTGATAAGCGTGTCTAAGAAGTACTTACTTTCATCGACCTTCTTCTTCCAGATGTTCAGTCGTTCCTGATAACGGATTTGGTCGAGCTGGTATTCCTTGAACTGCTCATCGCGGGTCTTGATAATTTGCTGGTAATGCAGCGTGTTGGAAACATCGCTGAAAAAGGCGACGTTATAGTTTGTTGTCAATGACTGGCGGATTTCAAAAATAGAGACATTAAAAATATGGTCTTCGTTATCGATTTTGACTCTAATCTTGTTGTAGGTCGATTCTCTTGCCGGGTCTTGTATTTGCGGGAATATGGACGTGATTTTCTTGTTGTGGAGGGCTTCTTGCGTTGTGTGTAAAATTCCAAGAGCTGCTGGGTTTGCAAGCTGGATTTCACCTTTGTAGTTGTAGTAGATAAGCCCGTCTACCATCTTGTCTTTTAGCTTGTCCAAAAACCAGGATGCGCTTTTGTTCTTGAACGATACGGAAGTGAAATATTGCCCCGAAAGGATTGCCAAGAATACAGAGATGAATTGCGACCATTTGAGGAATTGGTCGTAGTTACTGAATTTTGTGGAAATGGGAATAACGAAATCGAAGAGTGCCGCCAAGGTTACAAAGAATACAAACGAGGATAACATGTAAATGCTAACCTGGTAGGGGAGCGTCGTATCGCTAGTTTGTACAATGTTGCGTAGAATATTGTAGGCGGTAACGATGATGTTGGGGACTACGAATAAGCAGAACAGTAAAGAATAAAAGTTGAATACAGGGCGTTCTGCAAAGGGATGGTAGCCAAAGAAGTTTAAATTGGGAATGAAGCTAGGATTACTGATAAAGAGATATGTCGAAACGAGAACGGCTAAAGCTCCGAAAATATTCATGAGCTTCCAGCCGTTCTTGCGCTTTATCTTGAGACTGATTTCTGCGGTATGGTGTATGGCGTTCCCGAGCTGGATCCAGCCAAGGGCTGCCGCGCAGAATATGAGTTGCCTTGCCGTATAGGCTTTGGTCCCTGCAATAAAGTTATCGCCACTAAAGAAAATGTCGCCTATCAAGTTGCTCGCTTGCCAGAATATGCTGATGATGACCAGCTGGTGTATGGGGCGAGGAAGCTGCTTGACTGACGTCTTTTGACCAAGCATGATGGGAAAATAGCATACGATGATCAACGCTACTACAGTAAGCGTTATAACGTAGGGCGAGTTTGTAAATAGACTCTCTTGCATATTTTCCCAGCTTCTTGACCTTTTTACTTAGTTCTCTTGATGCCGAAGGTCTTTGTCTGATCGAACGAACTCTTCGTCGAGAAGTTCTTGATGAGCTTCTCGTCTCCCTTGACATCAGGATTGTTCATGTTTGGCGTAAATGTAGCTTCTATTTCTGCCTTGTAAATGTAGGCTCCAGTACCAACGGCTCTGTCATCCTTGGTGCGGATGCCAGACGGGGCCTTGTTTGCCCATTCGATGGCGAATTCCACCAGGTTGTTCGTCGAGAGGTACTGTTTCGGATCTACACTGAACGCTTGCTTGAACCTATTAACAAAGTTACCGAGGTTCGAGTATATCGGAATGCTGAACTTGACGAGGAGGCTTTCCCATGCGCATTCTTCACCAAACGAAGAGCCGCGCGGAACAGTCAGCTTCACGTCAAAGATGGCACCGCCGATATCTGCTGAGTCAATGGCGGTTTGTGTGACCTTGCCGCCCTGGATGAGGTCGAACTTGTTGTTCGACGGATTCCTGATGTAGAATCGCATGGTCTCGTCGGTGTTGACCTTAGAGCGGTTGAGCGAATTAGCATCGGTAACGGTTTCGCGGAGATGCACGTCGAACTTGATTTTCGGAGCGCCCTTGCCGTTGACCAAAACCCAGGGAACATCAAATTCAGGATAGTTGCCATTGGCATCCTTGAATGTGCTTGTCATCATGGAACCCATTCTCACATAGTCGCCTTCCATGACTGTGCCTGCGAGGCTGTTCATGTAGAGGAAGGTGAGGCTCGAATTGCTCTGCGAGAAGCTCCATGCGGAGAAGTTGCTGCTAAACGCATTGGAAAGTCTTTCGGCACGCTTGTGTCTGTAGAATTCCTGAGTCGAGTCTGCAACAACGAGAGGTTCGCTGACGGTAATGTTCAGAACGTCGGCAGAGTTTGTCTGGTTGATTGTTGCGGAAACAAAGACCGGACCGACCTTGTCTTCGGCGAGGACCGAGTTCGATTCCGTGGCGGCGCCTGTACCGAGGTACTGCGTGACAAGACCTGCATGAGTCAGCATCTTTCCACCTGGGAGTGCTCCGTCGTAGTTACCTGCGGTATTGCCGAACTGGAACGGCTTTTCAAGGTCGATAGCGAGGTTTTCACCGTTGAGGGCGAACTTGCTCTTTTCGACCTTAAGCGTTTCTGGCTTTGCGATACCGAAGATGATTTCGAGCGTATCCGGTGTGTGCTTGGCGTCAAGTGCCTTGGAGAACTGTACGTCGACGTGGCTTGCATAGCCGTTCTTATCCTTGTCGGTAATGACGGCGTAAGTCATCGGGATCGGGAGAATCTTCAGGAGGATTTCGACCTTTTCTGGTGTGCAGAGACCGGCTACGCCGTTGCCGTTCAAGTCCTTGATGGAACCTGCCGGGTCGAGTTGTCCCCACATGCCTGCAGTGACTACAGAATTGTTGCTTGCATCAAAGGCGATTTCGAAGTCCCAGATGTTCTTCGATTCATTGTAAAGCTTAGCCGAGAGGACCGTCGGTGTAGCAGCCTTTGTAATGCCGTCTGCTGCGTAAAGGATGAGCGGGAAGTTTGTGCCCGGAGCAGAAATCGGTTCGCTAAATTGCAGATAAACGTGATCTGCGTTTGCCGTATCCTGGCGTTCGAGGACTGTAGCTGAAAGGAGTGCGGGCGGAATGCCGTCGGAATAGGAATCTTCGACGGTCTTGACCTGTCCTTCGATATTACTTGTAAGTGTAATCTTTCCTGTGGCGTTTGTTACGATGTCCTTGATGTCGTCAAATTCGACAACGAGCGACTTGCCATTAAGGGATTTGACCTTGTTCGCATTGATGGTCGTGTTTCCGTAAGTGAACGAAATAGACGTGAAACTCTGGTTTGCCGTATATTCCGAAGAAAGCGTGATGTCCATGGCATCCGGGATGTGGTCGCAGTTCAAGTCCACAATCTTTGCCACGTCGATAATCGGCCAAGGCGGCAATTCTTCGATGTCGAGTTCCGCAACTGCCGGCGTGTAGGCGTAATCTGCGGTATTGGCGTGTGTTGCAGAAATAGTTGTCTTCACGGCGACCTTGGAGCTCACGTAGATTGTCGCAACACCGTCATAAAGCGTTATGGTTGTTACCGGAATAGTGGCTGTGGGGTCTGTATAGAAGAGGACATTCGGATCATCGCTAACCAATTCGACGTTCAGGTTCTTTTCGTCCTTGTAGAGCTCGAGATTGCTGTCGAGGAGCGAAATCTGGACTTCAATGAACTTGTCCTTATAACCGACAATATTGCTCTTGTCGAAAACGAGGTAACGTTTTTCGAGCGGCTTCGTGATACTGTCGATTTCAACGTTGCTACGGACCACGGCACAGGCGCAGTCATACTTGTTTTCGTCCTTCATATTGGCATTTCGGTTATGCCAGGTGACCCATTCCATGTAGTTGTTGCCGTAGGCGAGAGTCGTATCTGTACCGAAGGCGATAGAGTCGGTGCGCTTGGTGTTGGGGTATTCAAACTTGTACGGGTTGCTGTTCATTTCAACAGCATCGAGGACACCCGTCGGCGAAACCTTACTTGTGGCGGCGTACGTTGTGAGCGGATCGACCTTTTCAGCAGAATATCTTGGGCTTACGAACGGGCTTGTGAACGTTGTTTCGATGGTGCGTTTGACTTGCGGCCCATTTTCAGGTGTGTAGTCCGGACCGTAACCATAGATGTGCTTGCCGTGGTAATAGACGGTAATATAGGGGTCACGGGTAAAGGCAACGACTTTTTCACCGTTGGAATTGTGTTCAAGGAATGTCGTTTCAGAACCCTTGAAGTAAGGAGCTTGAGTCAAGTCAATGCCTTCGAAATGTTCCGGATCGGTTTCTTCGGTGTGTGCGCGGAGTGACCAGGAACCTTCGATGTCCTTGAATTTCACGGTCTTTACATTAGGATCGTAGTTGTGGAAGATGATTTGGATAATCAGCTGTCCAGAAACTTCTAGTTTGCCTTTGACGTTAATGGGGAGATAATAGCCTCCAAAACCGTCTTCCTGAGCGCTTCCGAATGTAACGCTAATCGGCTTACCCATTTGACCGTCTCCACCGAAGTTCTGGTGGCTGTTTCCGAGGGCGGAGAGGTTTGGATCCTTGAGGTACATACGCACTTCAAAGTCTTCGAATGGCACGGTGTCGTTGTTTGAAAGCGACATGATGAAGGCATGGCAATCTTGCCATTGACTACAGGCGGCTTCGTTGCTGTAGGAACTCGGCTTCAAAGAAATGTCGAGGTCTGCATAGGTGGCGTGGGATTCTGTTGTGAAAGAGTATTCTTCAGAAGTCTTTGCGCCCGAGGAAACGGTAAAGTAATAGGTTGTACCCGCTTCAAGTCCTGTGAGTTCAGCTTCGTGGAAAAGGACGGCGCTGCCACTTGCATTTTGGGTTTCAGTGTAGGCTCCCTTGGCCTTTCCGTAGTTGACGACGCCGTTCAGACGGTCGGTGCTCCACCAGTAAATCTTTGCACTGCGATGGTCGACCTGGCAAATCGTAACTCCCTTGATTTCAGTCATTTTGGGAGTCATGGTAAAGGAGTACCAA
>JAEEGG010026118.1_pt1 | contig 11178 bp, 13 predicted proteins | sample 9134161 | NCBI WGS metagenome assembly JAEEGG01 (sample SAMN16246543, study PRJNA631951) | gut metagenome | biome: gut microbiome; feature: rumen; material: CR-attached | host: Bos | place: Iran: Karaj | collected 2018-10
GGTTGGGGTTCTTGTCCCCTTTGTGCTTGGGGACGAACTTGGTTGACATTTCAGGCATACAAGTATGTTTTATCGTTGTTTCCAAGCAGTGACTTCGGAGAGCAGCCAGTCAGCGAAGGCCTGAACGCCTTCACCGGTCCTGGCGCAGATGGGAATGACCTGAGCCTTGGGGTTGCGCAGGCGGATGTATTCCCGGCATTTTTCCATATCGAAGTCAAAATACGGAAGGACGTCCGTCTTGTTGATTACGACCACGTCGCAGACGGAGAACATCAAGGGATATTTCAACGGCTTGTCATCCCCTTCCGGGACGGAAAGGATCATTGCATTGCGACAGCTTCCGGTATCGAATTCGGCCGGACAGACGAGGTTGCCGACATTCTCCAGCACGACGAGATCGAAGTCCTCGAGAGAGAGGTTGTCCAAGCCCTGGCGAGTCATCTCGGCGTCCAGGTGGCACATGCCACCGGTATGGAGCTGGATGGATTGGATGCCGGTCTCCTCCTTGATCTTGACGGCATCGACATTGCTGTCGATGTCCGCCTCCATCACGGCGATCCGGACCTTGTCTTTCAAAAGGTTGATCGCCCTTATCAGAGTGGTGGTTTTTCCGCTGCCGGGCGAAGACATCAGGTTCAAAAGATATACTCCTTTGGCCTTCAACTCCCTTCGGAGTTCATCGGCGTCCTTCTCGTTCTCTGCGAAGACGCTCTTCTTTATCTCGATTACTTTCACTTCGTCCATATCGAAAGCGAAAAGACTCTTTTTGGTTATTAATCGTATGGTTAAAACGTTGCAAAGTACACATTTTATCGATCAAAACCAAATTATTCGACATCTGGACGAAAACTGCTCGGACTAGCCCGGATGGGGCCTATCTTGTCGAGAAACGGTAAACGACCGTATGGTGATAGGTCTCTCCCGGGCGCAGCACAGCATTGCCGGGGAACTCGGGACGGTTGAGTGTGTCCGGATACAACTGCGACTCCATGGCGAAAGCCAGGCGGTTACCCGTAAAGAACTGGAGGCCGGGCTTATCATTGAGGACTTCCATCACCCTTCCCGAAGCCGGAGAGTAGGCGCTGGCAACAAGGCCGAACTGCCCTTCCTCAGCATGGTTCAGACAGAAGTTCTGGTCGAAGCTGCGCACCATCCCTTCGGGGATCTCCGGGGCCGGAGCGCCTGGGCCTCCGAAGCCGCCACGCCCGGCGGGAGCGGCAATCTGCCTGTCTCCAAGCACTACGGGCTTGCGGAAATCATACGGAGTCCCCTCCACCGGCAGAAGTTTTCCCGTAGGGATAAGGGAGTTGTTCACTTCCGTGATGGCATCGGCGTTTATCCAGATGACATGATTGAGGACATTCTCCGCCGGGAATCCGTCGAGGTTGAAATAGACGTGATGGGACAGGTTGCAGACGGTAGGCTTGTCCGTCGTAGCCCTGTAATCGATCGCGACACCGTCGTCTTCGGTTATGGAAAACGTCAGGAAGGTCTTCAAGGTTCCCGGGAATCCGTCCAATCCATCTTCGAGGACACAACTCAGCACGACGGAATCATCGGCGACCTTTTCCACGTCCCAGACGGTATGGTCAAATCCGTTCCTTCCCCCATGGAGGGTATGCTCTCCGTTATTCTTGGTCACTTCGTACTTCACACCGTCCAGGGTGAACGAGGCATTCCCGATACGGTTGGCATAGCGGCCGAGAGCCGACCCGACAGGATTCCGGCTGAATGTCTGGTACTGCTGGATATTGTCGTTATGACCTACGACATTGGTATAGTTTCCGTTTTTGTCCGGAGTATAAATACCCACGATATAACCGCCGTAATTGGTTATCTGGGCGGTGATCCTGCCGTTCGTAATAGTGTAGAGGGAAACCGGCTTGCCATCGATTTCGGTTTCAAAGTCGGATTTGTCCAGGAGATCGCCCGGAGCCTTTGTCTGTGCATTTACAAAGACGCCGCAGAACAGTGCCAAAGCACATATGACTGCAGACCTGATAACGCCTATCTTTTTCATACAAGCTATTGATTGGTTATTTGCAAAAAATTCATTCCCAGAAGTCTCTCAGCAGCCTGTTGAGCATGGACTCCATGTCCCTGCCGTTGAGAGGATCTTTCTCAAGGAAAGGCAGAGGATGGATATAGTGGACTATCTCATCACTTTCAGAGTCTATCACCACGCAATACATGTTGCAGTCATAAGGGGTCTTGTTCTCGGGATTCGAATATGGCTCGTATGTCGATTTCTTCTTACCGTCATCATTGTCCTTGTCCTTCTTGCTGAGTATCGCATCAAGGACGGCTCCGATCGCGTTTCCGACGGCCTCTTGCGTCTCCTCATAACGTATGGCCTCCCTGGAACGTATGTAACCGGAAGAAAAGATGACGACGCCATACCGGTGACCGCTGCGGTCAATCGCATCGAGGAGGTCTTTCGGGACCCTCACCCTGTCCAAGCGGGATGTCGAGACCGAACCGATGTTCTGGATCCACTTACGGATTTCACGGTCCGACCCGTCATAATCCATATATATGACCCCCGAGAACGGGTATCTTTGTGAAGAGACAATGCTGGCTATGAGATCCGCAGCTTCATCGGACAATTCATAATCATACACGGGCTTGTTCTTCCTGTCATAATAAAGGATATCAGACACCGGTTCTATGAAAGCATATTCGTCTACGCTTTTCAGATTGAGATTCTCGGAAGATGAATACTTGACAGGGCCGCAGGAAGAGACAGCGACCGCAACTGATAACGCTGATAAAACAAGTCGAATTCTCATTGGTTTAATTTTTGTCGTTTGAATACGCGAATATAGCATATTGAGTGGTTTTTTTTGTAAATTGCTGCAGATTATTGATTGGTTATGTTTTGGATCATTGCTCTTGCCGTCATTCTAGCCCTCGTCGGAACTGCTTATCTTCGAGGCAAGTGCGACGGGCTTATTGCCGGTTATAACACTTCTTCACCAGAGAAGCAGAAGCAGTATGACATCAAACGCCTACGGCTGATTGTCGCCTGTTTCCATTATGTTCTGGCCGCCCTGTTCTTTCTCTTCCTTATGAAGAATGCTGATTTAGCCGCAGGTATCTTTTATCCCTGCTTGGCCGTTTTGGCAATCGTCGCAGTAGTTTTAGCCAATACTTGGGCGAAGAAAAAAGGCAACTGAGTTAGATTTTCTCAACGTCATGGAATATATCAGGGTCACAAAAGACAATCTGGAACGGGAGCATATTTGCTGCGCGATTTCAAATAATAAAGATGTGCAAGTGTCGTCCAAGAAAGCCTGGCTGGCCGAACGCTTTGACGACGGATTGGTTTTCTTGAAGAGCGTTGAACGAGGGAAGTGCTTCATCGAGTTCATCCCTGCTGAAAATGCCTGGAACCCTATCGTGGCTGACAACTATATGTACATCGACTGTCTATGGGTATCCGGATCTTTCAAAGGTCATGGTTATTCCAACGACCTTCTTGAAGAGTGTATCAAAGACAGCAAAAACAAGGGGAAGATTGGACTATGCATCCTTTCTTCTGCCAAGAAGAAACCTTTCCTCTCCGATCCGAAGTTCTTGGACCATAAGGGATTCAAGATATGTGACGAAGCCGATAACGGCATCCAGCTTTGGTATCTGCCGTTCTCTGCCGACGCCATTGCCCCAAGGTTCAAAGAGTGTGCGAAGCATCCTCATATCGACGAACCGGGCTATGTACTGTATTACACCAGCCAATGTCCCTTTAACGGTAAATACGTTCCGGTTCTTGAAGCCTTGGCGAAGGAACAGGGGGTACCGTTCAAAGCAATCCATCTGCAAAGTAAGGAGGAGGCACAGAGCGCTCCTACGCCCATTACTACCTATGCATTTTTCAGTGAAGGCAAATACGTTACGAACGAGCAGATGAACGACAAGCGCTTCCTTAAGGTGATCGGAAAGCAAGAATGAGAATTATATAAAACGGAATTTAATGAAAAAGAATCTATTTGCATTGGTTTGTTTTAGCCTGCTTCTTTTCCTCAGCAGCTGCCAGTCCCAACCTGAGTATTGCACTGTAAAAGGAACGGTCAAGGGTATCAAGGATGGGATGAAACTCGAATTGGAAGATGCGTTCGACCACTTCAACGTGATTGGAACGACTCGGGTCAAGGACGGGTCCTTTGAGTTCCATCCCCGCGTATCGGCCCCGACCCATGTCTATTTGTATTCAAAAGAAGGGAAGCAATTGAAGGACTTTTTCTTGGAGCCGGGAACAATCGTTGCCGATGTCGATGCTACGGATGAGGATGACATGTCCATTTGCGCCACCGGTACACCGGCTAACGACTTTGAAAGGGATATCGACCTCCTTTATTTGAACGGAGAAGATGATGCGGCCCTCAGGCGATGGAATGAGATTATCAATGCCGGGGAAAACGGCATCCTTGCGTTGTATTACGCAGGCAGTGTTTCCAATTCTGCCGTAGAATCTCTGAATATCCTGGACCATTTGGCTCCGGAGATCGCATCGAAGACATACATATCCGAACTGCGTGAAGAATTGACTCGTCGAGCAAAGACGGAACCGGCATTGGCTGGAGCTGAAGGACAGAACTATTACATCGATATGGAATTTCCCGATATGGATGGAAATCCTGTCAGCTTGAGTTCTGTAGTCAACAACCCGGCAAATCGCCTGGTCCTGCTGGACTTCTGGGCTACCTGGTGCGACCCTTGCCGGGACGCCATCCCTTCTTTGAAAGCATTGTATGCCGAGTATCACGGAAAAGGGTTGGAGATTTACTCGGTTTCTGAAGACCCGAAATCAATGGAAGCGGACTGGAAGTCTTTTCTCGCTGAAAACGTGATGAACTGGATCAATGTTAAGGACACAAAACCCGGTCGGAATGACAACGGGGTTTGGTTCGAGTATGCTCTTGACGGTATCCCGACTACGATTCTTCTGGACGGGGAAACAGGAGCAATCCTGCACCGGGGTAATCTTCAGGATGCAAGGGCGATGATAGCCTCCATACTTGAGTAAATCTGATTCGTTATCTCGTTGATCTTTTCAACGATATCCTTATAGTTTTTGGTGATGTCGTTTTGAATGTCAGCATTAGCAGGTATCCGGAATCCTTGGGAAGAATGTCCGGGCCTTCCTGATGGTTATCCGCGCCGGAGCCGACGAGCGGGAGAGGTTCGTTCCACAAGCGGATACAGGTCCTGGTGGCGATGTTGACTCTTATGTGCTTATGCAAACGCTGACGGGACAAAACCACCTGCTGGAACAGCTCCACGCCGCTCCCCGGTACATCCAGGATGGAGAATGGGTTGAATTGGAACGTGTGCTCCGTCTCCGAACAGGCAATCCTTCTGGGCATTTCGCCCGCCTCCGTCACCAAGGCCCGCCAGCGGCTTAAGGCAAAATTGAAACTTATATAGAGCCATGGACATAGGGGATCTCGAAACCCATATCGCGGGGAGTCAACCAAATATCTGCCAGATTTGCGTTCTGAAGGACGGGCAGGAGATCTATTCTCACGAGTGGAATGGGTATAAGAGGACAGACTGTACGCACATCATGTCCGCCACGAAGAGCATAATGGCGCTGCTTGTTGGAATCGCCGTCGGAAAGGGAATGATCGGCAGTGTGGATGACAAGGTCCTTTCCTACTTTCCGGATTATCAGGTAAAACGTGGAGAGCGGACTATTTATGACGTTACGGTGAAACACCTTCTCACCATGCGTGCCCCGTATAAAGGGAAGGGCGATCCTTGGAGCAAGGTTTGCTCCAGCATGGATTGGACGAAAGCCTCACTGGATTTCCTTGGCGGGAGGAAAGGGATTACCGGCGAGTTCAACTACAAGACGGTTTGCCTGCATATCCTTTCCGGCATCCTGTTCAAGGCGACCGGGATGCAGACCGTGGATTTTGCCAACAAGTACCTCTTTGGCCCGCTCGGAATAGCCGTGCATTCGAATTATTATGCCATGTCTGCTGAGGAGCATGTACGGTTTACCATCGGCAAAGAACCTAAGGAGAATGTCTGGTTCGCTGATCCTCAGGGACTGGGAACTCCGGGATACGGACTTTGTATGTGCGCGGCGGATATGGCCAGAATCGGTCAGTTGTGCCTCCAGAAAGGCATTTGGAATGGCAGGCAAATTGTTCCGCATCAATGGATCGAGGAGATGACCAGACCACAAACGGTTGAAAGCAAATACTTCCGTGGAATGTCTTATGGGTATCTATGGTGGATTGTCCATCCGGGGAAAGGCGTTTATGCGGCCGTAGGCAATAGCGGAAATGTTATTTACGTGAATCCGGATACCAACATGGTGGTTGCAGTTTCCTCTTATTTCAAGCCAACCGTTTTTGACCGGGTCGATTTCATAGAAGAAGTTCTGCTGCCAGCGATTGATGTTTTGTACTGAAACAGGTTTACAGATTTGGAACTTACTGATTTGTAAATAATCGATTTATAGGACATTGCTGGTTTTTTAATGCCTACCCTACAGCCTGAAAGGGCAATTACAAAGTTAAACTTTTTCGCGGAAGGACATGCAAGCAAGACGAAACAATAACCGATAGAAACGTAACAATCGGTATTTGTGTAAAGAATCCACCGCCCGGCCATAGAGGCCGGGCAGGGTTTCGTGCGGGGTCGTTAACTTATATCTAACTTTCCCGGAAGATATGGAAAGGATGTATCTAATTGATATACAAGCTATTGGTACTTAATCTTGAAATAGTTGAGCAGCGCCTTGTAGTTGTCCTGAGCAGTGAGGCAGGTGTCGGTGAGATAGCCGTTGATATGGCCCCATTCGCGAAGGCCACGGTAGTAGAACAGTTTCAATTTGTCCGTGATGATGAACGGGACGATTCCGTTAGCCAGGCATTCTTTGAACAGGATTAGTCGCCCTACGCGGCCATTTCCGTCCTGGAATGGATGGATCCGCTCGAACTTCTGGTGAAAGTCGATGATGTCTTCCAGCGTTTTCTCCTTTTTTGCATGGTAGGCGGATAGTAAATCCTTTATCCTGCGATGGACCTCCTCCGGTGGGCAGGTGTCCATCCCTCCCACCTCATTGGGCAGTTTCTTGTAATCGCCCACATGGAACCAGGTTTTCCGACTGTCCGACGTGCCGGATTTCAGGATCCGGTGCAATTCCTTAATCAGGTTCTCGGACAGCTTTTCATCGGCCCGGTCGATGATCAGGTCGATGCATCGGAAGTGGTTGGTCGTCTCCACGATATCGTCGACATTCACGCTTTCGTCCGAAATGCCGATGGTATTGGTCTCAAAGATGAAACGCGTCTGCTCGTGCGTCAGCCGGCTCCCCTCGATGTGGTTGGAATTATAAGTCAGGTCAATCTGGGTACGATGATAGATTCCTCCGCGAACTTGCCCATCCTTCTCTTCCCGGAGCCTTTTCAACAGAGGCGTCTCCTTGACCTTGCCTTTCCGGGGCAGGGGAGCATCGACAGGGATACTCCAAGTCTTCCCCACGAGCACGGCCCCCTGCATCTTTCCGGCCGCGCACCAATTCCTGACCGTCCTTTCCGGAAGGTCATGAAGCTCGGCAAATTGGCTGACAGTCATGAAATCCATATCGGCAAAAAACCTTTGGTCCCGGATACAAATATAATAAAACTTGCCGATATCGGCAAGTTTTAGGGGATTTCGTACGTGACCGCTATCAATTATCGAACCGATTATGATGATTTTTTAGATGTGTACCATTTGGTATTCAATCAGATTATGGATTAACTAAAGAAGCCGGACTCTCAGTTTTTTTGAACATACAGTCTCTCTCCGTGTTTGATAATATGCCGTGGAATTCGTATGTTTGTTCAGATATTGCAGCGGAATCAAGTGATGAGACAGTCGATTGCCATCTGTGGGCTGGATTGCGAGAAGTGTGATGCCTACATTGCCACGAAGGATAACGACCAGGTTCTTCGGGAGAAGACGGCCAGATTATGGTCCGAGTTGAATCATGCGCCCATCTTGCCGGAGCATATCAACTGCGACGGTTGCCGCATGGACGGAGCCAAAACCGTCTTCTGCAGCTCGTTTTGTGAGATTCGCAAATGCGCATTGGCCAAGGGATTTGAGACTTGCGGCGACTGCACAGAGAAGGATACTTGCTCGAAGGTGGGCGTTTTCTGGCAGAACAATCCTCAGGCGAAGAAGAATCTGGAAGTGGGTATTTATTACAAGAGAGAGAAACGATATCAATATGTGACCTTGCGGGATAGACCGGACCTGAAGGATGCGGCGGCAACGTGGTTTCATGGCAAATGGAACGTGCCCAAAGAGGCATATCTGGAATGTATGGAGGCATATCTGGACCACGAAACGGATTATGGCTGGTATCTCTGTCTTGACGGATCCCGCATCATCGGTGGTATGGGTGTTATCGAGAACGACTTCCACGACAGAAAGGACTTGTCGCCCAATGTTTGTGCCGTTTATACCGAAGTAGAATACCGCAGTCAGGGTGTTGCCGGTGAGTTGTTGGACATGGTTGTCGAGGATATGAGGTCGAAGGGAATCACTCCGCTCTATCTGGTGACGAACCATACCGGTTTTTACGAGCGATACGGATGGGAGTTCCTGTGCCTGGTGCAAGGTGATGGCGAGCCGGAAATGTCCAGGATGTATCTTCATCGGTAAATTGGCAGGATCATGGAATATATCAGGGTTACAAAAAACAATTTGGAGCAGGAGCATATCTGTTGCGCCATCTCAAACAATAAGGACGTCCAGGTATCGTCCAAGAAAGCCTGGCTGGCAGACCGTTTTGACGACGGTCTGGTTTTCTTGAAGAGCGTCGAGCGAGGGAAGTGCTTCATCGAGTATATCCCTGCCGAGAATGCCTGGAATCCTATCTTGGCTGAAAACTATATGTACATTGACTGTCTATGGGTATCCGGCTCCTTCAAGGGGCATGGTTATTCCAACGACCTTTTGGAGGAATGTATCAAGGACAGCAAGGACAAAGGAAAGACGGGGCTCTGCATCCTTTCCTCGGCCAAGAAGAGACCTTTCCTTTCAGATCCGAAATACTTGGCGCATAAGGGTTTTAAGGTATGCGACGAGGCCGATAACGGCATCCAGCTTTGGTATCTGCCGTTCTGTGCCGATGCCATCGCCCCCAAGTTCAAGGAAAGTGCGAAACATCCCCATACAGACGAACCGGGCTATGTCTTGTATTACACCAGTCAGTGTCCCTTCAATGGCAAATACGTACCAGTCCTTGAAGCCGTGGCGAAGGAGCATGGCGTGCCGTTCAAAGCCATCCATCTGCAAAGCAAAGAAGAGGCGCAGAACGCTCCGACGCCCATCACTACCTATGCTTTTTTCTGTGACGGCAAATACGTCACGAACGAGCAGATGAACGATAAGCGCTTCCTGAAGGTGATTGGCAAGTAAATTGGACTTTATCAGCATGACACAAGCCCCGCGGTCTTTGATGATTGCCGGGGTTTTCATCGGAATTCTCACAGAAATTGACTTTTCACAGAATTGTAAATCCTGAAAATCAATTAGTTAAATGGTATCGTACGGGGGCGTTAACTTATATCTAACTTTTCTGGAGGACATGAGAAAGTTGTATTCGATTGGTTTACAGGTTAATAACTAGTTGGCTTGTCTGTCGTATACTCCCATTTTGTCGGTTATTCTATCAACAGTCAATGATTACGAAATACTGGCAAAATGCAAATGGTTGTCCTAATATTCAGCGCATAAGGGTAGGTATAAAAGAGCGTTCGTCAGAAATAATTTTTGATTTTTTTTAAAAACTCGTATCTTTGCGCCCCTTTTTAAAGCAAGTTAGTTGTAGTAAGTTATGAAGAAGATTCATTTTATTGTATGCGCCGTGATGGCGCTGATGCTGTGCGCTTGCGAGAAAGAAAGGCCGCAGCGCCTTGTCCTCCCGGAGGAGGTTCGTGAAGATTTCTATAGCCGGTATCCCGGCTTCAAGGTCCAGGAGTCTCATGACTTCACGCACGACCAGAAGGTTCTCACGGAAGTCGTTTTCTACGACGGAAACAAGAACGAGTGCAAAGCTGTTTATGAGGGTGGTATCTGGCTGATGACATACAAGTACTTCGATACGGAGAACTTCAAATACTGTTTTCCTGCGTCGGTACGCGAGACCTGGCTTACCTTGGACATCGAGAGCCCGACATACGCTGATAACCAGTACGTGGTCGAGATCGACAGAAACGGAATGGATCAGAAGCAGTATGAGGTGTGCAGCCGTTCCTGCCACGTCATCATTGCCGAGGACGGCACGCTGCTTGCCCGCGGTGTCAATTACAATCGGTCCTCCGCCTTTTTGGATCTGAGAGCGTCCATCGCGATCGTCCGAGAAAAGTACCCGGACGCCGAACTCCTCGGTACGGTCCACGACGGGAGCCGCCAATACATCATCCGTGACAACGGCATCTTGAAGTATGTCAAGACCGAGGATTTCTGGCCGACCGTCTGGGAAACAAGGTATCAGATTCCCATCGACACGGTCCTCCCGGGTTTCGTACTGGAGGCGGTTGCCAAGTTCGAGGCGGCGAATCCCCAGAAGAAGCTTTTCGCCCTTTCCATCGTTGAAAAATGGGACGGCAAGTTCTACGGACTGACTTTTGGAAACGAGCAGGATTACACCACGATTCTCGTCAAGTTCGAGTAATCATCAACAGATTCGGACGTAGAATGTAACGTACAAACAACAGCCCGGCCGTCAAGGCCGGGCTGTTTTGCGTGTACGGGGTTGTTAACTTATATCTAACCTTTCTGGAGGATTTAACGGAACTATACTGTGTTGGAATTCAAATAGATAATTACTAAAGTCCGTCAATAATCTCCACCATCTCCCTCGGCGTGACCACAAACGGTTGCTTCGGAAAATGCTTAATATTGCCTGTAACAAGGTATGTATCCTCCTTGCTCATCTTGACCTCATAGAAGACAATATCATTGGGGTCGGGGAACACTTCATCTTTCACTTCGGTCCTTTCCACATTCAGACCATAGTCCTGAATCACCTGCAGGGCGTCTTCGATGTCCAGTGGATGCAGGTGAAACTTTCTTCCGGCTTAAAACCTCCCGATACTCTTGGAGGATATCGGCATTGAAAACGGGAGTGATGGTCCCGGAATACACATGTGCCAGGACCAGGAGAGGGGA
>JAEEGG010026119.1_pt1 | contig 11178 bp, 8 predicted proteins | sample 9134161 | NCBI WGS metagenome assembly JAEEGG01 (sample SAMN16246543, study PRJNA631951) | gut metagenome | biome: gut microbiome; feature: rumen; material: CR-attached | host: Bos | place: Iran: Karaj | collected 2018-10
CACAGCTGCCGGATAGAGCGCTGCACGGTCTGAAAACATTCCACTGCGTGTAGGGACAGACCGTGTGTCTCTGCGCACGCGGTAGCAGTAACTTATGCGGCCGCGGACAGACACAAGGTCTGTCCCTACATTCGTAGAACCGGGCCAAGTGACAGGCTTTAGACCACAGACTTTTTGACTACAGATTATAGACAACAGACGATGTATCGTAAAGGCGTATTTTCTTTTCTGCTGCTCCTGCTTCTTACCGCCTGCGGCGAGAGCCACGAGCAGATGCTCCGGCAGCTGGAGGAGCTGGAGCGGATGAACCGTGCAGACAGCGTGATGCAGAACGACACGCTGGCCGAGCACCTTGTCCGCTATTTCGACCGCCACGGCGATGCCAACGAGCGTATGCGCGCCCACTATATCCTCGGCCGCACCTACGCTGACATGGGGGAACTCCCACGCGCCCTTGAAACTTACTATTATGCTGCTGATTTAGCAGACACCACTTGGGCATACTGCGACTTTTCCACGCTAAGTAGGATTCACGCTCAAAGTGCTGACATTTTCCACAAACAAATACAGCCCCGTAGTGAACTGAAGGAGTTGAGCCTGGCTGCTTATTATGCACGGAAAGCAAATGACACTGTACAAGCGATAGAATGTATTACTCGAGAGGCAGGTGCATATAAATACCTGAACCTGCACGATTCTGTCATCTTAATAAAGGAATACGCTTCTCGTATGTTTAGGGAAATTGGCAAGAATAAACGAGCAGCCCAAACTTTAGGAAGTTCTATAACCTCGCTTATTGATATTGGCGAAATTGATAAAGCTAAAGAATATCTTGACATTTACGAACATGAATCAGGGTTCTTCGATGAAAATGGGGATATTTCTTCCAACCATGAAATTTATTATTATATTAAAGGTAGATATTGTCTATGTGTGAATCGTCTTGATTCTGCTGAATTTTATTTTAGAAAGCTACTAGTAAGAGGAAAGACCCTAAATGATGCCATTGCAGGTAATTTGGGCTTGCAAGAAGTATTTTCAAGGCGAGAAATATCAGATTCTGTAGCAAAATATGCAAAGACAAGCTATGAGCTCAATGATTCGGCCTATTCTCTTTCTGAAATGATGAACATTCAGCGATTTCAAGCTTCCTATAATTATAGTCATAATAAACTGCTTGCAGAGCAGAAAGTTAGAGAAGCAGAACGTGCCAATGCCCGTATAGCTATTATGATATCGATTTTTGTTATTATTTCATTGATATCAATTTATGTGTTTTCCATTTATAAAAGTCGAAAAGAACGGGAATTGTTAAATTACAGTAATAATCTTGAGAAGTTGGAGCGGGCGCAGACCGAGTTGTTGGAACTTTATTCGTCGGAGTCACTGCAATCAGAAAAGCAAAAAAGAGAAATAGCAATATTAAAAAAGGATTTAGAATTATATCAAGCTAGTATTTTAGATTATCAGAATAAAATCTTAGCAAGAGATACTGAAAAGTTAGAAGAACGACTCTGCAATGCACCGATTGTGAAACATTTGAAAGATTTGACCACAGCAAATCCATATCAGCCTGCATCTTCGAAGGACATGAAACAATTGCGCCAGCTCGTCAACGATGAAATCCCTCACTTCTATGGAACTCTTAACAAGCCAGAATACATTCTTCGTCCTATTGAATACGATATAAGCCTTCTCGTACGTTGTCATTTTACGCCATCAGAAATATATAAGCTTACTGGGACTTCTGATGCCTATGTTGCTAAAATACGAAAGACGTTGCTTGCTAAAATATATGGAATAATAGGAACTCCCAAGCAGTATGACAGCAAGGTTATGTCTATAAAATAGGTGATTCAGACAGATATACTTTACGTATAGGCAGGTATTGGCAGGTATGCTTACTACAAATAGGCAGGTTTTGGCAGGTCTTTCATGCTAAAAATCCTTTGTCTATTTATCTTTTTATTCTACTTTTGCATCCGATTTTTTATTATTAACTTAAAAAACAAGGATGTATGAAAAAAAGAATTAGTAATTTATTTTTGTCTTGGGGGAGTTTCTCTTTCTATTGCCCAGACTACAGAATTAGTTATTATTCCTCTGACAATTGTTGATGAGAATTCGTCGGATGGTGGCACTACAAAGGATGGCCATGCTCCATTACTCATTACTCAGGACAACTACATTATTACTTTTCCTGCTGATTTGGTGGACTATACGCTTGAGCTTCGAAATAATGAAGGGCTTGTGGTATATTCTACTTTCTTGCCTTCTGGTACGACACAAGTTGTTCTTCCTACCACTTTGTTTGGTAATTATGAACTACGTCTTGTAACTGAAACCTATTATTATATAGGTAATATCAATCTTTAAATACCTCTATTGGGAGAGTGTGGAATACCTCAATGTATCCACCTCATATTTAATAACGTTTTTATAACCTTTTTAAAAACTTACAATCATGTTAAAAGTTTTAAAACAAGCAAAAATCCGCCATTTCATCGTAGTGGCGATGTGTTTCTTCGCCCTTTCGGCCAGTGCCCAACTGAAAGTATCAACAAACGGCTACGCTGCATTTGCTAACACTAATTCTCCTTTGTCGCCTATTTCTGTCGGCTATGGAGGCAACAGCAATTATCTTGTGGCCATTTCAGGGAATAAGAACGGCATCTTGTCCCAAACCATGAGTACCCAGACCGGATTCCGCTATGGTGGAAGGTTTACTGCACCGGTTCAGGGTATTTCAGGTTACAATATCGGAGCATTTGGAGAAGCCATCAACAATACCACATCTTATAATTCAGGGCGCTCGTATGGTGTCTATGGCCAGGCGAGCAATGCCACGAGTGGCTATAACTATGGTGTGTTCGGTAGCCTGAAGGGTTCTCATAACGGTGCTGCGGTCTATGGAACGACATACGGTGACGATGGCACGGACACGGGAGGCTTCTACGCCGGCTATTTCTATGGGAACACTAAGGTCTCAGGAACACTGTATGTAACGGGAGGCATCAGCGGAACCATGCTGAGCAAGGGCTTCAGCAGCGGCAATTCCGGCATGCAGGCAGAGTCGGTATATGGCGTGCGCAGCGGGGAAAGTGCAGAGCTGGCATCAAGGCTGTCAACTCTGGAGCTGGTTGCTTTTTCCCAGGAGCCGGAACGGGATGCTGGCAAGGTCCAGAACAGCGACGCGGACACCATAGCTGCGCCACGTATGGTGGGCATCGTGGAGAAACAGGCAAACGAGCGGCAGCACTATGCCTTATCCGTCGAACAGCTGGAAGCATCGTTCCCTGAGCTGGTCTATGAGCAGGAAGACGGCAGCAAGGCCGTGAACTATGTGGAGCTGGTTCCCGTACTGGTACAGTGCATCAACAATCTGAGTGCCCGTGTTGCCGAACTGGAGGGCGACGGTATGAAGAGGCCTGTAGCCGTCCAGAGCGAACAGACCGGGGATATGCACCAGGCACAAGTCTATTACCCCATCACCGTTGACGGGAAGACGATAGGCAACAAGAGGGTGAACATGAAAAAGTAAAACCTAAAGGAAGACCGTTATGAAAAAGTTATCAATAGCGTTGCTGCTTTTCCTGTTTGTCAGCTTTTCTCAATATAGAGTCAATGCCTTCGGAATGGGTTCCGACGCAGGTGTTCCCGACATAGAAGCATCCCGGTCGTCGAACATAGTAGTGGGGAACGGGGTTACATATATCCTTACACAAGGTATTACACTGGGAAATTCCGATACCATTAAAGTGCTATATGGCGGAACCTTCGTTGTCGATGGCTGTACCATTCAGAATGCCAATTTTCAGCTGGTGTCAGGCAGTACGGTGATTCTCCGTAACAATGCTTCGGTCATCATGGCGGCCGGCAAGGAATTCCTGGCTCCTGCAGGGGCTGTCGTTGAAATCTCAGAAGGAACAATCGAGTATTAAGGTGTGCAATATTTAAGCGTAAAAGACATATCCTCCAATCCTGCCTTTTCTCTTAACTTTTCTTATACCCATCTCGCGACCAACACCCCTCCCTCAACCCCTCCCATTAGAGGGGCGGGGGGAGCGGCGGAGTCCTTTTCGCCGCTTTTCCCGCCGCATTTCCCAATGTGGGTGAGAATAGTTGGCCACCGTTCTCCCCGCCTTTGTAAGGGGAGGGGTTGGGGGCGGGGTGCTGGCCGCTCTCTAGAGATGGGCATAAAGTCAAATTGTTGCCTAAATCATGAAAAAGTAATAAACACAGCTCAAACGAAAATCAAATTTAACACTCCTACTTGCAGGATTATGCTGTTTGCTGCATTTTACTTACAGATATCTTTCAAATAATCAGGAATGAAAAAAACTCCATTACTGCTGCTGGCCCTCCTGGCCGTTCTCCCGCTTCCTGCCCAGAGCAGCCTCTTTGAGCAGATGAAGGACGGGCTGGACGAGCATTCCCTCCCGCTGGTGAACCTGACGGTCGACACCACGGTGCTGGACAGGTACAGCTTTGTGCCGGGGGAGATAGAGATTGCCGACTACCAGCGGCGCACCGACCCGTCCTCCTCCAGCGTACGCTACCGGTGCATGCTCCGTATACGCGGCATGATGGCGGCCTCGTTCGGGAAGAAGTCCTTTGCCGTCAAGCTGGTGGACGACGAGGGCGAGGATCTGGATGCACCCGTCTTCGGCATCCGCAGCGAGAACAGCTGGATTCTCGACGCCATGGCCGTCGACAGGATACGGATGCGCAACCGCGTGTGCTTCGACGTGTGGAACGGGCTGAGCCGTACCCCCTACGACACCAAGTACGGCAACCGCAACGGCACGCAGGGCGTGTTCGTCGAGGTGTTCGTCAACGGCGGCTACAATGGCCTGTACTGCATGACCGACAAGATAGACCGCAAGCTGCTCGGGCTGAAGAAGGCCAGGGCCGACAGCACGGGTGTCACCGTCAGGGGGCTGCTCTACAAGGGCATCAGCTGGAAGAGCGGCTCCAACCTCCTCTCCTACGAGGAGGCGGACATGGGCGGGGAGAGCTGGAACGCCTGGGAGCTGCAGTACCCCGACGACTATCCGTCGGAGGACACCTGGAAGCCGCTGGCCACGCTGATAGACTTCTGCTCGGCGGCCACTAGGGACAGCGAGTTCCATGAGGAGTATCAGGACTGGTTCTATCCGGAAAACCTGGCAGACTATCTACTGCTCACGGTGGCGATGAACGTCGGCGACAATGCCTATAAGAACACGTTCCTCTCGGTAGTGGACATCGGCAAGGGCCACCGCTACCTGCTCACCCCCTGGGACATGGACTATTCGCTGGGCGGCTACTACAACGGCGACTACGACGAGACGACGTCGTGGATATACCGCTATCAGCAGACAGCCCCGTACAACAGGCTCTTCAGTCAGCGGCAGAGCATGGACGGGTTCAAGGGCGATGTGGCCGCACGGTGGGAGGAGCTGGCCGCGACGCTGCTCTCCCCCGACAGCATCAACCGGCGGCTGGACGACTACGCCCGGCAGTTCACCGTCTCCGGCGCATGGGCGAGGGAACGGGAGCGGTGGGACGGCAACCCCGTCCCGCTGAAGGCGGACATCATGGAGGAGCTGGACTATGTGAAGGGCTGGTATGCCAGGAACTTCGAGAGCCTCTGCAACCAGTTCGGACGGGTCAGGCTGTCAATGCCGGCAGTCACCCATGCCCGTCATCCCTCCGGCCTCCACGACCTGCAGGGCCGCCGCCTCAGCGGAGCGCCGCAGAGGGGCGTGTATGTCCGTGACGGGCGGAAGGTCGTGGTGAAGTGAAGTGCCGAGCCACCACTTGTAGGGACATACACAAGGTCTGTCCCAACAAGCGCGGAATCCTTTCACGACGGGAGAGAGCCACGAGTAGATGCTCCGGCAACTGGAAGAGTAGGATGCGCAGATACGGCAATAAAAAATATTAGAGGAGTATTTGGTGGTGTGCCTAAAAATAGTTACCTTTGCACCTATGAACAATAGACAATAGCCCTTAGATGACAGGGGATGAATCGTAACGGTGTTTTTTCCTTCCTGCTGCTCCTGCTCCTCGCCGCCAGACGCTTCTCTGACTATGAGACAATCGGCGGATTGTTTAAGGATGCTGCCATGAGCAGCGTGGAACTCACTCTCACAGAGAGAATCTGGGACATGATACTGGAGATGGTCCGAGAGATTGCAGAGTGCTTTAATATCGAGGATGAACAAATCCTCGACATGCTTGTGAATCGGTCGGACAAACTCAGTCATTTCGTTGAAATCTATCAATTAAAACAAGCAAGTTAGGAACTTGCGAACTTGAATTAATTATTTAGAGTCATGAAAAAGTATTTAGTTTTTTGCTCAGTTTTGCTGCTTTGTATAATGTTTGATGCATGTCCAGAACCTGCGTATTGTTCTCTTCAATTTGTGTTTGTAAATAATTCTCAGGATACAGTTGGCTATTCTGTCTATACTCATAAAAAAAACACAAATTACGGTGACGTGTATTATATCATTAGCGGCAATTCTATTGCCCCTATGTGTTCTTCCGTCGGATTCGCCCAGCATGTGGGATTTGACGACTCATGGAGCAGTTTCTTTAAAGAGGAGGGAATTGACACTTTGTACATCTATATCGCGAAAGAAGTGCCAGAGGCAAAGGGCCAAAAATGTAAATTACCCGATAATGACAATATACTTAAAATATACAAATTTCATGAGAAGAATACGGATTTGGCACATATGTTTTCACCCACTATCACATATCCATAAACGCTATCGCATTGTATAATAAGAGTATTATAAAGAACGACATAAAAGGAAAAGAAATCGGTAAGCCGTTCCCTCATCCTTGAATCGGAAAGAAATTAACATAAACGAAGCTTGTATTGTAATTTGAACTTAAAGTATTACTCATGACATTTCGGCTATTAGAAGGTGTTATCCGCTTCTTCCTACCAGTTTCTCTGTTATTCATATCGGCATGCGGCGATGACGGCCCAGCCAATCCCGATGAGGAGCCGGGGGGTACAGTAGATACGGTTAAGACCGTCACCAGGCGCTATGGCGTACGCTGGCAGATCGCCAACCCCCATGACCTGGGCGAGCGTTGCCTCGATGCCGCAGGGCTGGACGCCCGCTTCGGCATCGGCGAGCGGGATGGACGTTCCGACTTCGACAGCATCTATCCCTGGAGCGAAATCCGCCGCTGCAACGTCAGGCAGGAGGGCGGAGAGACCACCGTCGTCTACGACGACGATCCTGCCTTCCGCACCGACGGCACGCAGGGCGACGTCTTCGTGCGCATCCCCAGGTTCTGCGTGGAGAAATACCAGGAGGAGGGCTATGAATACCGCGTCATCTCGTCAGAGGGCGAGCACCTGCATCCCGCCTTCATCGAGAACGGACAGGAGCTGGATGCCGTCTACGTCGGTGCCTTCGAGGGCTATGTCGATACATCCGGCCGGCTGCGCTCCGTGGCCGGCGTCATCCCCACGTCGAACATCACCGCCCAGGAGTTCCTCGACGCCGCCCGACGGCACGGCACGGGCTACACCCTCTACGACATGCGCACCGTAGACATGCTGTTCTCGCTCATCGCCGTGGAATACGGCTGCCGCAACACGGGCGTCGTCTTCGGCCACGGCATCGCCAACTACCGCCAGCCCATCGAGCAGGAGTGGGACACCGACCGCAGGTACTACTCCCGGAAGGAGGAACGGGCCGCCAACACCATCACCTGCGGGCTACAGCCGGAGCCGCTCATATCCGTGGGCAGCTGCGTCTGCGTGTGCGAGGGCGACCAGCGCAACATCCTCACCTTTGCCCGCTGCACGGACATCAGGGTGGAGGACGGGACGACCACCTACACCTTCGACGGCCCGCCCGTCGACGTCACCACCGACTGCTTCATCGGCAGCTGCGGCCAAAGCACGAACTGGACGGAGACATGCAGTGCCCCGTTCCACGGGGCCTCGGGACGCGCCGACATGATTGAGCGCACGTTCCTGCCCGAAGAGCGCAACCCCATGCGCTACCGCTGGATGGAGAACATCGTCGGCAACCTGTGGCACTTCCTGCCCGACGTCACCTTCAAGGACTGCCGCATGTACGTGTGCAGCGACATGTCGCAGTACCGCTTCGGCTGCTGCGAGGGCGCTTACGTGCCCTACGGACCTCCATTGGTCCCTAACCCCAGCAACGACGTGTGGCTCGACGAACCCTACGTGAACTGCTGGGTTTCCTCGCTGATGGGCGACGAGGACTACAAGGGCGTCTCCATCGGTGCCGCCTTCGACTCTTCGCTGACCAGCTCCGACGGCTTCGGTGCCTACTATTATGCGAAGGACGGCCATTTCATAGCGGTCAACGGCGGCGGCTTCGACCACCGCTTCCGCTGCAACCTGCTCACCACGCGGGCAAGGGTGGCGCTCTCCTACCGCTGGCACCTCTATGGGGCACGCCTGCTGTACAAAAACGTTTCAAGCGAAAACTCTGCACCCCTGCATGAGTAGTATCAAACAGCGTGGCTTGCAGGAAGTTACCAGATGTACACTTTGTTGCAAACCCTGCATTAACTCTGCATGAGCCTGCATCTTTACCTCTGGCAACTCCAAAAAAGTCCCACGTGTTGGGACAAAAAAATACTGGCAGTATTTTTCCAAACGGCGTTCGTGTTTTTCCAAACAGCGTCAGTATTTTCCTGCACGGTGATGCATATATAGACAAAAGCATAGTTAATGCAGGGTTTTGCGCCAAGTCTGCACCTGAGATTGTACTGTAAGCCAGCTAGATATGGCAACCAGGTGCAGAGTTGCAGGGTTTACGAAAAATATGGCCAAACTACTGTATTAAATTGCAACGCGGTCTTACCCCTGTACCCTCCTACAGTTCTATTTCCTTCCGTAGGCGCAGTATTTCTTCGCGATATTGTGCTGCCTGCAGGATTCAGGAGCTGTCTTCCTCCACTTTTCTAGTGGAAAATTTGGCTGGTCGTTTTTTTTTGCTTATATTTGCAGCGTATAATCGTAAATACATAGAAAATGGGAACATACATCAACATCGGGAACGCCGGGTTCCAGTCTGCCCGTAATAGTGAGTACGTCGACAAGTCGGGACTGATAGCAGTCGTTAACAGCACGCTCTTCACGGAACGCAGCCTCAGCTGCGTGTCGCGCTGCCGCCGCTTTGGCAAGTCGATGGCGGCGAAGATGCTCTGTGCCTACTACGACCAGTCGTGCGACTCCCGCTCGCTGTTCGCCGACCTGCAGATAGCCAGCGACCCGTCGTTCGAGCAGCACCTGAACAAGTATCCCGTCATCTACCTTGACATGAGCGGGTTCATGAAGAATATTCACGATGCCGATATTGTCAGCCTCATTGAAGACAAGCTGAAGAAAGACGTCATGGAGGCCTATCCCGACGTAGAGGCCCGTGCGGAAGACAGCCTGATGGACAGCCTGCTGCGCATAGCCACCTCCACGCAACAGGCGTTCATCTTCATCATCGACGAGTGGGATGCCATTTGCCGGGAGCACCAGTCTGGGACGGCTGCCATGGACCAGTACGTGAACTGGCTGCGCAGCATGTTTAAGGATGTGAACGCCAGCCGCGTCTTTGCCGCCGTCTATATGACCGGCATCCTGCCCATCAAGAAGTACGATACCCAGTCAGCACTGAATAATTTCCGGGAATACTCCATGATTATGCCCCGTCAGCTGTCTGGCTACTATGGCTTCACCAAGAAGGAGGTGCAGGCCTTGGCCAAGAAGCATGGCATGGACTACGATGAGTTGGCAAAATGGTACGACGGCTACCAGATAGGTGACGAGCCGTCGATGTTCAACCCAAACTCGGTGATGGAGGCCTTGGATGCCGGTTTGTGCGAGAGCTACTGGGCATCCACCGGAGCCTACGATGCGGTGACCACCTATATCAAGATGGATTTCGAGGGCTTGCGCCGCGACATCATCGACATGCTCGCCGGCGGTCGCTGCAAGGTCAGGGTAACAGGCTTCAACAACGACATGCACGAGGTGACCAGCCGCGACGATGTCCTCACAGTCCTTATCCATTTAGGCTATCTAAGCTACGACCGCACGACACAGGAATGCTACATTCCCAACCGCGAGGTGGCCATAGAGATGGAGAGTGCTGTCAGGAAGACAAACTGGAGTTATGTCATAGAGGCCATCGAGGCCTCCGAGCGGCTGCTTGGTTCCCTGCTGCGCGGCGATGCCGAGGCCGTGGCCGCCGGCGTGGAGCGGGTGCACCGCCAGGAGGTCAGCCTGTTCAAGTATAACGACGAGAACAGCATGGCCTGTGTCATCAGCCTGGCCTTCTATGCCGCCCGCAACGACTTCCATGTGCACCGGGAGTATCAGACGGGCGACGGCTATGCAGACCTGGTGCTGATTCCCCGCAAGAACGTCAATAAGCCCGCCGTGGTCATCGAGCTGAAGTACGACAAGACTGTTGGAACTGCCATCGACCAAATCCATCAGAAGCACTACCCCGAGAAGGTGGCCGACTACACGGGCGACATCCTGCTCTGCGGCATCAGCTACGACCGCGAGGCGAAGACCCACAGCTGCCGGATAGAGCGCTGGACGGTGTGATTGACATAAGAACAAAAGGACAATTGGACATAAGGACATAAGGACATAAGGGCAATTGGACATAAGGACATAAGGACATAAGGACATAAAGAGATAAAGACATAAGAACATAAGGACATAAGGATATAAGGACAAATAGACGGCAGACAATGTTACGTTACGGTGTTTTTTCCTTCGTGTTGCTCCTGCTGCTTGCCGCCTGCGGCGAGAGCCACGAGGAGATGCTCCGGCAGCTTGAAGAGCTGGAGCGGATGAACCGTGCCGACAGCGTGATGCAGAACGACACGCTGGCCGAGCAGCTCACCAAGTATTTCGACCGCCACGGCGACGCTAACGAGCGCATGCGCGCCCATTATGTCCTCGGCCGCACCTACGCCGACATGGGCGAGGCTCCCGCCGCCCTCAATGCCTACCTCAATGCCGCCGATTGTGCCGACACCACATCTTTGGAATGTGACTACCACACGTTAACCCGGATTGCATTTGAATAAACATTAAAGGTTAAATAATGTTGTAGAAAGGTGCCTTTTGGATGTGTTTTTGCGGTTATGGCTTTCTGATTTGGCTAAAGTTTGCTA
>JAEEGG010026125.1_pt1 | contig 11176 bp, 11 predicted proteins | sample 9134161 | NCBI WGS metagenome assembly JAEEGG01 (sample SAMN16246543, study PRJNA631951) | gut metagenome | biome: gut microbiome; feature: rumen; material: CR-attached | host: Bos | place: Iran: Karaj | collected 2018-10
CGCTTCCAGCCCGGACATCGAATGGGGAAGCAGAATATAAGGCCCTTTTTCTCCGGCTTTTTCCAATGCCTCTCTGTGAAAGGCGATTACCGAGTCAATGTCGCATGGCCCTTGGTACAGATCCGAGTATCCGTATCCGAACTTCTCAATGACGATGATTCTGTAATTGCTGACAAGTTTCTCATACAGAATCTTAAAATCATACACAGGGGCTACTGTTCCAGAGCCGGACATCAATACAAGTTTTGGTTTGCTCTCATCTCCGGTCACGAATATGTGCATTTTATGATTATTGATTTCAACATATTCCATATCATCACCGTGTTAAATCCCGATTTAGTAGTGTTGCTATAGAACATTTTTGGGTTAATAATCCGGTATAAACCCATCCACAATTTTGTAGTCGATTCCCGCTTTGCGAGCTTGCGCCGCCTGGAAACGGCGAGGAACACGGTACATTCTGCCGTCTTTTATAAAATAGGCTCCTGTTTGATGAAACTGAAAAGGAACGCCTTTGATCATGCACTGGCGGCGAACATCCAGCACCCATTCGTAATCGAGCGGCCGCACGTTTATGCCCGATTCGCCTGAGCAAGCCACCTCACAGATACTGCCGTTCAGATACTTTTCAAGATCAATGGGGCCAAGCATGGGACCGAGGATAACCGTCTTGTGCCTGATCGGAAGCTCCGCGAAGATCGGAAGCCGGAAATCCGCCCGATCCTGGTTTTCGCAGGTGCAGCCCACAATAACATTTTCATAGCCGTCGCCCCAGTCAGCCGGCGCACATTCCAAAAAGCGCTCGATGCGCTTCGTGAAAAAGTAAAACATGCAGTCGTCGCGGCGTCTGATCATCTCCCAGCAATCAGCGCGCCATTCATCTGCATCCTTCAGCAAGAAATCCGAGGTAAAGCAAGTCATGACGATAGAGCCGGGCGCGATCCTCAGCGTTCCGTCACGCTTCTTCTTTATCGGAAGATTGAAGTTCTGCGTCTTGCGGCATTGTTCCGACGAAACCGGGCTGCCGTATGCTTCATCCTGCCGGTAAACATAGCAGAAACGGCATCCTTCGGAATACTTCGTACAACCGTGCCAGGGATTCCAAGTTGCGTATTGCTGCTCACTCATTTTTCATTCTGTCTTTCAACGAGGCACTCTTGCTTCTCACACCTTCGCATACTTCTCATAGCACCAAACCGCGATGTCCCGGACCAGCTCCAGCGGCAGTTCCCTGTTGTGGGGCAGACGGATCGTTCCCTTGCTTGTGTCAAACTCCGAAAGCCTGTCCGCAAACGCCTCCGTCGCTTCATCTCCGGGATAAAGACCGATGTGCTTTTTTGACGCTGCAAAATGGATGATATTGCGGCCTTTCCAGAAGGTGGGCATGGACCAGCTGATCTTCTCCTGCGCCTCCGGGATGGCTGTGCGGATCGTCTCCCGGATCGATTCAAGCCGAGGCTGTACGGATTCATCCTGGAGGGAGATATAGTCATCGATGGTTTCCGGTTTCACGCAATAATGCTGTTGGTCTTTCCGCGACAGTTGTTTCCCGCATTTCGGGCAAGTCCACATATTGATCCCCCGTAAAAGCAAGCAGAGCAGTTGTCACCGCCACTCTTTTTTCAGAATGGCATATTGGCAGGTGTTCTCATAAAGCGGGGTGCCGTCCGGGTTGTTGACAAAGGAGACAAACTCCCGAAATACGCCCTCGCGCCGCATGCCCAGCCTTTCGCACAGCCTCTGGCTGGGAATGTTGGTGTCTTCGGTATAGGCATAGATACGCCGTGCGCCCTTTTCCCTGAACAAATAATCAAAGAAGGCATGCGCGGCCTCATATGCATAGCCCTTTCCTGTGTAGTTCAGATTCAGCATCCAGCAGGGGCTGAATGTATCTGCCGGGGTCTCCTCATTCCCATGAGGATCGCGCTCCGGATAGGCTTCGATCTCTCCGATCACCTTGCCGCTCTCTTTGAGCACGACGGCAAAATAAAACTCCGTCTCGGCGGCGCGCTTTTTCACTTCCGCCTGGGCCTCATCAAGAGAATCCAGCTTCATGCTGGCAAAGCAGTTCACCGCAGGCTTGTGCAGATATTCATATACATCGGCTGCGTCCATCTCCCGAAAGGGGCGAAGGAGCAGTCTTTCCGTCTCAATCACGATATCTTTCTCCTCTGTAAACCGGAATTTGTCAATCCGTCGCGGATGCCATAATTACCGCAAATCGGTCGAGCGTTTTGTCGTACACGGTAAAACACAGCGCGCCCCACCACTCGTGACCGTCATCGAAAAACTCAGACCAGTCGGTCGTCCACTCATAAATTTCAAGCCCGTCTGTTCCATTCGGGAACAGGGCGGCGTTCACACGGTCGAAATCACTATCCACAAGCCAACCGCCGTGCGGTGGATATAAGAACGCACCACGGTAATTCGATCCGCGTTTTTCGTTTGCGGCGGCAAAGAAAGCGTCGGCGGCGATCTGCTTTCCGTTTGCGCCGCCACAGTCGTAGTTCCATATCTGTTCCTCGCCGTCGAAGAACAGCACACGGCTCGCCCACATCAGCGCGTACCAGTGCGCGTTTCGTCCGCTTGCGATATGTTCGTTTTTGACAAGGCAGTACTCGACTGCGCTGTCCGGGTATTCGCCGATGACGTCGTACGCAGGATCATCGTATATGACGCGCATCGCTTCGGGGTGAAACGGCTTATCGTCAGATTTTTCTTTATTCTTTTTTGCAGTCTCTTGCCGCTTTTTGTTCGTCCCAAGCACTGTTTCCGCGTCGTTGATACCGATATCTGCCATACCGGCGGCGTATTCGACCATTCTGCAGAAATCCCGCGCGTCGTATTCTCTGCCGGTGATCGATGTGATCGTTTCGCCTCTGCTGAAAGCGTTCAGAACGTCGAACGGGTCGAAGGCGTTGTGCACGGTCGTCTTGCAGCCGTCCTCATCAGTGATATACAGGCACGGCTCGTACGGCTGGCAGGTCAGCGCTAATCTTTCGCCGTTTGCGATCAGATATGGACGACCGTTCTGCTGACCGAGCGTATAGCGCCCGTCCCGGTAAACGACGACGGCTTTATGGATGTCCCACGGCGGGATAAAGGGCGCTTTCATTCTTTTGATCAGGTGTTCCCGATCATTCGGCGTTAATTCGCCCTGTTTTATCGCGCGATCGAGAAGCTCGGCGTACTCGCTCTCGTCGATCTCATAAAAAGCCTGTGAAAACTTGTCACTGTCGTGTTGGTCGAGATTCGTCCAAACCATCAGAAAGAGCTTGCCGTCGTCGGCTCTGCCGACGGCCTTTTCAATGTGGTATCGAAGCCTTCCGATCTTCCACTCGCCCTCGAATTCTTCTTTATCGACCCAGAACCACGCGTGCCAGCCGTATCCGGAGTTTACTGTATACTCTTTCATCGATTTATCCCCATACTACTATATTCAGGCGGTTTGGTGCCGGTCCGGTAATACTCCTTCGTATCATGGACGATTGTTCGAATCAGGCTTTCCCGTCCCCCGGCACCCTGCGGCACGGATACATAGTAATACCATTTGCCCGGATACTCCCAGACATCCTCAAAATACGCCTCAACGGGATATCGGTCAAAGACCTTGTCCGCCTTGGGATATGTTTTTCTGACGATCTCCAGGGCCTCTGCGTGGATGATATCCCTGAACTCATTAGCTAATTCCAGGTCTTGTTCACTGTAATCATGCTGCGGCATTATCTTACCTCATCAAACTGCGATTTAGCTGTCTAATCCATCAATAAATGCCTTTATGACCTCGCTGCATACCTCCGGCTTTTGCTCATAGATCATATGATCGCCGCCCAGCAGGACGACTTCACAGTTACCCATTTTCTCGGCATAGGGATAGATGATCTCCTGTCTCAGTTCTTCCATTCGTTCTACCTGATCCTGTATTTTTTCATCAGGTATTCCGTCACTGTCAGATGCTTTCAGATGGTTTTTCTCTTTCAAAGCAGAGAACCATTTCAAATACTCACGAAACTCTTCTTTCGTCTGAAATCCCCAGCTTGCACAGATATACAGCTTTGGAATATCATTGGTCACAATGCCGTTCCATGCTGCCAGACCGTTCTGCGGAAGCAGACAACTTTCTGATGTTGGCGCAATCGAATCCTCTGTCATCAGTTCAAGCGCATCACATAGCCGCTGTTCTTCCTCGGAATAATTGTCCGGCAGAAGATAATAGTTTTGTCTGATCGCATATCTGCTGAAACCGAGCTTTGCCAGAAATACCAATGCTTTATCACTGAAACTGACTGTACTTTCAGGCTCGTCATCAAACGCATTTTCACTGAGCTGAGTACCGTCAACAAAAATGACTGCTTCGATCTCATCGGGATATTTGCTTGACCAGTAATTCGCATAAGCTCCGCCGATCGAATGGGGCATTAGGATATACGGTGCTTTGATACCGGCGTTTTGCAGCGCCTTGCGGTAATCCTCGACAATATATTCCGTTGTCATCTCATGATTGGTGTCATCGCTGAAACCGTAACCTGCACGGTCAATAAATACGATTCTGTTATCCTTTTCAAGGGCAGCGGTCATCTTTCTTTCAGCAATGGAATAATCTCCCATACCAAGCCCCGCAAGAGCTACGATCGTGTGACTGCCGTTTTCGTTTCCGAATGTTGCGACATTCAGCGCATAGTCACCGACTGACACGGGATTGTAGTAGCCGTTCTCTTTGAGCAGTGCTGTTTCCTGATTGGTTCTGACTCGATGCATGATGAATGTGATCAGAGTGAACAGCAGAAGGAGTATCAGTAATATCATCAATATTTTCCCTGTAACCTTTATTGCTTTCTTCATTCGCATACTCCTTATAAATTCCGATTAATATTATTCCTTCTTCGCAGTCAATCCGGCAAACCGGAAATTATCGTGCAGCCAGTTTCAAAAACTTTGTATCGTTCATCTGCTCGTTTGTCAGATATTCTCCGTCATAAAACAGCGCATAGGTCGTAACCGGCGTAGGTGCGTTCTGCGCCTGCGTTTTACTTTCAATATGAATTGCATGAAACGGGATATTGTGTTCTTTTGCTGTTTTCTCCACAATCGGAACATACTTTGCATTAAAAGGACACTGGTTTGTATAGTAAAGCACATATCCCTTATCCTCAATATGAGGATGCTTGGCGCAATCTTTAAAGCTGGGTTTGGCAGCAGAAGCGGTAAACGGCAAATATGCAAGCTGAATTCCGTTATCCGCCTCATCGCAAACAGTAAAACCCTTATGTTTCAAATATTTAGGATCGGCAAGAAACGGTTTTTTCTTTTCGGAAGTTAAAATGCAAATGCCCTTCTTGCCATTAACCTTACTGTCATTTATACACTCGTTCAGAAGGTCGTTTGAATATCCGTGCCCCTTAAATGAACCGGACACCCACAGACAGTCTATATACATATAACCGTCTGCATCTATCGGGTTCCACGCATTCTCAGCAGGTATATATTCGATAAAGCATTTCCCACGCTCGGTGCTTTTCAGAAATACAAGACCTTCATCAAAGCGATCTGAAAGCCACGCTTTCTTTGACGATACTTGGACATCATTGTTATTTGAAATGGCGCAGCAAATATGTTCGTTTTCAATGTTTTCCTTCGTAACCTTTATGTATTCCATAACAGACTCCTTCATAAATCCCGATTTGTTGATTTGATTATATCACATTTTTACAGAGAATTAAAGAACCAATTCTATATTATATGCATCAAGCCCGCACAAGATGGGCAGATCAGGGATTGAATGAAATATTCCGAAAAAAGATCCAGGGTCATTCAGCCGGAAGCATTATAACAATAAAGAGTGAATAATCAAATCGAAATTTAAATCCCCCGTATCCATAACAGATACAGGGGATTGTTCTTTATTATAGCCTGAAATATATTCTGCAGTAATTATTTCAGATATTCATTCGCGTATTCTGCCAGAAGTCTGTAAAGTCGGTCGGACTGCTCGGGATCGCCCGAGAGGTCGTGACCCGAATTCGGGAAAACTATAAATTCGTGCTTTACGCCCTTTTGCGTGAGCAGCGCGTCAAGCTTTTCGGATTGGGAAAAGCTGACCGTGGTATCTTTTTTGCCGTGGCCCAAGACGGTCGGCACGCTTGCGGAATCTGCGTAGGTGAGGGGCGAAACCTTTGCGAGATAAGGCTTTGCCTCTTCATAATTCTCTTTAGTGAATCTGTAACCGCACGCCATGGAAAACAGATTATACGCCGTCTCCTCATCAAAATCGCCGTCGATATATGACTGGATATCCGTAAGGTCTGTGGGCGCGCTCAGGCCGAATACGGCAACGGGTTTTATCGGCGCTTCCGCCGCTCTTGAATAGGCGTAGAGAAGCGAAAGATTTCCGCCCGCAGAGTGGCCGTAAAGCATCACCTTGTTGACGGAGATACCCAGCTCATTCCCCTTCTCTTTTATGGATTTCAGCGCCATGGTTATCTCGTCCAGAATGAGGTTTATATCCGTTTTGTCCGAAACGTATGTGTAATTCAAGGCGGCGGCACAATATCCGTTTGCCGCCTGGCTCACAAGCGAATCCCTGGAGCTCTTTTTATCCCCGCTGACCCACGCTCCGCCGTGTATCAGAAGCAGCAGATTTGTTTCACCCTTCGCGCCCTTCGGCACAACCAAATCGTAGATTTCGCGCTCTCCGCTGCCGTAATGAACATCATAAAATGTCTTGACTTTTCCGTAGTTCCCGAGGCCGAAAAGCGACGAGAAAAAGGCAACAATCGCCATTATGAATGCGTAAATTCTGTTTAACATTGTTTTTCTCCTTAAATCGATATGAATATACATCTTACTTTACAGGGAGTTTTGTCATTTACATTCAGAGTTTAACAGAATGAAATAAGTGACAAGATTCTTCCTATTTCATATTAACACTGTTTCTTATTTTTCGCAAGTTGAATAACCGAATTATTATTTGTTAATCGGCTATGAGAGAATTTGTTTAAAGTATAAATCGAGAAGCTCAGTAATATTAAGCTTCCAGTTTCAGTATCTCCTTCGCATTTGTGATATATTAAATAAGGCTGTCATTTGCCATATAGTCTGTTCTCCGCCTCGTCAAATCCTGATTTGTTGATTTGATTATATCACATTTTTACAGAGAATTAAATAATCAATTCTATATTATAGTATCAAGCCCGCATCGGTAATTCCGGTGCGGGCGTTTTTTGTTTTCTATTCAATTTTGCGTCAAATCTGACGCATTTGCGTTTGTTTAAATTCAAAATGTGTCAATAACGGGATATACGGCAATAATTCCGACTTTTCCGTATAATTAGAATGAGGGGCAAGGATAAGAACAGATTGTCATTCGGTTCACAATCAATGGATTTTACGCTATTTTGCAACTTTCGGGATAGCGCAAAGTAATTCTTACGCATTTTGGCAACATAGCCGTTTTCCGGACGGGTCAACTGTATAATTAATATGGGAAGAACAGAAACAGATGCACATCCGCAAGGAACACCGTCATAAGTTCATTGATTTTGCGTCAAATCTGACGCATTTGCGTTTGTTGAAATTCGAAATGCGTTAATTACGGGATATACGGCAAAATTTTAGACTTTTCCGTATAATTAGTATGAGGGGCAAGGCCGGAGCCGGGCATTGCCTCTTAATTTTTTTTACGAAAGGCAGGTGTAATAGACCTATGATTTTAATCCGGCTTCATTTTTACTAGCGCGGTTTTGTACTTTCATCCGATGGAAATTTCCCGGATGACCAAACATCGGCTGTAACAAAACTGAGAGGAAAACGGTACAAAAACACCGATACGGTATCGGTGATTTTTTGCCCAAAACAGCCACTCTCGAAAAATCTTACATTTTTTAAGGAGAACATTTTATGCCCAGAAAACAAAAAGAGGTTCATCTCTTCTGGCCTCTCGGCGATGACGAGATTCAGGTCGAAAGCGATGACAAAAAACTCAATCAAAAGATTCTCGAACTCAGAGAAGCAAAGCCGGAGGCGGCAGTCATTATTGATGGTGACTACGCTCCGGCTTTTTTACGTGCCGCGGTAAAAACGGAATACATTACCGTTTCAGTTCGCAAAACGGCGGGTAAGATTACCGACGCCCAGAAAAAGGCTCGCTCCGAGATCGGGAGAAAAACAACAAATCTTATCTACAAAGGAGAGAAACCAAAATGATTGATTATCAAAAACTAAAAGAAAAAGTCTCTGTAAGAGACTACGCCGAAAGTATCGGCTATGAAATCTCAGGCAACGGTATGATCCGCTGCCCGTTTCACAATGACAGAACTCCGTCAATGAAGATTGATGAGAGTCACTATCACTGCTTCGGCTGCGGAGCGCACGGCGATGTTATCGGTTTTGTAGCAGAGCTCTACGGCATCAGCAACAGCGCTGCCGCGAAAAGGATCATGGATGAATTCGGACTCGACTGCGATGATTATTCCCGTTCCGATAATCCGCCGCCGGCAAAGAAGAAAGAGTCGCTCAGGGAATGGCGCAACAATACCGTTGCCTATTACATTTATCTTGAAAAAGCCATGAAGAAGTGTATAGACGAGTATAAGCCAAAAGAGAGCGACGAAACGCTTCATCCGATGTTTGCTTATTCGGTAAAGAATATAGGGTACATCGGATATATCATCGACTGCCTTATGGACTGTATGACTGACGATGAAATCCTCAGGGTGAAAGGGATGATAGAAGACAATGGATGAAAATGAAAACTTAAGACCCGATGTTTCCTGGCTGCTGGAAAAAGGGAAGATTGATGAGGATGCCTTCTGCAAGATGTTTGTTGAGAGGCATCCTTTAATTTGTATCAACGGAGTCTTCTATGATTATGACGGTGTTATCACTGACGAGAGCGTGCTCGCCGCCGAAATAAACTCCATAATCAGCGAGTTTGTGAAAACATCACTTTCCATGAAGATTAAAAACATTATGGAACTGCTCCGCATATACTGCCGCAGCGATGCCCTGCCTCTCTATGAGGACCGAATCTTTATGAAAAACGGAACTCTCTACCTTGACGGCCGTTTTGAAGAGGAAAAGTGTTTTTGTATGAACAGGCTCAACATCAATTACAGCATTGAACACAAAAGCTGTCCGGTATGGCTTAAATTCATCGACGAACTCTTTTATGAGGAAGATATTCCCGCCGTCCAGGAATATCTCGGCTATCTGCTGATTCCCTCTACAAGAGGTCAGAAGATGATGATTATCAAAGGCGAAGGCGGTGAAGGCAAGTCGAGAATAGGAATAGTGCTCAAAAAGATATTCGGTGCGAGTCTCTACACCGGAAGCCTTCAGAAGGTGGAAAACAGTCCGTTCGCGAGAGCATGTCTTGAGGATATGCTTGTATTTCTCGATGACGATTTAAAGCTCGGCGCTCTGCCCGACACCAATTATATAAAATCCATTGTAACCGCCGAAGAGGAAATGGATGTTGAGAAGAAGGGAAAACAGAGCTATCAGAGCAGAATTTATTCGAGGCTGCTCGCTTTCGGCAACGGTTTTCTTGTTTCGCTCTATGACCGCAGTATGGGTTTCTTCAGGCGACAGCTGATTATCTCGACAAAGCCTGTGCCCGAGGACAGAGTCAACGATCCGTTCCTCGCCGACAAGATGTGCGAGGAAGCGGAACAGATATTCTGGTGGATGCTCGCGGGACTCTGGCGGCTTATCAAAAACAACTACCGGTTCACCGAGAGCGAGAGAAGTATCGCCAACCGTGAGGAAGCGATGAAGCAGGGCAGCAACTATGAGGACTTCGCCGAGTCCGAAGGGTACATCGAATTTGCTCCCGATTATGTAATCACGTCCCAGATGCTTGTCGAGATATATAAAGTATGGTGTCACGAAAACGGAGCGAAGCTCGGCAACACGCAGTCCATGCTCACATTCTTCAAGAATAACTCCGGCAAATACGGCATAACTCCCAGCAACAAGATAAAAATCAAGGGAGAAACCCGTAAAGTAAGGGGTTTCAAGGGTATGAGACCGTGCTTCACTCGATATCCGAGCGGAAACGCGGGCCTCGGTCCCGTCGCTTACAGCACCAATGTAACCATAGAGGACACGAGCTATGACGATGATTGAAAATTTTTACACGGACTTAAGAATCGGATGTACCGGTGTACCCGAAGGTGGGACACCGGTACATCCGTTTTCGAACTCCAGTCAATATTTTTTTAAGGAGATGATTTTGTGGCAAAATACGCGATAATGCGCTTTATGAAACTTAAGGCTGCAGGATGCGGCGGTATCGAAGCTCACAACGAAAGAACCAAATCGGAATACAAGTCAAATCCCGATATTAAGAAGGAAAAGAGCAAAGATAATGTGCATCTTGTTAAGCCTGCCGACACTTACAGAAACCTCTGCAAGGCGCTGATTGAGAAATTCGGGTGCCGTACCAGAAAGGACAGCGTATATATGGTTGAAACCGTAATAACTGCAAGCCCCGATTTTTTCACAAAGATGAGCAAGAAGGACACCGACAGATTCTTCGAGCGCGCGCTGGACTTTTACAAAAAGAAGGTCGGCGCCGACAGAATCATATCGGCTGTAATTCATTACGATGAAAAAACACCGCATATGCATCTTGATTTCTGCCCGATAACCAAAGACGGCAGACTTTGCGCCAAAGAAATTATCGGCAACAAAAAGGATCTCATCAAGTGGCAGGATGAATACCACAAATACATGAGCGCCGAGTTTGCCGAACTCAACAGAGGCAAGAGCAGCGATGTCACCGGCAGAACCTATATTCCCACTCAGCTTTTCAAGAAGGGTATCAGTCTTTCAAAGAAACACAAAAAGATTATCGACTGCATTGATTCACTTTCCGTCTTCAATATGAAGGAAAAGAAAGCGGAACTCGAAAAGCTTATCAAAAAGTATGAAAAGGAATACAAGGAATATGCCTCCGAGGTCAAAATCTATGCCGATTCATTTGACGCTCTGAAAAAAGAAAACAAGAAGCTTCAGAACGACAGCAAAATCAGCATGGAAACCAGGCTTCAGATGGGTAAACAGAGAATGGAATATGAGGAGGCTTTGAAAGTTCTCGCCAATATTCCCGAAGATGTCATAAGACGGTATAACTACAAATCCGAGCAGATTCATTCTCTGCCGGACAGAAGCAGAT
>JAEEGG010026127.1_pt1 | contig 11175 bp, 8 predicted proteins | sample 9134161 | NCBI WGS metagenome assembly JAEEGG01 (sample SAMN16246543, study PRJNA631951) | gut metagenome | biome: gut microbiome; feature: rumen; material: CR-attached | host: Bos | place: Iran: Karaj | collected 2018-10
TGACATTGGCGCTGGCAAATGCGATTTCCGAAAATGGATGAAAGAATTCAACAGGGGAAATCTGCATGCTCCTTCAGCAGACATCTCGGAATACTTCGTCATCGAGAAAAGCCGTATCCTGATCGACAGGCTCGCCCCTGACGTGATCGTGCTCGGTACGGATTTCAACGAGACAACGCTCATCGACAAAGAGGTCGATACGATCTTCTGCAATCCGCCATATTCGGAATACGAGGAGTGGACGAAGAGGATCATCCTCGAAAGCAACTGCGACGACATATTCCTCATCATCCCCAGTCGCTGGAAACAGAGCGAAACGATTCAGCTCGCGTTGAGGTCGCTGAAAGCTCCGTTCGGTACGAAACTCGTCAGCGTGCTCGGACAAGCTGATTTCCTGAGCGCGGAACGCAATGCCCGTGCCAAGGTTGACATCCTGCACATCGACAAGAGTTGGCAGGGCCGTGATGCCGGATTCGATTACATGTTCGACGAACTGTTCCAGATGGACGATGCGCCAGACCGGGACATGATCCGATGGGCATGTGATGAAGAGGAAAAGAAACGGGAAGCCTTGCGAAAAGCCCTGACCACGGGGAAGAACAAGGTGGAAATCCTCTGCGACGGCTACGAAGCCGCCCGAAAGCAGCTGTACGAACACTTCAAGAAGATCGCGAGCCTTGACCCCGATCTTCTTGCCTCTGTCGGCGTCCACAAGGACAACGTCAAGGAAGCCCTGAAGCGGAAATACAAAGGTCTGAAGAATCTTTACTGGTCGGCAGCATTCGACTGTCTCGATGAGATTACCTCGCGTTTGACCTCGGAATCGCGTCGGAAAATCCTCAGCGACTTCTCCATGCTGAAGCAAGTTGACTTTACGCCGTCGAACCTGTACGCGATGATCGTCTGGGTCATCAAGAACTACAACAAGTTCACCGAGCAGCAGATGATCGACCTTTTCATCGGGCTGTCGTCCAAGGAGAACGTGCGGAACTACGTTTCCAATAAGCGCGTCTTCGAGGATTTCTGTTCGCGGTACAGCTCGGATGCGGAGAAGAACACGCATTACACGCTCGACTACCGGATCATCTGTACGGAATACGCCCTGCCGGGTGAAGGATGGCACAGCTGGGACAATCACATCGCGTACGCCTGCCGGACGAAGATCGAGGATGTCTGCGCTGTGGCGAACAGCCTCGGATTCCAAGCCGGTGAAATCCAGTTGCCGGAGACCTGGGGAAAGCGTGGTACGGTCTACATGGCTGATGAAAAGACCGTACTCTTCGCTTTCCGTTGCTACCTGAACCGGAACGTTCACATCAAGTTCAACATCGAGCTGATGAAAGCATTGAATGTTGCTGTTGGCCGTAAGCTCGGCTGGATACGCAAGCCGTCCGACATCGCGCAGGAGTTCCTGCCTGAAATGGCCAAGGGCGCTGAGCGGTATTTCAACTGCTTCCGGCTGCTCGACGTCTCGAAGGTGCCGTGCCTGCTCGGTATGCAGACGATGGAATCCTGTTCCGGGGAAGAACGGGATGCCGAACCGACCTTATTTTGAACGTAAAACAATCTTGTGACGGTAGCGCAGTGCCGCCGTCACACTAAAACATATTCATATCCAGGAGGGAAACAATTATGTCTAATTCCGAACCCACACCGCCCGACAAAGGCGATTCCGAAAACCCGCTGATCTGGCTCGGCAAGCTCGTTTTGACCGTTGTTGCAGGAATTCTCCTTGCAAAGTTCGGTGTTCGGGTTTCCGATAACTTGAAGCTGTAAAAAAGAACTCCGGCGAACCGCCATGGAATTGGTGATCCACCGGAGTTTTTCTTTTGCCTGAGTTTTTATTTCAGGTCATGCCCTGCGTTTATTGTATTTCGTCTAGATCCTCCCCCTCAAGCGCCCATTTCGCTTCCATGTTTCCCCGTTCAGCTGCGCGAAGATACAACTCGATTGCCTTAGCCTTGTTTTTCTTGACGCCTTCTCCCAAATAATAACAGTCTCCCAAGAAATACTGAGCTTCGGGGACTCCCTGTTCGGCAGCTTTTCTGAACAGTCTTACCGCCATTTTGAGGTCCTGCTTTACGCCAGCCCCCATATGGTAGCATACTCCGAGGTTGAACTGCGCGGCGGGGCAGCCCAAGTCAGCAGCCACGCGGAAGCACTTGATGGCGCTTTTCAAGTCACTCGGCTTGTCGTCACTGACAGACAGATGATCCAAAGCGTCTGTGTACTGTAAGAACGCTTCGATCCTCATGTCCTTTTCGGACAGCCGATTGTTTTCTCCGTTGTCGGGATTTGAATTGCTGATTTCGTTGGCAGACATATTCGTGTCCTTTCGATTTAATGGTTGAGGGTTGATTGTTTTTGGGGAAGATTGTTTTTTCATGACCATTGTCTCCTATATTTTGGGATCAGGCGCTTGACCGTTGCCAAATCGCTCTCGGTCAGGTAGCCCTGGTCCAGATATTCTTCTGCGAGTTCCGTAAGGATGGGCGCGTCGAACTTATTGAATCCGATATTGTTTAACCGCTTCGTCTGCCTTTCGTTTTTTTCGTCCACGTTTTGATTATGGTAAACGATCAACAGATGTTCGATATCGGGACTGGCTGTAATCCTCTGTTCATGTCCATCGGGTTCCTCTTCCGCTTCCGGCTCGGGAAGCACGATGCCAGCATCCGATTCCGGCAAGGCTGCATCCGCGTCCTTGACGCGAGGGATGGCGGCGATCTTTTCTCCGTGCAGTTGTGCAAGGAATGCCTTTACAGCTTCTTCATCCTCTGCGGGAATATTCAGCGTGACCGCCCTGCGTTTGCGCTTCGGCTGCTGCCCGGCCTCAATGTCGCGATAAAAGTCAATAACCGCATGATCGATAATCACGTCCGCGGGATGAATCGGGCGATCAATCCGCAGATTCTTGATGCTCCGGCACCGGGAGAGGCCGGTATATAACTGTCCGTGGGTGAAGCATCCGTTGCCGAGCTTTATTTCAACGCAGTCCATAGTTAGTCCCTGGGCTTTATGAATGGTGAACGCGTACGCAGGTTTGAGGGGAATTTGAACAAAGGAGCCGACCTCACGTTGGCGGATTACCGATCTGCCGCTGTTCGCATCGAACTCCAGGACATATTTGGGCTTGGTCCACTTCGTGCCCTGGATTGAAACGGTCGAACCGCGGTCGAGACGAACACGGACCACCGCATTCTCCCCGTCTTCAATGTCCTCAATAATTCCGGTTTCTCCGTTCACGTATTCGACTACCCCGTCGGAAATGTACTTGTTCGCGAGCGTCATCACACGGGCGCCGATCTTCAGAGAAAGTAATTCTGAAGTCGGGAAATCTGATTTCGGAAACTTGCCATCTACCACGGCGCGGAACACATGCACCTCGCCTTTAAGGGCGTTCTGATGGAATTGATTGATGGATTCAGATTCGCGATTCGTGGTACAAAGGTATATGGGGGGCTGTTCGAGCGGAGGAGCTTCAACGCAGAGGCGGGTCAGCGCCTCACTGACGTTCACCGGCTCGTCCTGACCGTCCAGCAGCAGATCGCGCGTATCCAGCTCCCCGTAGCGCACATGGTTCAGGATCGCCATGAAGCGCGCATCGTTTCCCTGGCGGTGATTCGTTTGCAGGCACACACTTTCAAAATCGGCAACCTGCCAAAGATCCGTCTGGAATGCATACGGGCCGCCCAGTTCACGATCCAGATATTCCGATTCTATCGGGTCTTTTACGACGGGCGGGAGCTGAAGGAAGTCGCCGACCAGGATTATCTGTTTTCCCCCGAACGGCTTGTGGCATCCCGTAACTTCCTTGAGGCGCATGTCGATGGCGACGAAGAGATCGCTCCGCACCATGGAAATCTCGTCGATCACGATCGTCTCCACGCTACGGATCAGTTCAATGCGCTTCCGATTCCCGATCGGTTCTATCGATTCCGGCGTAAGAAGCCCCGGCTTCAAAAGGAAAAAGCTGTGGATTGTCTGTCCCTTGATGTTGATCGCGGCGATCCCGGTCGGCGCGAGCAGGACGCATTCGCGCTTACTTGTCTCCACAAAAGCCTCAAGGGCTGTCGATTTTCCCGTTCCGGCCCTCCCGGTCAGGAACACGTTCTTGCCGGAGTGCATCAGGTCCAGGGCTTTCTTCTGCTCAATTGCGAGTTTTACATTTTTCATTCGAAATACTCCTTCATTTAAGCTTCAGGCCGTAGTAGCCGCGACGGTTCGTCCCGGCACGCTTGATGTCCGTGCGCTTGGAGATTCCGTAATAGTGGAAGATGTAGTCGGGAATTTCAGACTGAATAACTTTGCGCGCGGGAAGCGTCCATCCCTGATTTTTGCAGTAATCGTGGAATGCCTTCAGGATCTCCTCGGAGGTCACGGTCGCGTCTTTATCGTCCACCAGATCGAGGTGCGACTTCAAATAGGCCGCCACGGGATCGGATTCATGGAGGAGATTTTTGATCTTTTTCTCCTGTTCTTTGGATTTTACGATTTTCCCATCGTTTTCCAGGAGCAGCATCGCGCCTTCGACCGCCCACATGAGGATGCCATCACCCTCGCGGGCGAGCAGGTAATCGTCAAAGTCAGCGATTTTCTCTTTCGGCGGCGGATTGTTGTACTCGATCAGGATGAGGCGGCGCTCCCACGCGCCAACATCCCCATCCAGGGCAACGTGCAGAGTGTTGTTCGCCGTGATGATGACGTTGAATTCCCCGCAGATATCCGAGGCATCATTGCTGCCCTTGTGTTCGATCGTCAGCGAATCCTTACCGGAAAGCGCCTTGAGCTTGTGATTCAATTTCGTTGCCAGATAGTCCGAAGGAACGTCCTTTGCGGTCAGGAGCGTCTTACCAAGCAGGCGCTGGGTCTCGAAACGACTTCCCATGTGTTCGAGGCGCAGTTCCGTGCAGTTCCGACGATTGACCAGCTTCTCGACGATATTGACGGCGGTACTTTTGCCACCGCCTGGAGTCCCGACCATAAGCAGGATAGTCTGGCTGCGATTTACGCCGATGAGAGACTGCCCGACGTACTGCTGGAGATGATTCATGTCATCCTCCGACATAGCGGATTGGATCAGGCGGTCCTTGAACTCCGGACAGACAGCGTCCTCGCGAAAGATGTATTCAGTCCGGTTACGGCTCATATACTTCGGGTCGAACGGCATTAAGACCGGTTTGCGACGTCCGTCCGCCTGAATGGGGAACGTAATCACGCCGTTGCCACAGTGAATGAAGGGCTCACCCTTGTGCGCGAAGGCATTCTCACGTCCGCAGCACGCGTCCGCCTGCATGAACTTCAGAATACTCTTGATCGTGCCGACATTCCTTTTGCTGTTGATGTCGGAATTTTCCATCTCATTGGCGAATTCCATCATCAGCAGGCTGACTCGATCGATCATCGACGCGTCGTCCTGACGCACCCACAAGCCGGATTCCGGCACATAGAGGTAGAACGCGCCCTCGGTCTTTTCGAAGATCAGTTTGTAGACCGCAGCGGCGAGTCTGGCGAAGAACTGCTGGTTTAGAAACGCTTTTTCTTTTTCCCCGTTCTCGAAGACCGGGGGGCCTACCTGCACGGAGATTTTCTCCTGCAGGACTTCAAATTTGTTTTTTTCAGCCATAAAACTATGTCCTATATACTGACTGCTGTTCCTCTGGCACCACGCCGAGCTTACCGCATCCCTCGTGGATACGTCCGCCTTGGAACGATACAATTACTATATCACGAAAAAACGGATTTGTCAAGCCAAAACTAACTGATTATGAAAGACTTACAACTTGTTGCGATTTGTTGCTGATTGTGGCGCGATGATGAATATCAAGAGCATATTGGTGTAAGTGGAGCATAATATTTTTTTCGATTTTTTTGGGTTCACCCTCGATTTTTCTCAGAAATCGCTTGTTTTGCCGTTTCATAGAAGGGACTTTTAAGAGTTATCTCCGGACAATTCAGCAGTACGAGGGGCGCTCCAAGGACATCAACAAGGCCGCAGGTACGACATTTCGCTCACTCACTTGCTCTGGTCCTCTCGTGGCTGAGTTCCCTACGCTCAGTAACGATGTGATCGCATGAGAAATGTGTTCAGGTTTTGAAACGAGGCGTATGTAACGTATGTAACGTATGTAAAACGCGAATTTATCCTCAGATCGCTCGGATAACGAGGAAAAGGAGGTGTATGTGACCCGTATGTGGACCCGTATGCGGGATAAACGCCGAAAAAAACGCTCAGGAGTTGTGAAGGCCCGTATGTAGCGTATGAAAAGACGTCTTTAGCCTCAATTCTTACTCAAATGAGGTGAGAATGAGGGGAATGCAGATGTTTTCCGGGCTTGCCCGGATAGAACGTAGCAAGACCTATACGTTTTCGTCAACATGTGAAAAACCAGACAAAAGGGGGCGGATCAACATCGGTATCAGCCCAACGTTGAGGTGGAGATTTTCCGGGATTTTTCCGGGATTTCTGCTTTTTGGTGCCTGTTTTTGCGGGTTTTTGCTGGTTGTAGCAGCATGAGACGGGAAAAAGAAAAACCACCGGAAACTTTCTTGTTTCCAGTGGTTTAAGTTGTAGCAGAATGGTGGAGCAGATGGGAGTTGAACCCACGACCTATACGATGCGAAAGTGCATGAATGTGCTATTTATCAATGAGATATAAAAGTTTTCCGTAATTTTTCCGTAATTCCTGCTTCTATTGTGCTCAAAGGGGGTATTTGTTTGCTGTTGTTGCAAGGTGCGGTTTGTAGCCGCATGTGCGCGCGTGACCCCTCAAAAACAGACATCTGGATCATCGATATTTTGCGGTGCCGTCCGGGAAATCATTCAGTTTCATCCGTGTCATTTCCTTTCTCTGTCGCGTCGTCGGCCAGAATGAAATTGTTGATGTCGGTGATTCTGTACCGGACGGTTTTCTTGCCGAGTTTTTTCCTGGGAATACGTAGAACACCCTCGGATTCGAGGGCTCTGAACTGGGAGTAACTGATACCGAGGATGTCGGCGGCTTCCCTGGCGTCAATCAGTCGCAAGGGAATCTCCGGCTCCTTCGTTTCGTCTTTCTTGGCAACAGCACGGAGAGTCTTCATAATCAGGTTGTACTCGGAAACCGTAAGGCCCCCCACGTCCACATCAATTGCCAGGTGACGTCCGAGCCACCTGACCGTTGACATGCGCAAATTATTGTTGGCTTGGTCCATATTCCTGTATCCCGTTTGATTGAGATTTCGGTTCCTGGTGGTTAAGATTCGGTGGATGCAATTCTTCGTTACCTTAAATTAGGTCATTTTTCCGTTTTTGTCAAGGATAAAAGACGAGAAAGGTGTTTGTTTTCTTTGGTTCTCCTGCCGACGTTTGAGGTCATTACCGACGTTATATGATTAGAGCTATACAAAAAACTAGACATAAAGTATATTTAAATTAGCGTTTGGCGCTTGAAATGTTATACAATGGATGTATATTAAAGTAGTAAACGGCTTGTATGGAGGCAACCATGAAAATCAATGGGCACTACGAAACGGAAACGCAAGAGTTCAAGAAATCTCTGTCGGAGCTGGACAAGGGAATCATGTCCTTGACCGCCATGCTGAACAAAGGCGGCAAGGGAAAAGTGTACTTTGGGGTTTCCGACGACGGCGAAGTCGTAGGGTTGAAAGGCTCGCTGGGCAAGGAGACGATCCGAAAAATCGGAATTCGCATCACGGAGACGGTGAAACCGACCATTGTGCCGAAAATCTACTTCGAGGAATACGGCAAGGAAATGATCATCGTAGTCGAGGTCGAAGGGTATAACAAGCCATACTCCGTCTCGGGGGAATACAGAATCCGAGTCGGAAGCGAGAATAAGAAAATCGAACCCGAAATGCTTGGCGAACTGTTCTTTTCAAACCCGGCAGCTATGGCCGCCAATGCGGAAGCGACCAATCAGGATCTGACCTTCCATGAACTGAAGCGTCTATACGCCAGCAGAGGGCTGACAATTGACGATGCGACTTTTGCCAAAAACATGGGCTTGCTGACGAAGAGCGGGGCCTACAACTATATTGCGGAAATCCTGTCCGACAGCAATAACTGTTCGATCAAAGTCGTTCGCTTCAAGGGAACCGATAAGCAGGAAATGATTTCGCGCAATGAATATGGGTATAAGTGCCTTCTGGTTGCAATGAAGCAGGCTTTCGACTATGTATCCGCTTTGGATGAGGTTCGCGTAAATCTTCATGGGGGAATGATGCGCTCGGAGACGCACCTTTTCGATATTGACTGCCTGGATGAGGCATGGACAAATGCATGCCTGCACAATCGATGGATCAAGAATGTTCCTCCGGCCATATACATCTTTTCGAACAGAATTGAGGTGCTTTCGACTGGCGGACTTCCTGTTGATTTCTCCAAAGAGGAGTTTTTTGCGGGCATATCTAGACCGATCAATATGTCGCTTCAAAAAATTATGGGACAGCTGGGCATGGTGGAACAAACTGGACATGGCGTTCCGAAGATCGTGGGCGTTTATGGTAAAGACGCTTTTGAACTGGCCGACAACCACATCACAGTGACGATCCCGTTTGCTTTCGAGCCCAGCATGGTGCAGACGAGTTGCGATAATCTGCCGAAATCCCATGCAACGGTTATGACAATCATCCGCAAAAACCCTCGTTTCACGACAGGAGAAATCGCTGCTGCTGCCGAGCTGAGCCAAGCAAGAATCAGGCAGATTATTGCAGACCTGAAGAAAATGGGGAAACTGGTTAGAATCGGCGGCAAGAGAGGCGGATTCTGGGAAACAAAGTAATGAAAGAAGCCCATTTGTTCCGGAGTAGTTTTAAAAACTAGATTTAAACTAGATTTAAACTAGATTTTGAAAAAAATACGGTTCATCGTCCTCATCAGGTTCGGTTTTTTCGAACACTTCCCAATTTGAGGTATCCCCTCTTTTTTCACCGGACCATTGTCTGAAAAGAAGACATACTTCGTTGTAACACACAAAAAAAGGACTAATTATGGAAAACGACAAAACTCATTTCTGTGCTCCTGTTTTGGAATGGTATAGCTTATGCTCTGACTGCAGGAACCCGGAACTGTATTCTCCAGAAACAAATGCCGCGCTTGACGATTTGTTCGCGGAGGTGCGGCGTATTTCTCCATGCGATTCTAATGGAACCCGAGAGCTCTTTTCCCTCGTTGAAAGGGGTTCAATAGAAGACTATATGGAATGCAACGATCTGCTCTCCGTGGATTGCGAGATGTCCCGTGAAGAAATTGAGGAAATGTGGAAGCGGGATTACCCTCAGGAAAAAGAATGGTTTTCGTTCAGTTTTATAGAAGATGGCGACAATGGATTCCGAGCAATCTTTTTGAACAACAGAGTCATTTTGCAAACTATGACTGATGTTCCCACTCGGTCATATCCACGAGATGCCAGCGAAATCGTCCAATGGCTCGTCGAAAAAGTTGGGGAATGCATCTCCGATATTAAGTCTGGAGAGTACAACCGGAAGATCAGGGAGGAGTTGTCTCCGGATTTACGCTTTGGTACAATTACCCGCAATGCCTATTGGGAAATCTTCCCGGAAGATAAAGAAGAATACTTTTCCGGGCTCACGGATGCGGATCGGGACGAGTTTCTGAAGCTGATGGAGAATTACAGGAAAGATGCCAGGCCGGATCACATGATCGAAGACATGACTTCCGGGTTGTTCTTCCGCTGTTGTCAAATGGGCTATGCAGCTAACCATTACGAGGGAAGCGATACGCTTTCCCCCAAGGAGCTTTATCGTAAACATGCAGACGGACGTGATGAGGGACTTATGGGCATAGATGAGGATTCGCCGGAAGCATTCCGGAACTGGTACGAACATCGGGAGAGTGGAGGACATCCTTGGGAGGTCTGTAGGGGTGGCAACTCTACCCATGTCTCACTGTATGTCTGCAAAGCTGACACTGGTTTCTTCTTTGCCGTGTCTGGCAGTTCATGGGGCCGGTCCATTGAAACCATCAATTTCTATCTTGCGTTACATCGTGCCGGAATGCCGGTAATAATTGATGATGGAAATGAGCTTGCCAACCGTTTCACTGGAAAAGACAAAATAGGGATTGTGCCCAAAGGAATCTTCCCTCGCTATTGCAGCAATTATTTCCCTGGGGAGCAAATCCTTGACTTCATGAATCTGCCGGAAGAAAAACATGATGAATTCGCGGCGAAGTGTGTCTGGCGCGATGAACCGGAAATATCAATTATCTCAGACTAACAATACTGGGAGGAATAAAATGCATCCAATCAATTTCGTTTTCGATATCGACGACACTTTGGTACTTCATTTTGAAAAGTCAGAATGGAAGCGTGAGCCCCAGGAAATCGTGGAAGTGTACGGAGAAGATTTCCTTCAAAAACATACCGTTTGGGCTATTGATTATCCCCATTTCATCTTTCCTGGAATACCGACTCTGTGGCGTTGGCTATACGGAATGGGCCATCGTCTAGCGATGTTCAGTTCCGCTGTTTCTAAGCGCAATGAAGAGCTGGCAGACAATTTGACTTCAATCGTGTTCGGAGACCAAGCCCCGCAAGTCCGCCCGACAATCAAAGTGTTTTCCCGGAATGATCTCTTTGATACCTATCATACAAAAGACCAGAATGCGTATCAGCCTATCTTTTTCGGCAACTACAAAAAGGTACTGTCCGGCGTAGTAGTACCGCAGGAAGAGATGTCATGGAGTTTCCTTATTGACGATGATCGCAGTTATATGGCTCTTCATGAGGAATTCAACCTCATCAAAGTCGAAACGTACAACAAGCTGGTGCCTTTGTCACCATTCAGTTTTCAGGCTCATGCGTATCTCTACAAAGCTTTTTATCTGGCCGGACTGTTCAAGGCAATCTTCGACAAGATCGAAAAAGACCATGTAACAGCCGTTGAAGCGGCAAAAGTGGTGCAAATCGACAGTGTCGAGGAAGAATTCGATAGACGTTTTTACTATCCGACCATTAAAAATGTTGACTTCTATGAAGAAGGAGAACGCATCCTGAGCACAATTGATTCCGAGGCGACAATTCCTCCATCAATAATGATACGGATGAAAAACAAAGATTACGATTACAGATAGCAGATGTTTTTCTACAAACAATCAAAAGAGATGTATTATCGTGCTTTTTATATATCTTTCAATCATTTTTGAGTTATTGG
>JAEEGG010026130.1_pt1 | contig 11175 bp, 9 predicted proteins | sample 9134161 | NCBI WGS metagenome assembly JAEEGG01 (sample SAMN16246543, study PRJNA631951) | gut metagenome | biome: gut microbiome; feature: rumen; material: CR-attached | host: Bos | place: Iran: Karaj | collected 2018-10
GGACAAGGGTTGCGCTCGTTGCGGGACTTAACCCAACATCTCACGACACGAGCTGACGACAACCATGCACCACCTGTGTGATCCATAACTATCATCCTATTTCTAGGCACTTTGAATCCATGTCAAGCCCTGGTAAGGTTCTTCGCGTAGCATCGAATTAAACCACATGCTCCACTGCTTGTGCGGGTCCCCGTCAATTCCTTTAAGTTTCAGTCTTGCGACCGTACTCCCCAGGCGGTCTACTTAATGCGTTAGCTTCAACACTGCATCACTGCAATATTTAGTAGACATCGTTTACGGCGTGGACTACTAGGGTATCTAATCCTATTTGCTCCCCACGCTTTCGTGACTGAGCGTCAGTATCGGGCTAGTAAACCGCCTTCGCCACTGGTGTTCTTCCATATATCTACGCATTTCACCGCTACACATGGAGTTCCGTTTACCTCTCCCGTACTCTAGCTTGGCAGTTTTCGAAGCTGTATGGGGTTAAGCCCCACGCTTTCACTTCAAACTTACCATGCCGCCTGCTCACTCTTTACGCCCAATAATTCCGGATAACGCTTGCCACCTACGTATTACCGCGGCTGCTGGCACGTAGTTAGCCGTGGCTTTCTAATAAGGTACCATCAAATATGGAGCATTTCCTCACCATATCATTTTTCCCTTATAACAGAACTTTACAATCCGAAGACCTTCATCATTCACGCGGCGTTGCTCGGTCAGGGTTTCCCCCATTGCCGAAAACTCCCTACTGCTGCCTCCCGTAGGAGTCTGGACCGTGTCTCAGTTCCAGTGTGGCCGTTCACCCTCTCAGGTCGGCTACGCATCCTCGCCTTGGTGGGCTGTTATCTCACCAACTAGCTAATGCGCCGCAGGTCCATCTTTCAGCGAGGCTTTAAGGGCCCCTTTTAGAGATCGGAGATGCCTCCGTTCCAATTATTCGGTATTAGCCTAGCTTTCGCCAGGGTATCCCAAACTGTAAGGCAGGTTACCTACGTGTTACTCACCCGTTCGCCACTCGGTATTGCTACCTCGTTCGACTTGCATGTATTAGGCACGCCGCCAGCGTTCATCCTGAGCCAGGATCAAACTCTCAAAAAGTTTATCTTAGTTCAAAATTATAATCTGGTTTATTGTTAAAAATTGACGTTAATGTTTCTTGTACATCTGTTCAGTTTTCAAAGATCAATTTGCGCTATATACATAGTATATGTTTGCGTCCCGAAGAACGTGCGCTTTTATAGATTACTATTATGGAATAATGATGTCAACAAGAATTTTAAGAAATTTTACAGTTTTTGTATTTTCCTTTCTTATAGAAGAATTTTTACGAATCTTTGATGACACACCGGAGATTGTGTGAAATCATACCTAATTTTATTAAAATTACACACGCGTATTAGAAAAGGTGGCATCCTTAAGGACACCACCAATTTAGTATGTATTTTGTTATTCTGTTACAGCGCTAACCACAAATCCTGGACTATTTGTATAGTTTTTGTCGGCGTGAATATCAATATAGACATTCCCATCATCGGTTGTGATTCCCATGGTTGGAAAATATCCGACATCCCAGTTACTATTGCCATATAAATCATTATCTTCTATTTCGACCCACTCGCCATCTTTTAAATACCAAACACTTACAATATCATAACCAATAGAAGTACTTGGATTTGTGCTGCTAGTATATGTAATCTCTAAAACAGGTTTATTGGCTGGTAAATCCGCCAAATCGAAGTTGAAATAAACATGTTCGCCTGAACTAACAGTGATATCAGCTGCAGCAACATCTAATGTTAATTGTGTACCTAAGTAATCACCGCAAGGCACGCATAAACCATGTTGATAAACATGGATGGTTGTAATTTGAAGTTCACCTGCAATTACATCTGCTGTTGGTTCGATGACTAAATAGATGTAGTTATCAGCACTTTCCACCATTACGTCAGTGAAATTAAATGGACTTGAATGGGTCAATGCAAGTGGAGTAATCTCATCTGAACTCTTATCAATTACATAAGCTTTAATCCATTCGTAATTGATTTCTCCAGTGTCATCTCCGAATGAATATTTATGACCTGGATCAAATTGGAATGCATAGAATGCTTTTTCGCCTTCTGAAATATTGATACTAGTTTCAGTTGAATCTGAAGAAACAATGTTTCCAATGTAGCCGTCACCAGCAGCACAGAATCCATAGTCATCAAATTGAAGTGGATCACCATGTCCCTCTACTGTAATACGGATATAAGCATCTACACATGCTGCCATTGGACAAATTGCAACATAGACATTACCATCAAACACAGTTGACATTGGAGTATTAAATACTCCAGCGCTTCTTACTAACTCAACTAATTCATGAGTTGTACGGCTAACATAATAAACGTAGATTTCATCAGCAGTAATGAGATCTTTTGAAAGTCTATAAGAATGATTTGGCTCACATATGAATGAATAATATTCTTGGTCATCTGCAGCAAGTTGATAATGGCCTTCACCATCTTCTGTACCAAGATAAATATCTGTGTATAGTTCTTCTGGAGAACCCAAGTAGCTGTCGCCGCCAACACAAAGACCGGCATCGTTATATAAGTGCTCTGTATTTGCACTCATATCAAAATCCAAACCAGCATTTGTATACTCTTCAATTTCGATATATAAATATCCATCACTACTACTATCAGAGACGAACATTAATGTTGGATAATCACCGTTGTCAATGTCGTCTTGATCGATAAATGCATTATAAGCACCAGCTTGTTGAATAAATTCATCGTTATTTCTGATATAGCCACGAACTGCACCAACTGCCTGCATTTCATTATTTTCTAATAAGAACCAGAAATGTTGTCCAGGGTTATATGGAACTCTAAAGAAATATGTTTCAGATGCGTTAACTGAGAAATCTGTATTTGTGGTTTTTGTATCGCCAAGATATTCTCCACAAAGAGTACAGAAATTATGTTCATCTATATTAGCTGGAGCATGATCGACAATTGCCATAGATTCATCTTTAGTATTAGTATAATTTTGTTCTTCAAATGAAACTGTTGCAGTATATCTCTTTAAACCAGTTGCGGCACAAGAAGGTTGATTTATTACTTCGTTTGTAATAGCTGAACCAGAAGCAACTTCTTGGTGAGTATGACTTGCATCGTTCGCACAAGTGAAAGTTGCTGTTGCAGTAGTATATCCTTCCCATTGCCATGAAACTTGCCAGTTATGGCCTAAAGCTGCAAGATTTTCATCTTTATCATCAGTATGGCCCTCATATTCAGCGTGCCAATGGTTGACGCCAGCAGCCTCACATGTTGCCGCTGTACTACTTCCTAATTTTGTAACTGTTGCATCATGTAATTCTTCAGCGGAATCTGCTGCACAAACATATTTTGCTTTTGCTGTGTAGTTTCCAGCGGTTGTTGTCCAAACAAAGCTGTCAAAAGTATAGCTATGTGTATGACCTTGATCGCCTCCACCTTGTTGTTTACCGCCATCATTGTTTTGTTGAGAACCGCCACCAGATTGTTGAGTTTCTTGTTCAGCAGCTTTTCTCTTCTTTGCAGAGCTAACACTTACAGGTACCACGATAGCTACGGTTAAAACGACTACTGTAGCACCAGCGATAATTGCAGCGAGCACTTTATGAGCGAGCACCCAAGCCCAAATTTTTCCAAAAAAGGCTTTCATTTTTTATCTCCTTCCTTTTTTTGTTCTATTTTATTATATAAAATCAATGTGAGAATAACAACGAACAAAAAACCAGCCCAATTAAGGACTGGTTAAATTGAATTGTAAAATTTAGTTATCTTCTATTTCCCATAATCATTGCAACAATGCGAAGTAATCTAATAAAGATGTAGATAAAATCTACATAAAGATTTAATGCGCATACGAATGCAACGCTACGTTCTGCACCACCATTCAATGCAATTTGTTGAACTCGTTTAAGATCAAAAAGTGTAAATAAAATGATAGCGATAAAGAATAAGAATGAAACTAACCAATAAAGTGGTTCAAAACCAACAATAAAATAGAAAATAAGATTAGTTATACTAAGTATAAATGCTCCAATTATTAAGCCGAAACCAACTACTGCTAAGCCAGATAAATCTTTTTTACTTGTCCAAGCGATAAGCGCCATTATGGCGAACGCTAAGACGGTTGAACCAAAAGCAATTAAAACTGCTTGAATAGGTACTAAAAGTACGGCTGGAGCAATAATTACACCTAAGACAATGCTATAAACAAAGAAACCAACACCGACAGATTTTCCGTTTCTTCTAGCAGCTATATGAACCCAAATCAAAATCGGTATATATGCGATAATTGCTGCGATATATATTGTCAAAAATGTGTTTAAATTAGCTTCGGAAGTAATGGCTTCTCCGTTTGCGGATAAAAGTAGTCCTAAACCTGCGACAACTGCAAATGTAACTAAAAGTGCAAGTGCAAAGTATAAGAAAGTCGCACCAATAAACTTAGTACCGCTCAAAATGGTACCTTCATTTTCTCTAACACGACTATTTTGCAAAGTTTCTTGTCTTGCCATAACGTTAAATATTCTCGATTAAAGCCTTGAATGAATCAACTTTAAGTGATGCGCCACCAACTAATGCACCATCAACATCGCTTTGAAGTAAATAATCATGGACATTTTCAGGTTTAACTGAACCGCCGTATAAAATACGAACGTTTTCAGCTGCATCACCATATTGTTCTTTAACAAGGTCACGAATAAATGAACAAATGTCTTGAGCAATTTCTTTTGATGCGTTTTTGCCAGTGCCAATGGACCAAACTGGTTCATAAGCAATGACCATATCATTAACAAATTGCTTTCCAAGACCTTCAAGACCTTTTAAAGTTTGACGTTTAACAACTTCTTTTGTTCTTCCTGCTTCGTATTCTTCAAGAGTTTCACCAACGCAAAAGATTGGAGTCATGCCTGCTTTTTCTAAAGCTAAAAGCTTTTTATTACAGGTTTCATCGGTTTCGCCAAAGTAAGTTCTTCTTTCGGAGTGACCAATAATAACCCAGTCAATACCGATTTCTTGTAACATTGGAATGGCAATTTCACCTGTGAAGGCCCCATGATCTTCAAAGTGACAGTTTTCTGCTGCTACATTGAGTTTTGGGTTTTCTTCTTTAACTGCTGAAAGTGAAAGATAAACTGGTGCAACACCAATATCAACGCCTTTAGCATCTGCAAAGGCTAATAATTCTTTACTTGCTTTTGCAAATTCACGGGATTCAGCAATGGTTTTATTCATTTTCCAGTTGCCGAAAAGTAATTTTCTTCTTGCCATAGTTATAATCCTCAAAACTTATTTAAGAATATCAACACCTGGGAGATGGCCGTCATTTTCAATCATTTCTAATGATGCACCGCCACCAGTTGAGACGTGTGAGAAGTTTTCTTTATAACCGAATTCTTTAATTGCAGCTGCGGAGTCTCCACCACCACAAACTGAGAATGCGCCTTTAAGTCCGGCGACCGCTTTACAAATAGCAATTGTTCCGCTTGCGAAATCTTTTTGTTCAAAGACACCCATTGGTCCATTCCAGAAAACCATCTTAGCTTTGCTAATTTCTTCAGCATAGAGTTTTTCTGTTTCTGGTCCAATATCCATACCTTGCATTCCTGCTGGTACGTTATCTTTAACAATTTCTTTCTTTGTCCAGCCTTCAAATGCGTCTGTAACGACTGAATCAACTGGAAGAACGATTTTGCCTTTGCCTTCTTCTAAGCATTTTCTAGCATAGTCTAATTGATCAAGTTCACATGGGGAATTACCAACTTCAAATCCAAGAGCTTTCTTGAATGTGTAAGCCATAGCACCACCAATGATGACCTTATCACACTTCTTAAGAAGTGAATCAATAACTTTAATCTTATCTGAGACTTTTAAGCCACCTAAGATTGCAACATATGGACGATCTGCTGGTTTAACATCAACACATCTCATAAGGTTTGCGATTTCTTTTTCAACAAGATAGCCACAAGCAACTTGTTTGCCTTCGCCTTTTAAGATTTCTGGAATGCCATATGTAGAAGCGTGTGCTCTATGTGCACTACCAAATGCATCCATAACATAAGCATCAGCGACCTTTGCCCAAGCTGCTGCAAGTTCTGGATCGTTCTTTTCTTCACCCTTTTCATAACGTGTGTTTTGAATAAGCAAGACATCACCATCTTTAAGTGCGCCGACTGCTTTTTCAAATTCTTCACCACGAGTTGCGGCTGAGAAAGCAACTGGTTTTCCTAATAATTCTGCTAAACATGGGGCAACAATTGCCATATTGTTTTTAGCTTTTTGAGCTTCCACTACTTCTGGAGCTTCTTTGTGTTTAACTTTGCCAAGGTGGGAAAGTAAAACAACTTTTGCGCCTTCTTCTAAAAGTTTTTTAATTGTTGGAAGAGCTGCGCGGACACGGTTATCATCTCTGACTTTTCCATCTTTTAGTGGGACGTTGAAGTCAACGCGGACAATAACTACTTTGCCTTTAATGTTTTTTAATTCATTAACTGTTAACATATTTTTCTCCTTTTAGAGATAAAGAGGCCAATAAATTGGCCTCATATAAATTAGATTTGTTTAATTAGCACTTTTCAGAGAAGTACTTAATGGTACGAACCATTTGTGAGGTATAGGAGTTTTCGTTATCGTACCAAGCGACGACTTGAACTTCATATAATCCACCACCAAGGCTTATAACCATGGTTTGAGTTGCATCAAATAATGAACCGAATCTCATACCGATAACATCGCTTGAGACAATTGGATCTTCATTGTATCCATAGGATTCATTTGCTGCTGCCTTCATAGCTGCGTTAATAACTTCTGCGGTTAATTCGCCATCATATTTAACGACTGCTGTAAGGATTGTGGTTGAACCAGTTGTTACTGGAACACGTTGTGCTGAACCGATGAGTTTTCCATTTAATTCAGGAATAACTAAACCGATAGCTTTTGCTGCACCTGTTGAGTTAGGAACAATGTTTGCTGCACCAGCACGTGCTCTACGTAAGTCACCTTTTCTATGTGGACCATCGAGTAACATTTGATCGCCTGTGTATGCGTGAATTGTGCTCATGATACCAGATTGAATTGGAGCTAAATCGTTGAGTGCTTTTGCCATTGGTGCTAAGCAGTTTGTTGTACATGAAGCTGCGGAGATGACATTGTCATCTTTTGTGAGTGTTTCATGGTTAACGTTATAAACGATTGTTGGAAGATCTTTTCCTGCTGGAGCGGAAATAACGACTTTACGTGCACCAGCATTGATGTGTGCCATTGATTTTTCTTTTGAACAATAGAAACCTGTACATTCTAAGACGACATCAACTTTGAGTTCTTTCCATGGGAGTTCTGCTGCATTTGCTTTTGCATAAATAGTAATTTCTTTTCCATCAACTGTGATTGAACCTGGTTTTAAGACTGTCTTTCCGTCTTCTGCGAGTTCTGGTTCTTTTGATGAAACGGTGTGTAAACCATCACCGATACGTCCAGCATAACCACCTTGTGCTGAATCGTACTTTAAGAGGTTTGCTAACATCTTTGGGGATGTAAGATCATTAATTGCGACGATTTCATAACCTTCTGCACCAAACATTTGTCTGAATGCTAAACGGCCGATTCTACCGAAGCCATTAATTGCAACTTTAACTGACATTTATATGTCCTCCTTTTTTAATTGCCAAGATTATTATACTAATAAGAATAAAAGAAAAAAACACTTTTTCATTGAAAGCGTTTTATTTACTATTTATTATTTCGCTTTTAAGCGATTTAACTAAATACCTGGAATTGATTCAACACCTTTGAAAAGTTCTGCGAGTGAGATGTTAAAAGCTACTGCAATTCTTTCCAAAATATCAAGGCTTGGATTACGTCTTCCGTTCTCCAAATCTGAGATGTAATTTTTGTTTATATTAGCATTTAATGCTAAATCTTCTTGAGACCAGCGAAGTTGTTTGCGCAAAAATTTTATTCTCATTCCAAGTTGTTCTTGGGCTTTCATTTTTCCACTGCTCCTTTGTATTTTTCAGCCATATTGTGGATGGCTCTAAACATGTGATTTATGTTAGATTTCGAGACTTCTTCACCAAGTTCTTCACTCATTTTTTGGCTAAGTTCAAATAAAGTTAAATCTTCATTCTCTAGACGAAGTTTCATAAGTAGTTGATGTTTCTTATTTTGGACATTTTGGATTCCTAAAACTTTATCGATAATTTTAATGTCATTAATCTGTTTTTCTGCTGCCAAAGTTGTCTTCTCATAGTTAGCAGAATCAAGGTTTTGAAGTCGATTACCGATAGATGAAAACTCTCGATCAATTCTTATGTTTTCAAATTCAAGAGTCTTATCCACGCAACCTATCATAGAGAGGAAATCGGCAACCTGTTGAGCCTTCTTAATGTAGACGACAAAGTTGTTTCTTCTTTGAACCACTTTAGGAGTAAATTCTGTTCCTTTATATTTTAAAAGGAGCTTAGAAAACCACTTTGCATATGACTCATCATTTAGAGAAATTTCAAGGTGATAATTTGAGTTTTTTGGAGAGTTAACTGAACCTGATGCTAAAAACGCTCCAGAGACATAACCTGAAATCATATCATCATTTAAAACTATGTTTTTGGCAATTTTTCCATCAAGGAATGAAATTTCAAGATCTCCAATAATATAGTCGCCTTCTTCAATAATGACTGAGTAAGTGACTCTCTTCTTAAAATTCATTTCCTTTGAGTAGGAAAATCTTGGTGTTATTCCATAGATTCTATCAATTGAATGATAAATAAATTTCGCAATTTTCGCGTTCTCAGTTTTGCAAACAATAAGTGATTTTCCGTTACTAATAGTTAAATGACCATTCACCTTAATAAAGGCTGCCAAAAAGGCTCTTAGATGTTCATCTGAGAACGGAATAGAGCAAAGCTCTTCTTTTACTTTTTGGGTGAATGATACCTTAGCTTGCATTTTAGTTTTTTGGTAAATCCTTATGGGTTACAGTGACGTAATACTTCTTTGAATAATGCTCAGCAATATATTCGGCAACTGCAACTGATCGATGTTGCCCACCAGAGCAAGCAAATCCAATTTTAGCGTGTTTTCTATCGTTTTTCTTTAATTCTTCTAAATAGAAGTCTAAATATTCAATGACGTGTTTTAAGTATTCTTTTGTTTTTGGATCATCTAAAACATAATCCTTTACTTCTTTATCTAAACCTGTCTTATGTTTAAGTGCAGGAACCCAATATGGGTTAGGAAGTAAACGAACATCAAAAACTGTTTCAATATCTTGAGGAACAGAGATTTTATAACCAAAGGAAACGAAAGAAACTACAAACTTCTTTTCTGCTCCAATGACATAGTCATATAAACGACTTCTGAAATCTAAAATGGAAAGATTTGATGTATCAATATAGAAATCAAAGTAATCTCTAAGTTCTCTCATTTTCTTCAGATCACTATTAATTGCTTCATCTAAAGACATACCTTTTGGTTCTTTTGGATGAACCTTTCTTGAAAGGCGATATCTTTCATTTAATTTAGCAGCATCACACGTAATTCCAATAAATCTAACTGAAAATTCCTTATAATTCTTAGCTTTTTCGAAAGTTTGAAGGGCAATTTCATTCTCAACAACTAGTGCTACTTTTGAATATATATTTGGATTTTTAAGTAGTTCTTCAAAATATGAATCAACCACAGTCAAAGGGATTCTATCTGTAACATAAAAACCTGCTTCTTCAAATGCTTGAGCGGCTAGTGATTTACCTGCTCCATAAGCACCAGTTACGATTACTAAATCAATCATTATTTACCCCCCTACTTCAATAATTTAACATAGTTATCAGCACTTGTTGCAGCTGCAGCACCATCTCCTGCCGCTGTTACTAATTGTTTTAATTTCTTCGCAACAACATCTCCTGCCGCATAAAGTCCAGGAATATTTGTTTGCATGTCTTCATTAACCTTAAGAAAAATTCCTTGTTTTTCAGGTTTAAGGTTATTAAGGATTTGAGATGTAGTTTTTTTGCCTACATATGGGAAAACTCCCATTACATTAATGACTTTTTCATTCACTTTAATTCCTGTAACACCAAAATCATCTCCTAATATTTCTTGTACTTGTGTATTCAAAACTAACTCAACATTTTGATACTCATTGATTTTTTCAATTAGTTTTATATCACCTAGAAGTGATTCATCAGGACAAATAAAGTAAACTTTGTTAACAATATTTGCGAGGTAAATTGCTTCTTCAATGGCAATGTTATTATTTCCTACTACTGCGATATCAGCACCTTTAAAGAAGTTTCCGTCGCATGTTGCACAATAACTAACGCCTTGTCCTGCAAATTTTTCTTCTCCAGGAATTGAATTACTAGATGTAGCAACACCAGTTGCGACAATAACTGCTTTTGTTTCATACGATTCAACATCAGTTACTACTTCAAAACCATCTTCTTCTTTTAGAATTGTTTGAACATTGCCATAAACAACAGGAATGTTATTAAAACGAAGTTGGTCCATTAATGCCATTAAAATTTCAGGACCAGTTGTTTTAGGCATAGCAGGATAGTTTTCAACTGATTTTAGTTGATTAAGCGTTCCGCCAGCCATATTTCCTTCAAGCATGACAAAGTCAGCGTTGGCACGCTTAAGATAAATAGCGGCACTCATACCAGCCATTCCAGATCCAATAATTACAATATTAGTTTTCTTCATTATAAAGACCTCGCCATTTCTGAAAAACTATCGATTTTCCAGTTAATTTTGGAATTTTCCGGTAGTTTTCGTGGTGTCCAGGAGACTAGCGCAAAATCAACGCCAGCATTTTCAGCAGTTTTTGCATCGTATACAGAATCACCGATATAAACAACTTCATTTTTATCTTTAATCCCAAAATGATCCATCGCTAAAAAGATGCCTTCTGGACTTGGTTTTTGTTCTTTTATGTCATCGCCACTAACTGACCAAATGCCTAAATCAGCAATTCCAAATAATTGAAATGCCTCGTCAGCAGCGACTCTATGTTTATTAGTTACAATTGCAACGTTATATTTCTTTTCTACTAATGTAGAGAGTATTTCTAAACTACCTGGAAATAACTTGGTAAAGATTGGATAGTTTTTAATTGATTCTCTTCTCCAAACTTTAAGAA
>JAEEGG010026131.1_pt1 | contig 11175 bp, 13 predicted proteins | sample 9134161 | NCBI WGS metagenome assembly JAEEGG01 (sample SAMN16246543, study PRJNA631951) | gut metagenome | biome: gut microbiome; feature: rumen; material: CR-attached | host: Bos | place: Iran: Karaj | collected 2018-10
GTCACGAATACGGTACCGTGGGCTACGGACGGCGTGGTGTCGGCGTCAGTGAACTTGAGCGCGTCGGTAGCTGCCGTAGCGCGTGAGATCTCGATAAACTTACCGTCAGAGCGCTTCATCAGCGTAATGGTGTCACCCTTGGCGGGTTCCCACTTGGCGCTGATCAGCGAGAACTTGTCAGCCTTGGCAATCTCCACACCGTACTCTGTGCTACCACACTTCAAGGTGATAACCTGGCCTACCTCGGCGTTGGTGATATCGGTAATCGCCAGCTTGGAGGTGTTGGCTACCGTCTGGATGGAGCTGTGTACAGTAGCGTCGGGGTTCTTGTCCTTCTCAGCGTCCACGAAGTTAGACGCGGGACGGTCGTACTCGTTGGCCCAGATCATCTGACGGCTACCGTCCATGTCGGCCTTCTTGGTGTACTTGAAGCCTACGGCTACAGCCCAGATAGATTCCTTCCAGTTGGACCATACCTTAAGGCTCCAGTCCTCCTGCTCCAGGTTGAAGTTGTACATCTCACCGGCCAGGTGCTCGTAGGTATGGATGTTACCCTCCATAGTCCAGAAGATACGGGCGTGGTTATCAGCGTTGGGAACGGTGATAATCTTAACGCTAGGATACTCCTTAACGTAGTTGATGTTGGCCTTGTAGTCCTGGTTGGTACCGTAGTGCAGTTCGTTGTACTTGTGGTACCATACGAGCATGTACGAAGGAATGTACAGTGCCAGGCTGCCGCTGTCGCGGATCTCAGCCGGTATCATGCTGGTACCCTCGTAGAACTTCTCACCGATATTGGCCTGTGTGATCCCACCCAGTACAAACGGCTTGATCTGGAACACGGTCTTACCGTTGTTGATATCCACATGGCCGTCGATCTTCTTACGCAGGAACTCGTAGATACCGTCAGCTGCTGCCATAGCGCGGCCAGGCTCATTGAGCTTGGGGTTCTTGCGTACACCGTTGATACGGCGCTGCTCGCGCTCGTTGTGGAGCTTCTTAGCGGTCTCAGCCAGGATATACTCGATAAACGACCACTTGATGGGGTTCGAGCCTTCCAGGTTCAGTGAGCCGATCCAGAGTTTCTCCAGCTGCTTCAAATTCTTGAAGCGGTGAGCAAACATGACGTCGAACATACGGAGCGTCTCGTTATCGAACTCGTAGTTACCCTTAACCACGTTGTCGAAGTCGCTTTCCGTGTTGTCAGACTGTGAGAACTCACCCAGCCAGATATTGACCAGAGTAGCCAGGTCCTGATAGCCGCTTTCCAGCGGGAAAATGCTCTCGATGGATGGGAGCTGTACCAGGAACGACTGGAGGCGGTCCATCCAGGGGATACGGTAGAAGGCGCCCAGGTCTTCACGCAGACGTGAGTAGTCCATGCTGGAGGCTACGGGTACCATCATGGTAAGGCCCTGACGCTGCAGCAGTGCGGCACGTGCGCGAACGTTGTAGGGACGGTCCATAGCATACATAGCGCCCTCCATACCTGCCAGCTGCTGCTCGTCGTTCAGGTTGAAGGCTACGGCTGCACCTGCCTGGAGGCCTGCGCCCTTGCCTGGATCCTGCTCAGCGGCCTTGCTCAGCGTCTGGATACGTGCGTTAAGGTTGGTGATCTCCGTCTCCTTGGCCTGGAGGGTGGCGGCGTCGGTGTTAGCCTTGCTACGCATAGTCTCCAGTTCAGCGTTGGCCTGTGCCAGCTTGACGGTAGTATCCTGGAGAAGTCCCTGCAGCACAGCGGCGCGGGTGTCGCGCTGTTCCTGTGTCTTGGGGCCGTTCTCCTCCTCGTCCTTGAAGTCGTTTTCGAGCGCGGTTTTGAAACCGGCTACGAAGGTGTCGTTAAAGCCCATAGTCTTGAGCTGGTTTTCCTGATCTTCGGTGAGGGTGTTTTTCTCCTCTGCCGATTTGGTCCACTCTGTGATACGCAGGATCGCCAGAATGGCCGGTACAAAATTCTTGAATTTCATAACTAAACAAATTTAAATTTATGGAACAATTAGATTCGCATCCTTGATAGTTGCCTGTGCCAGTACCCATGTCACGGCGTCCTGTAGGCTTCCGAACTGGTCCACGTAACCGGCGGCTACGGCTTCCTCTCCGTTGAAGTCCTCACCACGGAACAGTGGCAGTTCCGGATCGTATTCGATTCCCAGGTATCGTGCTACGTCCTGTGCGAAATGCTTATGCAGATCCTCCAGGCTTTTCTTATACCTTGTCTCGTCGTTCTTTTCGGCGATATCGCGGAACCACTTGTTTTTAAGATCTGAACTGTCCGGATAGATATCGCGGTAGTCGATACCGTTCTGTTTGTACCAGTCCTGGAAGTTGATATAGGTACCCATAGCTCCTACGCTTCCGATCTTGCACAGCGGCGACGCTATGAAGGTACGGCCTGCAGCAGCACCTATCCAGAAGTGCGCGCTGGCCATCGTTCCGGCGATATAGGTAGCTATCGGCTTCTCTGACTTCTCGATCAGGGCTGCCGCTACGTCCACATGGAGGGCCATACCTCCAGGGCCGTTTATCCACAGTACGATACCTACGATCTTATCGTTATTGAGTGCCTGGATCAGCAGTCTTTCCAGTCGGAATGTCTCCCAGGAATACAGCGGGCCTTCCATGTCGATGACGGCGACGCTGTTAGACGGTAGATTTCCGTCGTCCAGTTCCCATCTGTCAGCCAGGTACGGAGACGTAGCGTATGCCACGATCTCGTTAGTCAGTCTCTTATCCAGCTCTGCCACATTTCCGGCGCTGATAGCCGGTAATATGGTAGCCAGCAGACGGGTATAACTCTCGCCTGCCATCAGCCAGTTCTCAGTTAGAATATTAAATACTTTATCCACCTTGCCTAAAATTTTAGGCAAAGAAAGCTATTTTTCCGTATAAAATGAAAGACCTATATATTATAAGGTATAAGGATCCACTTCCGTACCTTTTCCCTGGAGTGTACACTGCAGCAGTCCACCGGAATATTCGACGCTCAGCGACAGCGGCCAGTCTTTGGATCCGGCTACGCGCTGCTGTCCTGTTTCGTCTGTATAGGTAGCGATATAGTATCCTGACGACGCCAGCAGTCTGAGCTGTGCAGTCTTCGCGCTGTCAGGCCTTGGCACCTTGAAGGAATATTTTTTCGTGTATATCCCGCTGGTATCCACTTTGTCGGAAACCGTCAGGCTTCCTGGTGTGATCTCCAGCTCGTATCCCTTACCTTTCGTATCCATGCTGACACCATTTGTCAGTACTGAGAAAGTCAGTACATTATTAACCGGCCAGAGCACCAGGCAATGAGCCACCGATATAACAGTCTGTTTCATCTTACACTCCGATATTATTAGTCCGACAATATTACCCCAGTTAAGCGACAAAACGCATACCCTGGTCGGTAAAAAAAATATTCGATATTAACGTTTTTTATGTTTATTGTAGTCACGCTTTCGATTGCGTCGCATCTTATCCTTCCAGCGCTGGTAGTTCTTTAGCAGGCCGTCATCAGATATCCCCTTTAAGTCATAGCGCCTGGCTATCATATACGCTGTATCCTTATAGTCGATACCGTGCAGGTGCTTGTTTTCGTCCATCAGTTCGTGGACCTCAGCCCAGAACATGGCCCGTAGGCGCTTGCTGAGGATCCGGACGCCCTGAGCCGATATATAGTTATATTTCTCCGGATTCTTTCCGAAGGAATAGTTACCATCCCGTTTGTCAGGCAGGCATATCTCCAGATTACCACTGTCAACAGGTGACACGCTGGAGGGCCTGGCTATCATCACGTCGTAGATCTTTTCGTATATGTCAGTTGACGGCGGGAACCTGACGGCGCCCACCTTAGTATCATAGTATTTAGCTTTGAGCCATTCGGCCAGGTATTGATCCACCTGTATTTTAGTTGTTATCATAGGGAAGTAATTACGCTGCAAAGGTAATAAAATATATTCTATTTATAATCAGCAGCTTACATTTTTTTGTAGGCACAATATACATTTTTCTGTATATTTATATAATTTTCGGCCAAAATATGCAGTTTTTCTTCTTTCCCATACATTTTTTCTTTCTCCGTCCCTGGTTTTGTCTCCGTCCTCAGTTCTAATTTTACCGGAAAACTTTGTATTTTTGTAACTTTGCAGAAATCGAAAGCTAACTACTTGTAATTCAGTAACTTTGTAAACGATACAAACTTGTTACAAGTTGCTTTCCAGGTTTGTAACCGGCCAAAAGTTTGTAACGGGGGCCTCCAGATGGTGGCACCGGTACCGGAAATGCACCTGGAAAGCGTTACAAAAACGCCCTTTTGTTACAAACTCCAAATTTTTGTAACTGGTTTGTAACGTACTTTGTAACTCTCGAAAATCACTCTGAAACCCCTTTATTTACTACATTTTTTAACCTTTTGCGTTCTTAATATAAAGGCTTGTAACAAAGTTACAAAAATTTTCGGTAAAATTACAAGAGGGGGACGGGGAAAGAAAGCGGCGGGCGTGAAAGAATATGCAGAAAGCGTGCGGATGGTGGCAGATCAGGCAGGATAGAGGCCATTCCTGAGGCCCTGGCGGCCATCGTGTAACGTTGCCACAGAAAAATATGTGCTGCAGGCGTAAAAAAGTCGTAGAAAAATTTGGTAGTCTCGCGGATTTTTTGTACCTTTGCAATATAATTAAATTAGGGTATTCTACCCCTTAAAATAAGGGATAAAGGAGGAAAGTTACCATACGCGGGTGTGTATATAGAATACCTGGTTAAACACAGAATTTAGCGGTTAAGATCCATCCCTGTCGCTCCATGGGCGCCGGTGGTGTAATAAATAGGTGTCTGTATCTCTCTGCGAGATACAGGCTTTTTTATCCGGCTGTCGCCGGTAGCTCCGCAATAATAAAGCGCGGCCACTGGCTAGTACCAGCAGTCGCGCCCCTTCATAACTATGTGCAGAAAAAAAAGAATAGTCTTAGCCAGGATTGCTACGGATCCTGTGCCAGTAGGTCTTATGTGGGTGTCCGGCCATCAGGCGCTGTCTGCGCTGGTCGTAGTTGGGCCTGTATTCCGGTTGGGTGTACTGCTCGATAGCTGCCTTTATCTCTGTGGCGGCCAGTTCAGCTTTCTGGTGCAGATCTTCAAATACGCGATATAGTTCCGCTAGGTTTACAGCTGGAATCTGGAAAGATACGTCCGCTATGTGTCTGGCTATTTCGTTGTGGGCTGTCTGCAGATCCTGGATCACTTCTACCGTTTTCTTTACGACAGTTCTGTAGGGTTCCATCGATAGTACCGGTGCTGAAATGATCATGATATCATCCTGAGGGGGTACTATAGCGCCTATAAACAGTATAATCTTCTTCATATCGACAAAGTTATAAAGTTACTATCTAGAACGGTCTGCCGTCTTCCCATTCCTCGTTATCGTCTCCCAGGCTGCCTTCCTTCGCGCTGCTCTCTGCTGCATGCTTGGCGCCTTCCACCGTGCGGATATAGATCATTTCCACCGGCTTGTCCTTAGGATATTGTGGCGTGTCCGTTTCCGGACGCCTGATAATACGTCCCTGTCCGTTCTGGAACTCCTTAGGGTTGTAGTCGGCAATATGTGACGCAGACTGTACGAAGCTCTTAAGACGCTTAGTAAATGACTGTACCGTAGCCTTCTGGCTGCCGGTAGATCTCTTATAGTCCTCGAACACTCTTTCACGGATCAGCATTTTATCCAGGTGCTCGCTTTCTGGAGCGAAGTAGGCTGTAGCCCAGTCTGCGAACAGTGTACCCATATCCTGGAGGTACTTACGCTTAATGATATTGCCCATAGGCGGCTGTATCTTCACAGACTGGCTGCACAGTGACAGGTAGAAGCGTGTAGCCTGGAGTATGAAGTTAATATCGGCGTTCCAGCGTTCGTCTCCGTAGGTTTTCGAGAATAGATCAAAGCCGAAGTCGTCGCGGATACTGCGCGATTCCCTGTAGTCGTTATCCTCTGTGCGCTCATGGTAGTAGTCGCTGTTGATCAGGTACAGCAGGCGGGCCTCCGTTGATGGATCGAAGTTGTCCGGTACGTAGTTGGTCGTAAATACCAGTTTCGGGCTATCCTCGAAAGGTACGGTAAAGCTCTGGTTGTTCTTGGGGTTGATCGTCATATCCGACGTAATGATGTCGTAGAACGGTCCCAGCTGCAGATATCGATCGCAGTCATCCACTATCAGCATGTCCGTATGTTTGTTTACCTGGTCCAGCCAGTGCGGGTTCTTGGTCAGCTCGACGTTACGGCCAGACAGTTTCACCGTCTTACGGAAATAAGACAGGGCCTTGAATATAAACGACTTTCCGGATCGTCCGTTACACTGGTTATCCTCTCCGATCTTGTTATCCATGGCCATAGGCGCCCAGGGCCTCGATGGGGACTTGTAGCGGTGCATCATGTATCCGATAACGAAGATCTTGTTAATGAGGTTCTGCATCTGTTCCGCGATCTCCTCCTTTGTGAGGCCTTCACCGGCGATATCGAACTTGTGGGCCGTCTTGTAGGCCTCCCGTTCCTGCACCTCCATCTTTTCCAGGTTATCCTCCAGTTCCTTACGCCAGTGTACGCGGGACGTATTGATCAGGAAGCACAGGAACGGGGAGCGCTCGACGTCGTGAAGCTGGATATTATAGGTCATATTCCCGTCTTCGTCGCGGCCCAGGGTGATACTGAAAAAGTCATCCAGTTTCTTGTACGGGCATTTGATGACGTTTTCTTCCCATACGTAGTTAGCCAGGGAAGCGCTCGTACCCTTGTGCTCAATGATTCCGGATCCTGTAATCTCCAGTGTCTCGTTCGGGAAGAAAAAGATCTGCTTCGTGGCTGTATAGTCCGTGAAGTCCAGGTCCACCTCTTGCAGACGGTCCAGGCTGGACGTGTTCAGGCGCTGGCTGTTAAGGATCAGGTTACGGATCTCGCGGGGTAGTGCTCTCTCTTTGGCCCACTTTCTCAGGAACTCTGCTATATCCTTAGGCGTTACCTGCTTCACTACGTTTCCCTCGATGCGGATATAGCGGACGTTCGCGCTGTTCTCGTCATGCAGCGTACAGAAGCCGTTAAGCCCCAGGAAATAGTGCAGGCACTCTGTGTCGATATCGTGGGTATATCCTGTACCCTTGCTGTTAGGCTTGCTGCTCCAGAACTTGGCAGGCATGGCCAGTGTCATCAGGTCGCGTATGTTGCCCTTATCCTTGTATATCTCGATGTAGTCGCGGAAGTCCTTACGGGCGTGTCCTCGATGATCTTTGAAGTTACCCAGGCGCTCAGGTAGCCAGATCGTATGTATGTCGATAAAACGCAGTGCCAGTTCCTTGCCCCTGGTACGTCCTGTATCGTCCAGATCGGGGATATTATACAGCACCTCGACGTACTTCATAATTTCCTTGTATTCCTCGACGGATATGGTGTAGGTCTCTGAGTTGAACCAGATAGGGCAGTATCCCAGGGACTTGATACATAGCGCGTCACGCTCACCGCTACAGATAAAGGCCTCTTTCAGTTTCTTTTCCTTATACGGCTCGTTTTCCTTGTGGCTGCTCTCCCATTCCTTCCTCTCCTGCTCGTTATAGATATGATGTGTCCGTTTCAGTTCTGCCAGGCCGTTAGTATAGCGGGCCGGTTTCTTACCTGCAGGCGTATAGGTAAAGCGACGGCTTTTGTCTCCATCCTTGCCGATATAGTAAGGCTGGTACACCTTATAGAAGCTGTCTTCCTTTCCATCCTTCGTAAACACACACTGTCTGGCAAAGATCGGGTATCTGTCGTTGGCGCTTATGATAGTCGTTACTCGATCCTTCACGTACAGGATGGACTTAACGGGGAACCAGTGTAGATCCCTACAGTGCTCCTCCGTCACCAGCGGTCCCAGTACACGAAGCTGATCCGGCGTGAAGCTATCTGCAAACTTAAGGTAAGTCTGTCCTGGTTCCTCCTCAGGCTTTGACGCTCTCTGCTCGAAGTCCGGCTTATTGATGTCCGGCTTAAGCTCTGAGGCGACGCCGTACCTCTGTGCCAGCAGGGATATGGCCTCACTGTTGTACTCGATACGCTCCTCATACTTGCATATATCGATAGCGTCCATTTCATGGCCGGTACCGCCGAAGTCCGTAACTTTCCACCGGTCGCCTTTCTTACGGATCGACGCGCTGGCCGTCCGTTCGTCACTTCTTAACTTGAATTTCTTCGTAGTCCCTGCACAGTCTTTCGCTTGTGGGTAGTAATCTAGAATTATCTGCAGGCCTCCATCGGTGGCCGCCATCAGATCGTCTATAAGTTGCGCCATAGTTACAAATATTGAAAGTTACGATTCTACCTGGTCATTTTTCGCCCCCTCGTCATCATCTGGCCGCTTTATCCCAGACAGTTTATACCAGGGTTGATATACCAGTATTGAAAGCAGGAGCCAAAGGTAGTTATAATTACCTGAAACAAAAACGACAGTTCCTACCAGTACCATAAAAGCTACCACGATAACGGCGTGGCACACGTAAAAGGTGTTTTCTGTTTTCATAATCAATCATATTTTTATAGTTTTTTGATGTCTTTATCTTTCCGGATCTACTGGTATCCATATTTCGCGGGCCTTATCGTTACACCACTCGTTATACTCGTAGCCTTCCGGACAGGTATCATGGTACCTGCGGATATATGTTTGTGCCTGGCTAAAGTCCTGAAAAAAGACTTTCTTACCTGTAGCTATTGAAAAGTGATATTCCGTATTACCACCTGGAGACTGTTGCCAGTCTTTCAGCATGTAGATAGCGCTGCACGTTCTCAGCCATTGCAGATCATAGAGTAGGATATCCTGATAATTCATGGGTATCTCTCTCCATTTGAAGGCCTGTTCCATGGTTTCCTGGAACTCCTCACTAGCGGGGTTTATGACTGTTGACATATCAGACAGTCGATCCTCCAGCATTTTCTGAGCTTCTGCAAACTTCTGGCGGGTTTCGTCACTGATAACCTCCTCGCCAATTTTTCCACTTATATATACTCTCATAACAGGTCTTTTTCGTAAATCAAGTTATACAGGTCGCATACTTCATTATATATTTTGTTGGCTAAAGCTGAAAGCGTCTGCAGGCGTAGGTAGCCGTCATAGTCCATCAGGAAGTCTTTATCCAGGCTCTCTTTCAGGAACCAGAGATTATGCTGTATTGTGTCGGCATTGCCTGTTACAGCTGCCAGTCTTTTTTCCGTTTCTTCTGATACCTTCTTACATTTCGGGTTCAGGCACTCTTTCCAGTCTTTCATATTCTATTTTACTTCTCTTATTTGGATATCGTGGTACACAGTCACGTTAGCGAACATCTTACGGGTCCAGTCCCTCAGCTCTATAGCCTTTAATCTGCTGCAGGGCAGGCTTAACGATTCTCTACCTCCCCCATGTCGGATACCGGTAACTGTATACAGTGGTACTTCTATCTTCATGTTAGCTGTTGTATTAGGTTCGTTCTTTTCTTAAACTCTGTATCGGGGCTTCTGTGCTCGCCAGGCTTGATAGTTCCAGGGTATCCCTTAATACGTGCTACCATGTGTGCCTGTCGTCTTCTGTCTTCCCATACATCAGTAAGCCAGTACGGATCTTTCTGTAGTCCAAGCTCGCGGGCCTTTCTGATCATTGTACGCAGAGATATACCCAGATACTCTGCTATTTCCTTGTTCAGCGTCTTAGGGAAAAGGCGGCGTAAATCATCTACCATCTGGCGGCTCCATGAAATACGTCTGGATCCGTTAGGCGCCTCCTCGACGCGTCCGGTACCAGGATAGTATCGTGGGCCTTTCCTTGACAGTCCGTGTCGCTTGCAGATAGTAAATACCCAGCCAGGAGCGTATCCTACAGCCAGCCCTATTTCCTCATAGGTTCTGCCATCATGGAACATCTGGATAATTTCCGCGTCGTGCTCCGTATTTCTCTCACTGCTCATACTAAACTGTCGAACACTTTGCTTTCTTCTGCTGCCTCCGTGACTAGCTCAGTAATAGTAAGGCCTTCCGGATTCAGTTCAGGCAGAAGGAATACGGTATATATACCCTGGCCTCCATTAGTTCTCTTGACCTTCTTAACGCTCATACGTTTTTCCAGTTCCTCTATGAAGTCTATTTTTCCAAACGGGGAAAAAGACGTTTCCAGGGTGTACTTTTTACGGCTGCCTTCTATTCTGATAGTACCGGCGCCGTTAGGTGCTTCTATTGTCTGTATCATATCTGAAAGTTTAAAAGTTAAAGCAAAGCATATCCGGCTACCTCATTGATCTTATCCTTTGCCAGCTCAGGGATCCTGGAGAGGCCAGCGCGCCAGTTATTAAAAGTGGACTTCGGAACCTTGCAGGCCTCGATCATTTCACGGGCCTTTTCCTGCGACTGCTCGATAGGAAGGCTACGGAAGTAAGTACGCAGCTTTACGCTGTTCTCTACGTTTTTCGGGTTTTTAATGTTTTTTTGCTCCATAAATTTTGTATATTTATATTTAATGTTTAATTTTACGGTGCAAATATAATAATAAAATCGATACTGTCGATATAAAATCGTGTTAATAATTCTAAATCAAAATCATATAATATGGCTAACTTACAGATAATAAGAGACTTGTGCGAAAAGAAAAAAATCTCTATTCGCAAGCTGGCTGTCATGGTAAACTTGAAGGATGGCAGTATCCATAATTTGATAAAGGTAGGATCTACCAGTACTACCACACTGGAGGCCATAGCGAAGGCCTTAGACGTTCCTACAGGTATTTTCTTCGATGACTATCAAGAAAACGACCAGGCGAAGGAAATAGCCCATTTAAAGGAACTCCTGGAAGAAAAGGAGCGTACCATAAAAATACTTATGGAGCGCCAAAAGTAGGCCCAAAGTAGGCACATTTTGCCCCTACATGATTGAGGATCAATAGATACGGGATTCCTGGAGGTACCACTTTTCCTCCTTTCATTATGAACCCCTGTCTCAGAGATTTCTCTAGCAGGGGTTTTTCATTTTTATTGTCGGAGGCAAAAAAATTGCCAACCACAATTAGATTCCACTCACTCTTCCAAAGAAACGCTACTTTTTAATAAGTGAGGCAACCCACAGAATGGCAACAGCACCGATGGTCGCTGTACCTAACTGACCAAGGAGTCCGCCCCACTGGATACCTAACTGTTCAAACAGCCAGCCTCCCAGCGCACCGCCAA
>JAEEGG010026138.1_pt1 | contig 11173 bp, 9 predicted proteins | sample 9134161 | NCBI WGS metagenome assembly JAEEGG01 (sample SAMN16246543, study PRJNA631951) | gut metagenome | biome: gut microbiome; feature: rumen; material: CR-attached | host: Bos | place: Iran: Karaj | collected 2018-10
ACAACAACAACGCCGACGTCCGCCGCGTGCTGGACGCCATCCGCGACAACTTCTTCAACCTCGACCAGCCGGGCCTCTACCAGCCCATCTGGGACACCCTGCTGACGCACGGCGACCACTTCCTGGTGCTCGACGAATTCGCCGCCTACGTCGCCAAGCAGGCCGAGATCGCGAAAGTCTACGAACAGCCCTCCCGCTGGGCGCGCATGTGCCTGATGAACATCGCCAACTCCGGCAAATTCAGCACCGACCGCACCATCGCCGAATACGCCAAGGAAATCTGGCACATCACCCCCTGCCCGGTGGACTGAGGCATCCCTTCCTTCCTCCCGCACTGGCCGCCGCCCCATCCCGGGACGGCGGTTTTCCTTTCATTCCAGTCCTGGGGTGCTCCCTCCGTCGCCCCCCACCCACAAAATCCCCCGCCCCATTCACCGCCACGCCTTCCAAGCAGCGAAGCGACAGGGGAAGCCGGATATGCCTCCTTCATTCCGGCAGGGACACGCCCACGCGGAAAAAGCGGTATTCCCCCGCTTCGGAGGCCGGGACGGTCGCCATGTCGTTCCACCCTGCGTCCATCAGGTCTTTCTTCCCACGCAGCGTGTACGTTCGCGCAGCGCCGAGATCCGGCTCCACCGATTCCACTTCCGGCTTGCCGTGCGCAACCGATATTTCCGCCGTGAAATCCCCGTCCTGCGCCACCGGGTCCAGGCCCGCGACGTAGCACTCCCACATTTTCCGCCTGTTCGCCGCCGTTGCCATCGCCGCCGCCTCGAAATCGCTTCCGGTCGCCGCCAAGGCCGCGGCCGCCTTCAAGGCCAGCCATGCGTGCGGCACCGGCACCGTGGAAGCCGCGGTACAAGCAACGCCCGTGGCGTCGTACTGGACGATGGCACATTCCGACGGCAGTTCCGCCTGCGAGAGCATCTCTTCCGGATTCTCCCAGGCCGCCGGAACATACAGCGCCTCGAGCCCGTTGCAGCGGGAGAAGGCACCCCCGCCGACCCACTCCACGGAGGCAGGAACAGCCAATGCCACCAAGTTGCTGCAAAACGCGAAGGATTCCCGCCCGATGGACCTCGCCCCGACCGGAATCGAAACCTCCCGCAAGGCTCCGCAGAATTCGAAAGTGCTGTTGTCGATTTTCTCCACTCCGTCGGGAATGGCCACCGACGGGAGGGATGCGCATCCATAAAACGCCATCCGTCCGATTCCCGTCACGCCGGACGGAATCGGCACATTCGTCAGGCTGGTGCATTGCCAGAACGCATTCAGTCCGATGTTCGTCACGGAGACCGGGATCGCCACTTCCGTCAAATTGGAACAATTCTGGAAGGCATAAGCCGCAAGGGCGGTCACGGGGCGGCCTCCGAGAACGGAAGGCACCGCGAGTGAGCCGGACAGAAAACGCGACACGGCCGGACCGCCCCAATTGCCGCTTCCGACCGTGGCCTGCCCCTCGGCCACGGAATATGTCCACTCGACGCCGTCCACCGTTTCCGTTTCGGCTGCCGCCTGCAGTGCGCACACGCCCGCCACAACCAAGGCAGCCGCCAATCCCCTCCACCAAGTTGTTCCCGTCGCGCTCATGTTGTCGGTTCTTTCCGTCTCGGTTCTCCTTACCTATGCAGTTCCCGGATACTCTTCCCGATGCCTTTGTTCAAGTTTTCCTTCGCCACATCCTCCTCCGTGGGCTTTTTGTCGGAGCGCGGGCGGCCCGCCCGCCTTGGTGGGGCAGCCGTCCCACAGCCGCTTTTCCCTTTGGTTGGAGAATGAGCCTCCGGCTCGTTCCTCCCTCCAGCATCCCTTCCCCGAACGACCAAGATGGTCGTTCTCCCACCTCGCCCATCTCCTCCCAGTTCCCCCCTCTTTCCCTCTCTCCCCACTCGCGATACCAAGGAAAACCCTCGCATTTCCCCTTGTTTTCCCTGCCACACCCATGGACACTCCTCCCCCCAAGCGCCCCTTGTCCCTTTCAACTTTTTTTGGAGATGGACATGAAAAACTGTCCCCGAAGAGCGTTGACACCTCTTCCTTGCATCTGTACGTTGGCTCGCAACGAAAGTGTCACCTATCCCGAAGGGTTTTCAGGATGTCGGTACGAACAAAATCTTTCTTTTTTGCCGTGTCGCTGGCCGTGTCCGGCTTGGGACTGGCACACGCGCAGGAGACGGATGTGCCGCCGTCGGCCGCGGATGCGGTGTTGGGGAAAGAGGATTTGGCCGAGGCGATGGAACGTCTTGGCATTGTCGTTTCCGACGAAGAAGTGGAGGCGGCGGTCCGGAAAGCGATTGGTGACGGCGACGAGTACGTCCGGCGGAACAACGAAGTGCTTCGGAGGTTGCCCCGCGCTTTGCGGAAGGCCCGCGAGACACCGGACCTCACGGAGGAGATTTACGAAGAAGAATTGCGCGGGTTCATGCCCCATGCCCTGTGGTTGGCACACTTGGAAAAAAACTACACCGAAGAAGACATTGTGGCCTTGGAACGCCACACTCCGATGGATGCCGGCGAGCTGGGCAATCTCGCGAACGCCGTCCGCCGTTCCTTGATGGAACGAAAACTGCGCGAGGCGGTTTGCGGGGCCGGAGGCTTGCGTGCCGAACGGGATCAGTGTGGGGAGGCATGCTGCAAGCGGCAAGTCCTGGAGGCCCCTGCCGTCATTGAGGACATGGAGTTGCAGTCGGAGTACGAACGGGCCTTGGCGGCGAGGATTGCGGACCCCGCGTGGCCGGTCCGGCAGGAGGCTTTGAAGGCAATTGCAAACCACGGAAAAACAGCCGGAATCGCCGAACGGGACCGGCTGGCCCTGTTCATCACGGAGGTGATTGAAAGCGGAACCTTGGGTGGCGGGTATCGGGGGGAGATGCACATGGCCCTGGACGCGTTGGGGGAATTGAGGTCTGAGAAAGCCATCCCATGCCTGGTGGAACGATTGACCTTCCTGCCGGACCCATTCCTCGTGGAGGAACTGCTTCCGACGGAAATGCATTATCCCGCAGCCGGGGCATTGGTCAAAATAGGTGCCGCTTCCATCGGCCCCATGGAATCGCTTCTTGCCGACGGCGGTGCCGGCGATGTCGAAAAGCGCCTTGGGCTGTGGGTGTTGTGCGAAACGCTTGGACGAGAAGCAGCGGAAGAATGGCTGAAAACCCGCCCCTCTCCCCCCAAATTGTCCACGGGGGAATCATTGGTGGACCTCCTGCAATCCGTTGGCCGGGTTTTTCTCCCTCCCGGCAACCGTACCGATTGGCCGGCGTACCCGTTGCAAGAAATCAATGAGGTGGGGGAGCCGGGAAACAAACCTGTCCAATCCCCATGAGACAGTTCCTGATATTCGTCTTCGTCGTGTTTGTTGCCGTCCCGGGACGGGCAGGGAGTGCAAAAGAGGTGGTGTTGCGGCGCTGGACGAAGCTGGTTGGAGAGCACGGCTTCGGGGAGGTTTTGGCGGCCGTCATGGAGGAGCCAACCCTGGAATGGCCCGCCGTCCATTCGGCGGATTGTCCGGCGGCCGGACCGCTGGACGCGGCTTGCCGAGATTTGGCGGACAAATTGCTGGAAGGCATGCAGGGATTCGAACCGGGGCTGAGGGATTTGCCCCAGGACGAATTCGTTTCCCGCGCGGGGGCAATGTTGGCCTTGCGTGATCGCGTCGCCCGGCACCCCAGCTATGTCAATCTTTTGCTCGCGGATGTCCTCAACCGTTGTGTGGCCGCCAACGTGGGAGCCCGGCTGGTCCGGGAACCTCGCGTGGAAAAGGGGCTTTTGGGCATTCAGGAGCAATTGGCGCGCTACACGGTTTCCCCGGAAAGCCTGGTGGCGGTGACCATGGACGAACTCGGTCTCGAATCCCCGCCGCCCGATTTCGAAGATGCGACAACGGATTTCGGGCGGCTTTCCGCCCTGTGGAATTTCCTGGAACCAGGAGTCCCCGTGGGCTGGCCCGGAAGCCATTCTTCGGTGGACGCCGCTTCCATGCTGCAATCCCGGAATTTGCTGGGTTTGGCTTGTCGGCTTGTGGGTACGGATACGCTCATCCATACCCACTTGCCGTCGCTTGTGCTGTACCGGGAGCGTGTGCATGGGGCGCCTCGGGGTGCAAGTTACCGTGAAATCAAGGCTGCCCTGGGAGAAAAGACCCCCGCCCCGGAGTCCTTGGGCACCTTGCCCTACGGCATCCGTCGCGCCGCTTCGGCGGTCTCCGAACTTGAGCAGGAGGTAGAGTCAGGCAAAATCTGGATTCGTCCCGCCTTCACGGCGGAGCAAATCCTGAACTGGCACAACGTCCGTCAAGACGGGAACTTCGTAGCGGCGTTTGATGCGCAGTGGCATGCCGGGAATCCATCGGACATCCTGGCGTTCACCGAGGCAAATGTCGCCACCAATGCTTCGGTGGAAACCCTTTTCGCCCGCGCCGTGGCCGCCGCCTATGTCCAGAAATGGGCAAGAGGCGCCACCAACTTCCTGGGGCAGGCCATGACCATGGCCCAAGGTGATGCATTCCTTTTCCCCGTGGGGCGATCCAATGTCGTCCATCTGCTTGAAGAGACGAAATCCCTTTTCGAAGCCTTGGCCGACGATTCGAACGAACCCCGCAATTCCGTCCCGCAGTGGGATGCCGCGATGCATGCCGTTGTCTTCGGGGAATTGGGCGGGCAGGCCCCCTTCCTGGCTACACTCCAGCAGATTGCCGCAACGCAATAGATTGGCACGGCGACCACCCGAATTCGGCGAATGAAAAGCGCAAAGAGGGTGCCAGAACCCGCCCCCCTCCGAGAGGGGGGTGGCGCGGCCATGAATGGGATGTCCATGCGAGGAATCAGGCACGTGGCAGGGGCCGCGACGGGGGGAGTCCTGCGGTCGGCCGCCGCGGCAAGCGCAACTCCGCACCGGCAACAAACGAATCAAGCCATTTGCGGATGGACCCAGTGGAAGCATGCAGCGACGGCCACCCGCAGTACTCCCCCCGCCGCCCTTTCCATCCGCTCCGAAGGCACAATCCCATTGCCGATGCTTCCACGGGGCGGCACCCCCCTCTCGGAGGGGGGGAGGGGCTTCGCACTCCCTTGTCGCAATACGAGCGGGTTGCGTTTTTCCGTCGCTTCCCAGACGTTTTCCGACCGCAATGTCGCGCGGAAGAGCGACCCTCCCAGTGCACGCCCCCCGGAATGCTGATCAGGCCAGGATTATCCTTGAGGGAGGGGCCTGCGGCGCAAACACGGAGGGAACGGAGGAACGGAGACACGGAGAGTTTTTGGATGGAACGTTTGTTGGAGGGGACTGCGCACCCGGAAAATGATGGACAAACGTTTCCTTTGGACGTTTTTGGAACGCGCGAAGCTCCTCCCTGAAAAAACTCCGTGTCTCCTTTCTCCGCGCGCTCCGTGTTTTGCGCCGCAGGCATAGGAGAAAGGAGGGCAAGCGGGCTTGCTCCATGGCTGGGCGGAGCTTCTCTGAGCAGCATTCGGGACTGCCCGCCTTGGCGGCGGCGGGTGGTTTTCATGAAGGTGGATGTGGGGAGAAATGGAAGGAATTTGCCGAGTTTCCTGTAATTGCAAATGATGGAGGGGAGGGAATGGGAAAGGGGCACAGGGGGGGGCTCCGCCTTCTTGAACCGGGGGCGCGCAGGGGCGGCGCGGCGGCGAGGGGACTCGCCGCCCTGCCCGAGCTTCGAGTGGGGAATGCGTGTTTCCGCGAGCGCAAGCCGTTGGCTTGGCAGTTAAGATTTTCTGCAGCTTTCCGGAAGTTTCCCTCCCACGTGGTCGCGCGGAAGCGCGACCCTCCCCACGGGGAGGGGCGGTGGGGGAAAGGGCGGGGACAAAAAAACGGGAGCCCGAGGGGGCTCCCGTTGCGTGCCGGATTGTCCTGGCGGATTACTTCTTGAGGTATTCGCGGACGGAGTCGAGCTGGCCGGCGCTGCCGAGGAGTTCGTTCTTGGCGGCGATGAACTTGGCGTACTCGGGCATGAAGATCTTGCCAGGGGCGCGCAGGTCGAACTGCTCGGGGTGGTCGCGGAAGAATTCGCGGTGGACGCGGCACCAGACGAGACGACCGTCGGTGTCGATGTTGATCTTGGTGACGCCGAGCTTGGCGGCGCCCAGGAACTGGCTGGCGTCGACGCCCGAGGCGCCCTTGATGGCGCCGCCGGCGGCGTTGATGCGCGCGACTTCGTCCTGCGGAACGGAGGAGGAGCCGTGCATGACGAGGGGGTAGCCGGGCATGAGCTTCTGGATCTGCTCGAGGATGTCGAAGCGGAGTTTCTGGTCGCCCTTGAACTTGAAGGCGCCGTGGGAGGTGCCGATGGCGCAGGCGAGGGAGTCGCAGCCGGTGTCCTGGACGAAGCGGTAGGCTTCTTCGGGCTTGGTATAAACATGCTCGGCGGCGACGACGTCTTCTTCGACGCCCTTGAGCTGGCCGATCTCGGCTTCGACGACGATGCCCTTGGCGTGGGCGGCTTCGACGACGCGGCGGGTGATCTCGACGTTCTTTTCGTAGGGTTCGGCGGAGGCGTCGATCATGACGGAGGAGTAGACGCCGGATTCGATGCAGTCCATGCAGGTGGCTTCGTCGCCGTGGTCGAGGTGGATGGCGAAGATGGCTTCCGGGAAGATCTTGTCGGCGGTCTGCATCATGGCTTCGAGCATGAGCTTGTGGGTGTAGCTGCGAGCGCCCTTGGAGAGCTGGACGATGAACGGCGCCTTGCTCTGGACGTTGCCCTGGAAGAGGCCCATGGTCTGCTCCAGGTTGTTGATGTTGTACGCGCCGATGGCGTATTTGCCGTAGGCGTGGGCGAAGAGTTCTTTGGTGGTGACGATCATTTGGGGGGTCTCCTGGTTGGTTGGTTTTTTATATGGGGGGGGGCCGGGTTGCCGGGGGGGCCGGGATTCCGGGATTCCGGGTTGCCGGGTTGCGGGCGGGGTCAGGGCTCGTCGGTGGCGGCGGATTCGTCGGCGGGTTCTTCGGCGGGTTCTTCGGCGGCTTCTTCTTCTTCGAAGCCTTCGTCTTCGTCGTAGTCGGCGGCGGAGGCGCGGTAGTCGGTGAAGTTGGCGGGGTCGAGGAGGGAGGCCTGCCAGTCGGCGAAGAGTTCCTGGGCGCGGCGGCCGCGGATGACGTTGGACATCTCGGCGGAGTAGCTCTCGAAGGTGGCCGGGTCGGCGGCCTGCCGGGCCTTGACGTGGGCGACGAGGAGGCCGTCGGGCGAGGGGACGGGGTCGGTGAGGTCGCCGGCGTTGCAGGCGACGACGGCCTGGACGAGGGAGCGGATGGCGGCGTTGGTCGAGGAGGTGCCTTCGAGCCCGGTGAAGGCGGGCGCCGCGGTGACGGGGATGCCGGAGCCCTTGAGGGAGGCGCGGAGGGATTTGCCGGCGGCGATGCCTTCGGCGGCGGCGGCCTTGACGAAGTCGGCCTTGTCGTTCATGGCGGCGGCGAGGGCTTTCTGCTTGGCGGCGGCGAGGGCGTCGTCCTTGACTTCGTCGAAGTCGGGGACGCGCGGGGCGTGGATGGCGTCGAGGTAGAGGACGTAGACGGCGTCCTGCCCGTCGAAGGGGGCGCCGGCGCGGTCGTAGATGTCGAGGCCCAGCTCGAAGGCTTCGGCGGCGAGGCGGTAGCCGGCGTCGGCGACGGGGGTGGCGGTGCGGCGCAGGTTGGTCAGGGTCTGCGGCTGGCGGCCGATGGCGGCGGCCTTCTCGGCGAGGTCGGGCAGGCGGGGGTCGTCGCCGCCGGGGAGGAGGGAGTAGTAGAATTCGGCGGCGGCGGAGCGGGCGGTTTCGCGCGCGTCCTCGAGGGCGAGGGCGGAGGCGATGGTGTCTTTGACTTCGTCGAAGTCGGCGACGGACTGGGCTTCCTTGCCGTCTTCGCCGGTGACGGTGGTGGTGTAGTCGGCGATGTGGGCCTCGTAGTAGTCGAGGAGGGCGTCCTCGGAGGGCGGCTCGGCGGGCGCGGAGGCGAAGTCGGCGACGGGGAAGGCGACATAAGAAACGTCGCGCATCTCGGGGAGGGTGAAGGCGGCGGGGTCTTCGTCGAAGAGGGCGCGGGCGTCCTGCTCGGTGACGGCGAGGTCCTTCTCGAGGGGGGCGGGGGCGATGGTGGCGTAGTCGACGGTGAAGGTGTCCATCAGCGTCGAGAAGGTCCGCTGCAGCTCGAGCGGCGTCACGACCGCCTGGCGGCCGACGAGCAGCGCGAGCTTCTGCATCGTGATTTCCTCGCGCAGGTGCCGCTCGAACTGGGTCTTGGTGTAGCCGAGGCGGGCGAGGGTGCTTTCGGCGAACATGTCGTAATACTGCGGATTGTAGCCGTTTTCGCCGGAGAAGTTGGCGCGGATGGCGGCCACGAGCTCGTCGTCGGTCGCGGAGACGCCGAGGCGCGCGGCCTCGCGGAGGGTGGCGAGGCGGAGCCAGGCGGCGCGGCGGAGCTGGGATTCGCGGTCGTCGCCGCCGGGGAGGTCGCGGCCGTACTGGAGGGCCTGGCCGAGGTAGGCGCTGTGGTAGGCGGCGTTGTATTCGTCGAAGGAGATTTCCTGGCCGCCGAGTTCGCCGGCCGCGCGGGTGCGCGGGTCGTCGGAGTCGCCGCCGCGGGAGCCGCCGGGCATCATGCCCCAGATGACGAAGGAAAAGATGATGACGACCAGGAACGCGCCCCAGAGCAGGCGGGACTGGATCAGCCGGTGGAATTTGGAAATCATCATGGTCATGGCGTATCTCTTTCTTTGGATATGGCGATCGCGCGGCGGGCGGGGGAGGCCGACCGGCGGGCGACAGGCGGGGAAGATAGCCCCGCGGGCGCTCCGCTTCAAGCGGAAACTGCGGCGGAATCGCCGGAAGGGCGCGGCGGCCGGCCCGCCCGGATTTTTCCAATGATTGGAAACTTTTTTTCCAATGGTTGGAAAATTTGGCCCGATTTTTCCAATGATTGGAAAAATTTTTCGCGGTTTTTCCAATGATTGGAAAAAATTTTCGTGCATTTTCCAATGATTGGAAAAAAGTTTCCGATCCTCACTTGGAAAACGGACCCGCTTGTTTGTTGCAAGGCGGCTTCGGAAAAGGGATGGACATGCCAAGATGGGGAAACTCCGATTTGTCCGATGCCTGCGCTAACGCTCCGGCGAAGTTTCCCAATGGCTGGTTCCTTGGCATCCCGACAACGCGGACAGCGACGGATGCCCCGTGTCCGGGACCTCCGTCGCTGCCCGCACGGTGGACATTTGTCCCATTCTGATTCCCAGGCATTCGCGGGATCTTGCGAGGGGTGTCCCAACGCACTTTGGATTGCGAACCGAAGGAGGGCAATGGGTGGAAAACGTTGGTTCTCCAGCGGGGACGGAGGCAGGAGGGTGGAAGGGGTGGGGGCGGGGTGGTGGGTGGTTGGTGGTGATGGGGGAGGAGGGGGTGTGAAATGGTGGAAAAACGGTGTGTTTTCCTTAATCTCGCGAGATGGGGGAGAGGGTGGGGCGGAGGGGGGAGGAGGGGGGGCGGGGCGGGGGGGGCTAGGCGGGGTAGACGAGGAGGCGGCCGGAGTGGCGGAGGGTGCGGAGGGGGGTGGAGTAGAGGGCGGTGAGGGTTTCGGCGGTGAGGGTGGCGAGGGTGGGGCCGGAGGCCAGGAGGCGGCCGGAACGCAGCAGGGCGACGTGGGTGGCTTCCGCCGCCGCCAGGGAGGGGTCGTGGGTGGTCCAGAGGAGCGTGGTCCCGCGGTCGCGGAGGGCGCGGAGGATATGGGCGACGCGGGCGGTGTTGGCCGGGTCGAGGGCGCTGGTGGGTTCGTCGAGGAGCATCAGCGGGGTCCGCTGGGCCATGGCCCGCGCCAGCAGCAGGAGCTGGTGCTCGCCGCCGCTCAGGGTCGAGACGTCGCGGTCGGCCAGGCCGTCGAGGCCGGTGTCGCGGAGGGCGGCGGCCGCCGCGGATTCGTCTTCGGCGGTCGGCATGGCCAGCGCGGCGACGTGGGGGGCGCGCCCGAACAGGACGTACTCGCGGAGGGTGAAGGCGAACCGGGCGGTCTCGCCCTGCGGGACCAGGGATACGGCGCGGCCCAGGTCGGCGCGGGCGTAGGCGGACAGGGGGCGGCCGGCGAGGTCGATGGTGCCGGAGGTGGGCGTTTTCCAGCGGAGGAGGAGGTCCATGAGGGTGGTCTTCCCCGCGCCGTTGGGTCCGAGGAGGGCGAGGCTGGCGCCGCGGGGGAGGTCGAAGGTGACGCCGTCCAGGGCGGGGGCGGCGGCGCCGGGGTAGGTGTAGGAGACGGAGGAGAGGGAGAGGGCGGGGCCGGGGGCGGTCATGGGGCGTCCTTGGCGGTGGTGCGGAAGGGGGCGCGCTGGGAGACCATGACGCAGAAGCCCGCGGCGCCGAGCAGGCTGGTGAGGAGCCCGAGGGGGATTTCGCCGGGGAGGAGGGAGCGGGCGGCGGTGTCGCAGAGAAGCACCAGGGTGGCGCCGAGGAGCATGGAGGCGGGGAGGGCGCGGCGGGCGTCGGCGCCGAACAGGGCGCGGGCCAGGTGGGGGACGAGGAGTCCGACCCAGCCGACGAGGCCGCACACGGAAATGACGGAGGCGGTGCCTACGGCGGCCGCGACCAGCAGGAGGGTCTTGCCGCGGCGCGGGTCCATGCCGACGGAGTGGGCGGTGCGGTCGGGCAGGGAAAGGAGGTTCAGGCGCCAGCGCATGGCGAAGAGGAGGGCCAGCGCGGCGAGGGAGGCCGGGGCGACGGAGGCGAGGGCGGGGAAGGAGGCGTTCCAGAGGCCGCCCATCATCCAGAGGGTGATGTCCTGGAGGTCGCGCGAGGGTTCGGCGACGAGCTTGACGAAGGCGAGGGCGGCGCCGAGGACGGCGGATACGGCCATTCCGGCGAGGACGAGGCGGAGGATCCATCCGCCGAAGCGGAAGCGGCGCGCGAGCAGGCAGGTGGCGAGGAGCCCCAGCAGGGCGCCGCCGGCCGCCGCGGCCTGCACGCCGAGGGGCGTCCAGCCCCAGGCGACGATGACGGCGGACGCGCCGAGGGCCGCGCCCTGGGATACGCCCAGGAAGCCGGGTTCGACGAGGGGGTTGGCGAAGACCATCTGGAAGACGAATCCGGCCCCGGCCAGCATGGCGCCGGCGAGGAGGGCGAGGAGGACGCGCGGGAGGCGCACGTCGAGGACGATGGCGCGGAGCATGGGGTCGGAGGGGAGGTCGCGCAGGGGGGCGAAGCCC
>JAEEGG010026157.1_pt1 | contig 11168 bp, 6 predicted proteins | sample 9134161 | NCBI WGS metagenome assembly JAEEGG01 (sample SAMN16246543, study PRJNA631951) | gut metagenome | biome: gut microbiome; feature: rumen; material: CR-attached | host: Bos | place: Iran: Karaj | collected 2018-10
ACTTGACTTTGTCGTTCCTACTGTGACACAACTTGCCGTCAGTGGCGAAGACACCGCAGCCTCTACGCTTCCCTTCGTGAAGTCGATGACTGTTGTTTCCGTCTCGCCAGTCGGAGTCGGAGTTGGGTCTGGTGTTGGGTCTGGGTCAACATTTCCTCCGCCGCTTGACGAGCATGACGACGAAACCACACCAGCCGCAGTCACGTTAAGTGTAGCGCCTGCACCGCAAGTCGAGTTTGTGACTATTGATGGCACGTCGGATGCCTTAATAGTACCCCATTCTGTGCCTGACAATGATGTCGGTGTGAAATTCATAGTTCCGCTGTCTTTCAATGTGCCGCTTGACATCATGCTATTCACGAACTTCCATGCGCAAGAACCGCCACCGTCATCCGACGTGTAGGACTTGCAATAATTGCTGAGTTTATTCATATAGCATCCGTCAAAGTAGCCATAAGCATTGCAACCTGCTCCGAAATAAAGTTTTGCAGTTGACGATTTCCAATAGCAATTCACGAATTGAATCTGCGCGAAACGAGCGCGAGTCATACGTTCCACACAACCCTCGTCCCACCAACATCCAGCATACGTGACATTGAAGTATCCGTCATTAGGATAGTCTGTGCCTTTGGCAGCTTCTTTATTGATAGGCGTACTTCCCACAAGGTTAGAGAAATTATGATCTCCGGACTTTGTATAACGGAAACGGCACCATGTAACAGAGATATTGTCAGAAGTTTTCGTGATGTCAAAATTGCCGTCGCAACCATCCATGATGTCACAGTGGTCAACCCAAACCTTCGTGCAATTCTCCACAGTAAGATTATCTCGTCCATTTACATCATGCGACCCCGGACCCTTCAGCGTAAGGTTACGCAAGATGACATTGCTTGCGCCTTTCATATAGAGAATTCCTGAGCCGTCTTTCGTATTATTAGAGTTTGTCAAGGTCACCCCCGGCATGGCCATCAACGTATAGTTGCTTCCTTTTGCCTCCACCACACCGCTCAGATTTATACTCTGTGTGATGACGATGATAGCATTTCCATTTTTGACTGCCGTCGCCAATTCCGACTGGGTCTTGACTGTTTTCACTGATTTTCCTTTGCCACCCGTAGTGGCTGCTCCATAACCAACTGGACCGTTCAGGCAGTATTGTTGTGCCGTCGCCAACATGGACAACGCCAAGCCTAAGGCTGTGATTAAACTTTTGATTTTCATTTTGTGTTTAAGATTTAAGGTTTAATTGTTTGTGTATTGTGTTTAGTTTAGCATATATAATTCAAACGTAAAAGACTGAATTTTATTATTTTAAAGAAACATAAAAAAAAGAGATTGAATGGTATCAATCTCTCTTTCTATTTATTTATTTCAACACTACTTTCTGGGACAATCTGGAGCCGTCTTTCATTTGCGCACTCACAACATAAACGCCAGTCGGAATCACCGAAGTGGAGAGTTCAGAACCATACGTTCTGGCTACTCGCGCCGATGAAGAAGAGTACAACTCAATGCACTTTGGCTCAGCGCCGTTAACTCTTATCACTCCGCCTGCCAGTTCTATGCTTGCCGCGTCGGCATCCGATTCGCTCACCGCAGAGACATTGCCAAGCAGATAATCGCAAGCGTTGCTTATGAGCTTAAGCGCATCGTCTGTAAGGTTTGCTGTAGAAGCCTCGCTCACGCCTATCATCAGGAACCTGGCTGTTGTTGTCGTTCCGTTTATGCTCGCTCCGACAGGCACTTCGACTATGGCGTCGGCCGCGCTGTTAGTGCCAGGTGTTGCCAGCACAGTGAAATCAGGCACTACAGATGCGTCCCATGTCGAATGTGTGATGGCTGTCACGGCGTTCCTGCCTATCGCCGAGAACAGGGTTATGTCGTTCGAAAGACCTGCGAACAGCGGATGTCCGGCAGCTTCGCTTGTTAGTACCCCGTTCTTGTCTGTGGTGTTTATTGCCGTTCCCCAGCTCCATGTCGATGCGCTCACCTTCAAGTTCCAAGGCTTGAGCAAAAGCATAGGCTTCTGACCAGCATACTGCTCCAAGTTCGCCATGCCTGTTGCCGACGAACCCGGCACTGGAGAAATCACGATAATGTCGTATGGCGAATAATCCACTGACGACGACGAAGCCTCTGCCACGTTCACGATCTGCACATTCAAGTCGTTGTTGGCATTCAGTGTCGCAAGTATCTTCGAGTCGGCGGCATCAAGTCCAGTCGTTGTGCAGTACGCCACTTTCTTTGCGTTTGCCGATTTAACCACGATTGCCACATTTGCGGAAATCGCATCTCCGGATCCGCCTTGTGTAGTGACGGTTACAGTGTAATTCCCGGTCTCGGTTATTGTGCCGCTTATTGTCACTGTGCGGTTCTCCGCATCTACCACAGAAGCCAGACCTGCAGGAAGTTCAGAAAGCGACAAACCTGTAGCGCCGCCGCTCCATGTGAATGTTATCGGACTGATTGCCGTGCCTGCAGTCACACTCTGATTAATGTTTGACGGAACGGACATTCCCGGAGGATAGTTTGTAACATCGCCAGTCTCCACCCAGCCGAAATCCGGAGCCGAGCCGCCATAAGCCAAGCCGACCTCCACGCCTGCGTCTATCATGTCCGAAGTCTCCACCGGATACATGAAGTTCACGTTGAGTTTGTTGTTGTCGCCTCTCGCCGCTGTCAGCTGCGCCAAGTCGAGCGACAGGAAGTCGTCGGCAGTGCAGCTCACGCCAGCCGTGTTCCACGAGCAGTTAGCCACGTCGGTTGTAGGGCATTGGAAATAGTCGGTTCCCCTCTCATATTTCAATGAAAGACAGTTTCTTACCTTGACTGATGAGCCTGAGATATTTGAGAAGCCATAGTTCACTCCGTTGTCGTAAGCCGAGCAGTTGTAGAGTGTCATCGAACCGGCATTGTTATTTTGGTCGAAGCCGCGAGCGAAGTTGCCTACAGAAAGGCAGTGCTGCAATGTCACGTTGTTCACCGTACGGTCGCCGCCTATCTTGAATCCGTTGCCGTTGCCGTCGTTAGGGAATGCGTCAATCGATACGACATAAGTGCCTGTGACCTTGTCCCTGTCGGTAGTAACGGTCTGCCCTACCCATTCGTTGAAGAACGCATTGTCCACGCCAGTGGCTCTTGGATTTGAAGTAAGGTCAAAAGTTGCCTTTCCATTATTGTAGCAAATGCAGCTATCGAGAATCGTCTCTGCGCCAGCTCTCTGATAGAAATCCCAGCCGTCGTCGGAGTTGTTCCATGCACGGCAGCCTTTATAAATGTTAGGACCAATATTATTAGTATATTGCTTATCAGCGAAACCATCGGCATTGCCGCCAAAGTCATGGGATGTGTAAACCCCAGATGTAGTTCCGCTCTTATAATCAAAATTGTCATGCGAGTCGCAGTTCAGAATCAGGTTGCCTCCGCCGGTTTTGTGCTGAATTCCTGTGTCACCATTGCCGTAAGTGTCAATGCCTTCTATTATGCAGTAGTTTCCGTAATTGATAATAGCGTTCTTGCCGGTATATCTGACTGTGAAATTCAGAAGATGAACATACTGCACATTCTCGCTAATAGAGATTCCTCTCTCGCCGTATGGTTCGTTCCTGAAGTCAAGAATCGCCCTTTCGCCAGGATATGACATGATGACTTTGTACTGCGACGGAGTTCCTGACTTAGAGACTGTCTGTTTAGCACTGAAATCGTACTGTCCGCCGAGCATGCATAGCGTGTCTATGCTTGACAAAGCCTGCCTTCCTGTTTCAAAAGCCGCAGGTGAAGAATAAGAGGAACCATCGCCGCCACCGGTTGGTGAGACGTAGATTATAGACGCATTCGCGCCAAAAGAGAGCATTGCCGCCATGGCCATGCCCAATATTCGTGTTTTCATAATATTAGATTTAAGGTTTCTGCATATATGTTTTACAACACATATACAAGCCAAATATATAAATTTTCATTTTTATAATGATATAGTTTCTTGTTATTTTTTTCAAGCACGACAACCGTTATATCATTTAAAGTCAAAAAAATAGGGTGCCATGCTGACATGACACCCTGCTTTTGTGAAATATAAAACTTGCGTTTACTTAATCATGATTTTCTGCGCCTTTGATTTGTTGACGCTGACGGCATAAACACCAGCTCCTGGCACGGTGACTTTCTCAAGTCCCTTCACGACCAGCTTGCCGCTCACGTCATAGACATCAACATTGTTGCCTGTGCCTACAGAAATCTCTCTGCCTGCCACAGCTATAGAGATTTTCTCGACAGCCTCGAGTGTAGCCGTAGGGAAAACATATTCATCTGGAATGTTGTAAACATAAGTGTCCATTCTGAATTTCATGAACGGCGCATCCAAAGCCTTCGCCTCGTTTCCGTCACCATAATAATCAACCGAGCCGTTGTCGCAAATCAGGTGAACGTACAAGGTCTTGCCGTCCTGCTCGGCAAGCAATGCCTCTGGGTGTCCCTCCGTACCGCCAACCAAGCCCGTAAGATCGGCATCCATCTTCACGAGATCCTCGCTCGCTGTTGTCAACGGATTGCTTCCGCTATTCGCTGGCACATTACCGTTCCACAGATACAAACCCGGAGTTCCGCCGCTTGCATACGAGCCGGCGACTATCACGAAACCGGCAGTGCCGATTCTCTCCATCGACCTGATGCCCAGTTCGCCGAAATCAAAAAGCACTGGCTCGCCAATCGTTGGCGCTATCGACGACTCGCCGTCGACATTCAGCATGGTCTCCAAGTTAGTGACTGGTGCTGCCACAGCGTATTTTCTGTTTGAACTCGTTGGCGCCACGTTCTTCAGCGGCACATACGGAGCACGGAATCCCACGTACGCCACCTCGCCGCCATAAGCCACGGCAAGTCCCTCGACATTAAAGCCATTGATATTCTTTGGCGCAACATCTTTCTTTGCCGACGCTGTAAAATCCCATCCGCATCCGTCGCCCCAAGCTATCAGCGCGTCACGCATCTTTGTGGAATAGCTCTTCACCGTAACGGTAAGGTCTGCGCCTGTGCCTGTCACATCAGTTGCAAACAATCTGTTTCTATATGGCTTCAGTTTGCCGCTCTTGTTGTTTCCAAGAGATGTTATCCAGTAAAGTCTGTTTCCTGCGTTATACTTCACACTCGCAGAAGCACCCTCTATATCGAATTCCTCGCCATCTGCTCCGCCAGCACCGCTTGTAACATCAAAAGTCTTGATGGCTTGTCCTGAATAATTTCTGTGGAAAAGCCTCAGCAGGTTTGCCTCATCATCGGCTATGAGCATATAGTCGGTGCCGACAGGAGCCGCAGCCGAAGCATCGGCTATAGTCGTCGGGAACACGGTATTTGCTGGGTGCGCAGAAGCTGCAGATGCCGCAACTTTGAATTTGAATTCCGACGAATTGCTTCCGTTGCTTGCCGTCAGTCCGACTGTTGCGTACCCCACTCCGCTTGGAACGATCGTAACCTTATAAGTCGTGCCGGAAACAAGTTCGCACTTGCAGTTAGCCACAGCTACGACACTTGAGTTGTCCGATGTGAACGAGAACGAAGTCGGACTGTTTGTGATATTGACATACACACCGTTTGTCTGCAGTGGGTCTGTCGGGTCTGAAATGACTGTGGACACTGCGTAAGGACTTGATTTTCCTATCGCCAATGATGCCACAGACGTGCCTGGTATCGTTGGTTGCGTAGTTGACAATGAAATTACCGGAGCCGCCGCATTGACAGCAGCTGTGAACATTGCGAAAACCGCAATCGCAAACATTTTTTTCATAGGCAATTATATTAGATTGTTAATTACTTCCCGACCAATCAATATCACAAATATGGGCAGAATTTGTTCGAAACGGCAATTTTTTAAGTTTACATTTCCTAAAAACAGACCGCCTATTTCACAAATCCGTCATACCTCAACTGCTGATGCAGAAAGTCCTCGCCGTATGTCACCTTCACATCCGCTATGTTGCCATTCTCATCTTTAACAAGCTCATACACAGGGTTTACAAAGCCCTTGTATGGCGAGAGATTCAGTCTTCTGTATCTTTCGAGTATCTCGTTGTGCAAGTCCGGGTCTATCTGCACGCCATAGTCCTCGACAAGGCGTTTCGCCGCCTCGTAGTCGCCCACTGAGCGTATCCTCTGCACCTCGGCGAGCAGCACTCCGAAGAGTTTTCTGAGTTCCTTGTAGCTGTTTATCTTGACATATGTCTTGCCGTCTTTCTTCACCAGCTCTATCACGTTATCCTTCTTGCCTTTTTCATATGCCCACCTCGCTATCAGCGCTCGGTTTCTCATGTGCGCCTCCTCTATCACGTCGCCCGGCTTTATCCTGATGAGCTGTGTCAGCAGTCCGTTCATTATATATGAGTAATACTCAGCCTTGTAGGCGTCCTTTGCAGGCAGCAGCCCGAGCTCGAGTATTTTGGCGTCAGCTGTGTAATAGAGTCCGAAGAGGTCGGCTCGCGCCTCCTCTATTGTCGAGCCGTAAGCCTTGAGCGCCTCGCGCGAAACGCCTGGCAGCAACTGTCCGGAGCCATGTCCGAGACATTCGTGCAGATCGGTGTGCAGGTTGTCGGCTATGTAGGCGTATTTCTTGGAGCGCTCGATTTCCTCGTCGGAGAGCATGAACTCCTCCGCGAATCCATTTCCCTGAGCGGCTTTGTCATAGGCGTTGGTTATATTCTCTATGGTCACCGACTTCGAGCCGTGTATCTGCCTTATCCAGTTGGCGTTAGGCAGGTTTATTCCTATCGGAGTGGCTGGATAGCAGTCGCCGCCTAAGAATGCCATCGTTATAACCTTGGCAGACACGCCCTTGACTTCCTTTTTCTTGAACTCGCTGCTCACAGGCGAATGGTCCTCGAACCACTGCGCGTTCTCTGACAGAATCTGCGTTCTGCGTGTCGCCTCGATGTTCTTGAAGTTAACGATTGACTCCCACGAAGCCTTCATGTCGAGCGGGTCGCCATAGGTTTCAATAAAGCCGTTCACGAAGTCCACTCTCGAGTCCGTGTCGCCCACCCATTTTATCGAATATTCGTCAAACGTCTTCAAATCGCCGGTCTTGTAGAACTCAACAAGCGTCTCTATCACATCCTTCTGCTTGTCGTTCTCGGCATACGGTTTCGCCTGCTCCAGCCAATAGACGATTTTCTCTATCTTGTCGGAGTACTTGCCGCCGACCTTCCACACTTCCTCATAGACCATCCCGTCTTTCTTCACCAATCTCGAATTCATGCCGTACGATGGCGGCGTGGTGTCGTTCTCGTCCTTCATGGCGTTGTAGAATGCCTCCGCCTCCTGCTGCGACACATTCAAGTAATAGTTGCAAGCGGAAGTCTTCACCAAATCCTCGCCGTCAGCCTGGTTCACCCTCTTGGGCGCCACAGTCGGGTCGAATATAACTTTCAGCAAAGTCTCCTCAGCAGTCTTAGCCTCTCCTATATTGCTGTTCAAGTTCTCCAGCACGTTTTTGCTCTCCGCATCCAGTTTGCTGTACTGCTGCTTGAACCATTCCTTAGAAAATGCCGGAGTAAACTTCTCGCAGCCGTAATGGTGATGTATGCCATTGGCGAATAGCACTTGCTTCATGTATGTGAGGAAAGCATTATAATCGTCCGACGATTTGTCCATGCCTTCCATCATGTACATGCGCTCCAAAGCGCCTCTCACCAGCAGATTGTATCGGCAGTTCTGGTCGAAGAGTATGTCTCGGCCCTCCTCCGCAGCCTTTGTCAGATTGTATATCAAAAGTTTCTGAGAAAGTGTCAAATCCCCAAACCCTGGAACCTGGTATCTCAACACCTGAATATCAGCGAATCTATCTACCAAGTAATTGAATTTTACGTCTGTCTTCATTTTTATTGTCTTATTATGTTTTGCGTTTATATTCATCGGCATTGCCATCGCCGCTGCCAACAGAGCCATTGGCAAATATTTAATCACACCTGATTTTGCAATCGGAAACATCATAGTATCAATCCTTTAAATAAAGAAAGTTGACGCCACAGAAGCATCAACTTTCTCAAAAAATCATATTACATTATTCTAATGCTACTATTCTGCGTTGTTCATCTCAACATCTTTCTTCAGAACGAACTTCTTGCCCTTCTTCTTCAACTGGTCGTATGACATGTCTGGTCCGTTGCATCCTGTTGGGTTGTTATTTGAGTCAACAAGCGGAGTGACGTGGTCGAAGATGAATCTCTTCTTCTTCTCGTCGTAGTTGAGTGTCATGCCGAGGTCGGCGCAATATGTGAACACGACTCTCGCCACCTTTCCTCTGTAGCTCTTGAATGTATCGTCGCCGCCGAGCATCAGTCTGTCGTTCGAGAAGTTCAGCACATCGATGACCTTCATCTTCATATTAGGATTAGGCTGGCTCCATCCGAGCACAACGTACTGTGGCTCATCGCCCTTCACTATGTTTATAATCTTGTAATAAAGAGCGCCGTACCACCTGCGAGGCAATATCTGCTGGTTCTCTCTTGGGATGTAAACCGGGCTGTTCTGCTCAAGCACATAGACACGGTCATTCTCCAAGTTCTGCACCAGTCCGTAGAACTTGTAGTTATAGTCCTCAAGTTCAATCGCCCATGTGTACACTCTGATGTTATAATCGTCAGAGTAGATACGTCCGATGTTCTTCAGCGACTCGAAAGGATAGAAGAACGAGCCTTGCAGTCTCAGAGCGTCTCTCATCTTGTTGAGGATAGAATCGTTCATTTCAACTCTCTCCTGCGAATGAGTGTCGTTGGTCAGCAGTCTGTCAAACATGCCCTTAATCTCCTTCTCTGCCTTAACCAAGTCTGGACTAACCTTTATCTTCTTGGCTCTCAGGATGGAATCTGTTATAGCAGAAGCCAGCTTGTCATTTATATCCTGTGCCGACGCTGTAGAGATTTTAGGTCTCTCGGCTGTCGATGGCACTGCCAATGTCTGTTTCAGCAAAGTTGGGTTCACTGGCTCGTATTTAGCCGAGTCCGAAATTGGCTTCATTGGAAGAGACTCTGGCAAACCTTCGTTTGCATCCTTCTTCTTTGCATATGCCACTACCGACACGAATGCAAGCAATAATACTACAAGTTTCTTCATCAAAGTTTATGTTTTAAATTTAAGGTTAATACAATTTTATGCCTCAGCCTCGTCGTCTTCCTTCATGTTGTGGAAAACGTTCTGCACATCCTCGTCCTCCTCAAGCTTGTCGATAAGCTTCTCGACGTCTGCGCGCTCCTCAGCTGTGAGTTCCTTTGTGTCATTAGGTATGCGCTCAAACTCAGATGACTCGATTTCATATCCGTTGTCTTCCAGATACTTCTGGATGTTGTTGAATGCCTCGAACGGACCGTAGATTACGATAGACTCCTCGTCGGCGTCTATCTCTGCGTCGAAGTCCATAAGCTCCAGCTCCAATGACTCCATGTCGGCACCGTCCTTAGCCTTGATTTTGAACACTGACTTGTGGTCGAAGAGGAAAGACAGCGAACCTGTTGTTCCAAGGTTGCCGCCGCACTTGTTGAAGTATGAGCGGACATTAGCCACTGTTCTTGTTGTGTTGTCGGTGGCAGTCTCCACTACGATTGCTATTCCGTGAGGAGCGTATCCTTCATACACCATCTCCTTGTAATCAGAAGTGTCCTTATCTGTGGCCTTCTTGATTGCGCGCTCCACGTTCTCCTTTGGCATGGCAGCCGCCTTAGCATTCTGCATCAAAGCACGAAGTCTTGGGTTTCCGTCAGGGTCAGGACCGCCGTTCTTCACAGCGATTGTGATTTCCTTACCAAGTTTTGTAAATGTACGGGCCATATTACCCCAACGCTTCATTTTTCTTGCTTTGCGATATTCGAACGCTCTTCCCATTGCTTATTGTTTTTGTTTATTGATTATTAGTTTTTACGCCTTCGCGGCTTTATCTATTTTAGAATCGGCAAATATATAAAAAAGAGGGCAAATGACAATAAATGACACAAAGATAAAAGACTACATCAAAGCAATATCAACCAAACACTAAACAGATTTAGCTCTACGACCTAAAACAATTGGAATAAACCTTTTCACCAACAATATTATAGGAACAAAGGCGAGCAATACTATGACCGACAGTAAGAACATAAACACATTTTCTATCAACACAGAAAAATTCTGAGCATCTATCCATTTCAGAGGTTCATGCAATAATTCACGATGAAAGACTAAAGTGACAATCGTTCCAACAGAAGACACACGAACAATACGCCAATCATATTTATTAAGCAACATTGATATCAGATAAACCATAACACAACCAGCAACCGAAGCTACAGAAAACAGCAAGAAACTCTCACCATAACTGCATTTAAACATGTACGCTGGTCCATTATAACAACCTATTAAAAACACAACTACTGCACATAATGACACTATAACAAGATAATGCCAACGCTTAAGCATCCCAGTTTTGCCAACAGAGCGAATATCTGTGCAATAGTTTCCCAGCATAAAAAACGGGAGAGCCAACATTACATTTGTAACACTCCATGGCTGATTTAAATCAAAATGATTGTAAACCAAAGCACATAATATAGCAAGAAAAGACAATAGCGCACGCCTATCAGGAAAGAACTGGAAAATGACTTTAATTATAATCAACGTATAAACAAACCATAGATTACTGCAGCCTGCAGCATCATGAAGTTGATGAAACCCTGCGACTATAGCAAAAATAGACCAAAGCCACTGACCGTCATCAAGATGATTAAATATATAGCCAGCCGCCTTAATTATAGCCAGTATGAAATAAGGGACAACAAGACCATTAAGAATTTTAGAAAAAAAGACTCTGGTTGACTGTTCGTGTTTTGTCAAATAACCAGCAACAACAAAAAAGACTGGAACATTAAAAGCGTATATAAACCCGGACATTACTTCAGGAAAGCAATGTCCCCAAATAACTAGCAACATACCTATGCTTTTCATCCAATCTATCCAAATCAATCTTTCCCTCGGAACCAATCCTGACATAACCTAATTTTATAAAAAAGTTTTTGACAAATGTAAGAAAAATAAGCAAAATCCATATTTCTTACGAAAAACAAGAAATAAAATCACATCATATAATTATCTTTGTAGATTATTTCAGACAAAGACAAGCATAAACTAAAAAAAACAAGATAATACGATGAAAG
>JAEEGG010026158.1_pt1 | contig 11167 bp, 8 predicted proteins | sample 9134161 | NCBI WGS metagenome assembly JAEEGG01 (sample SAMN16246543, study PRJNA631951) | gut metagenome | biome: gut microbiome; feature: rumen; material: CR-attached | host: Bos | place: Iran: Karaj | collected 2018-10
GTCATGGTGTCGTTCAGATGGTACTTGCCTGTGTAATAGCCAAGGACTGGAAAGACGACCAGTGCCACCTTGTCGGCCAGATGATAGGCAATGGGGAACCACTCCATGCGCGAGGTCAAGCGGATGAGGTGCTCCTCGGCTTTGGCCTCGATATACTCGCAGACAGTCTCGCCACCCTTCATCATTGCCATGCAAACCTGAGACTGCTGCCATTTCTCGCGGTCTTTCTTCGTCAGTTCTTCGACGTAGCGGCTCATGAGTTTCGAGTCGTGCATGTTCTCAGCCACTTGACGCAGGATGCATTCCGCATACAGGTTCATCTCTTCCAATGGCACAGCGTCCATGTCCTGGTTGACGAGCTTGTTGCTGTTGTTCCTCATCGCATCGAGGGGAATACTGCCCAGAAGTGTCTGCTGGTCTATGAGCATTTCAATGGCCTCGTGGGTTGATTTTACAAGGGACTTCCCTTTCATCACAGCCTTCACACCACGCTCATACTCCTTCTGGTCATAGAGCGCAGTGTGCTTCTGCCCGCCATGAAAAAGGGCCATCAGTTTGTTAATAACTTGCAGGATGGTATACGGCTTCTCCTGCTTACGGGGGCTTTCTTGCCGTCCCCCAGTCTCACTGTTGCCTCCCTGCATCTGACTATCGCCAGAGGGAAGCATGCTTCGATAATCTTTAGACATAAATTTAACTTATCTTTTTCGTCCTCTATTATTCTGTTGTCTGATAAAACCGTTCTTCTTCCACCAATATCATTCCTCGTCCTTCTTCTTCGGCAGGTCATTATTGCTCTGACCGCCTTCAAGGGACGGCTGTGTTTCCGGCAAGGCAAGGTTAGCAACGACGTCCATCATCACTTCGGCTGCATCACCCGCACGCTCGGCACTACATTCAAACTGATCAAGCAGTTCCATTGCGGCACTCTTCACCTGTTTTCCACGTTAATGGGTGTTAACAGCCGAAACTTCTTAAAAATCAATAAAATGACACTTTGACAGGCTGCATTTTGGGTTCCTCGCAGTACCTTTGCACCATGTTTGTACAACGAAAACCCAACAAGTCCGGCTCCTTCAGCGTCATCGTCAAGCAGGAGGGAAAGCATAGCCGTGCCAACAAGGCCATTAAGATTATAGGTACCAGTTCTGATGAAGGAGAGTTGCAGGAACTGGAACGCCAGGGCTGGGAGTATATCGATTCCATGCGCGGTCCTCTGCTGCCGATGGACTATTATGATTCCTTCGAGAAAGGCTTGGAGGAATTCCTCTCTGGAATCTCAAACGCCCACATTCAGGTGATTGGTCCCGAACTCATCTACGGCAGTCTCTACGACAGGATAGGCTATGGCGAATTGAATAATGACATGTTCCGCCACTTGGTGATATGCCGCCTGTTCAATCCGGGCAGCAAGCTTCGTACGGTGGAGTACCTGCGTCGCTATCTCAACAAGGACTACGGCGTGGAGGCTATCTACAAGTTCCTTGACGAGCTGTGCTACCGCAAGGACAAGGACTGCAAGAAGCACAAGGACGGGAAGCCGATAAGGCCGGAGGGCGAGGACATGAAATCGCAAGTGGAGCGCATTTCATACGCCTGGACGAAGAAGAAGTGCGGCGGCACTGTCAGCGTGGTGTTTTACGACATGACCACACTCTACTTTGAGGCTGCGCAGGAGGACGACCTGCGCAAGACGGGCTTCTCGAAGGACGGCAAGCACGCCTGTCCGCAGATATTCCTCGGGCTGCTGGTCGCTCCAGGCGGCAACCCCATAGGCTATGAGATATACGAGGGCAACATCCATGAGGGCAAGACACTGATTCCCGTCATCGAGGCTTTGGCCAGGAAGCACGGCTTCGACCATCCCATCGTCGTGGCCGATGCGGGGTTACTGTCGAAGGCAAACATTGAGGAACTCCAGAAGAACGGCTACGAATATATAATAGGTGCACGGGTAAAGAACGAGACGGATGCGGTGAAACAAGCCGTCATCGGCATGGACCTGCAGTACGGCGACGCCAAGGTCATCGACAAGGGCGACGGTGTACGTCTGATAGTCTCAAAATCGGAGAAACGCGCCAAGAAGGATGCCCATGCCCGGAAGAAGGGGATGGAGCGTCTGGAGAAGCGATTCAACACCGGCAAGCTGACCAAGGCTAATATCAACAGGCGAGGCTACAACAAATATCTGAAGATGGAAGGCGACGTGACAATCACCATTGACCGTGACAAGTACGAGGCTGATGCCGTATGGGACGGAGTAAAGGGACATGTCACCAACACCAAGCTGCCCGAGAAGGATGTCCTGTCCAGCTACTCAAATCTTTGGTTCATAGAACGGGCATTCAGGATGAACAAGGGTGATTTGCGCGCCAGGCCGATCTTCCACAGGCTGCACAACCGGATAGAGGCACACATTTGCATCTGCTTCACGGCCTACACCATCATGCTGGAATTGGAACGTCTGCTCAAAGAGGCAAAGTCGGAGATTACCATCTATCAGGCAGGACACCTCACAAAAACCATGTACCAGCTGAACTATCAGACTCCAAAGACTCACCGAAAAAAGACCATGATTTTACAAATGGACAGCGAACAAAAGGAATTATATGACATAGTGTCACGAAAACAGCCGGCAAAATAACGCCATCTTCGGCGGCTGTCAATAGTTTTTACTTTTGACCTGTTGGGTTCCTCAAGGGAGGAAAACAGGCGATGATGCTACGATAGTTTTCTTTATTGAGCAGTCGGGTGATAACACTATTTCTGGCTATTATCAATACTCGTTAGCGGAAGGCGCAAAGCGCTATCCATACAATGCAATAAAACTTAAATAATACGCTTATTCAAACATGCTTTCGATATACTCAAGCAACTCTGTGTTATGGTGAATATAGTGTCTCAAACTTTGGCCTCCCTTGAATCCGAAAGGTAACAAATCTTCAGCAGTAAGACCAGTTCCGTCGCTTTCCATTATAAGTCTTAGCCGAAAAGTCGGATGCTCTGGAGCTTTGCCAATCCAATAGTCCTTGTCCTCACGATGGTCTACGGCTGTTTCGACACATGTCTTGAAGCGCACAGCTCCATTGATATACAGATATACAATGTCGCCCATTTCGAATGGATAAGTCTTCTGCACCCAACTAACAAACCCCTCTTTGTGTAAGCAGTCCGTGTGGCGACACCTATTCGGATTTGCCAATACCAACCATTTATTGTTTCTTTCCATATTGCTCAATATTAGTAATCTATCTGCTAAGTTATATTGGTGACTATTTCAGTAGGTTGCGGTTACCGTTGTCCTCCAATACCTGCATTTGTTGGATAGCAATCTGATTGAGTTTTACAAGCCTTTCGCCCTGTGGAACACCATCATTGATAAGCACGGCATTGATATTCTCCATATTCGAAAGGCATATCAGTTCGTTGATGGTGGCGTAGTCGCGGATATTTCCTTTTAGGTCAGGATTAGCTTCTCGCCACTGTTTGGCTGTCATTCCAAACATAGCCACGTTCAAAACATCGGCTTCCTCGGCATAGATGATGCTTGCTTGTGTTGGGGTGACCTCTTCGGGTATCAGATGGCTCTTGATGGCATCCGTATGAATACGGTAGTTAATCTTTGAGAGTTCCCTTTTGGCAGTCCACCCCAATTGTTTCTGTTCTTCCTCTTTCAGCCTTTGAAACTCGTCAATCAAGTAGAGTTTGAAGGTTACACTAATGGCGGTTCCAAACTCGAAGGCAATATCCTTAAAAGCGTATGTGCCGCCATAACGACCTTTTTTCACAATGATGCCAATGGCATTTGTTTTCTCAACCCACTCACTCACGCTCATGACGAAACTTGGTAAACCTGCCTGCATTCTAAAGTGGTCAAATTCGACCACTTTAAAATTGGGATTGTGTATCATCTCCCAAGTTCCCAGAAACTCTATAGTATAGCGAGTGCGTATCCAGTTCTTGATGATGTCGGCAGCACGGCTTTCACTTTGTTTGCCGTTAGCTCAGCGTCAGGAGTTCTTTGATAAGCAAATCACGGCAGAATGAGGAAATGAGAACCGTTGCCAGTTCGTAACCCAGATTTTTCTCAATCCTCGGAACTGCCTTTATTTACATAAGGTTTGCGATTTTATCCAAAAAATACAAAATAAAAACTGAATAATAATCTACTATTTTCAAATATTCCCAATCATTTAACTTTATTTAGTAATCCTTGTTTCATTTCTTTTACTATTTGTTTCATTGTTTATTTCCGAACACGTTTTGTCTGACCGATGGCACCAGCGGGGCAGACAAGGCTGCAGAGATGACAGCCGACGCACTTAGTGCCGACGATACGCGGCTGGCGGGTGTCACGATCGAAGACAATGGCCTGATGGCCACCATCGCTGCACGACACCTCGCAACGTCCGCAACCAACGCAACGCTCACGATCAATCTTGGGGTAGACGATGGTATCGCGATTGAGTTCGCTGGGCTGTGTGAACATAGGAATCCTCTCGCCAACGAGGTCAGCGAGGTTGTCAATGCCCCGTTTCGCCATGTAGCGGCGGAGACCGAGAATGAGGTCGTCGATGATGCGGTAGCCGTACTGCATGACAGCTGTACACACCTGTACGTTTCGGCATCCGAGCTGGATGAACTCCAGGGCGTCGCGCCATGTCTCGATGCCACCAATGCCACTAAAGTGGGTGCCGCTGAGGATATCGACCTTCGTCATCTCAAGGATGTGGCGCAGGGCGATAGGCTTGACAGCACGGCCGGAATAGCCAGAGATGGTACGGCGATCGGCGACATTGGCACGGGGATCCATGGTGACCGACTTGATGGTGTTGATGGCCGAAATGGCATCGGCACCACCGAGATATGCGGATAGAGCGGGTTGCGCCATGTTGGTGATGTTAGGCGTCATCTTTGGGATAACGGGGATATGGACGTGACGCTTTACGTAGGTAGTGTAGATGGCAACGAGCTCGGGGTTCTGTCCAACGTCGCTACCCATACTAGAGAGACGCATCTGAGGGCATGAGAAATTGAGTTCCACGGCGTCGACACCGGCACGCTCGGCCATCTCGGCTAGTTCTATCCACTGTTCCTCGGTCTGACCCATGATACTGGCGATGACAATCTTCGTGGGGTAGTTTTGCTTCAGTCGGCGAAGGATGTCAAAGTCCATATCAACAGGGTTTTCGCTCAGCTGCTCCATATTGCGGAAACCGTAGAAATCGCCGTAGATGCCGTTGCTGTGTACAGCGTCAAAGCGCGGAGACACCTCACGGATTTCCTGCAGGCAGATGGTCTTATAGAACACACCACCCCACCCTGCATCGAAAGCCCTCGCCACCATCTCATAGTTGGTACAGACGGCAGATGAAGCGAGGAAAAAGGGATTCTCGCAGTGGAGGCCGCAGAAGTCGATGCCCAAGTCGGGATAGTGAGCATCGTCAACATCATCGGGATGGATGGAACGGATGAGGTCCTTGATGCGGACGGGTTGATTGTAATGGATACAGGCCCGCTCAGCGGCCTCGAGGTCGGCATCGGTGCAGTCGGCCACCCAACGGAGGGCAGGCTTGTGATTGTCGAAACGGACAGCACGGATGGCGCGGGCAGGATCACCTGTCGGGCAGGCCTTGGTACACGGTGCGTCTTGACATAACAGGCAGCGGTTAGCTTCTTCGTAAATATTGATTTGTTTCATATAACGGTTCCTCCTATGTAGTTTTAGTGAATTTTATTTGGGGACAAAGATAAACAAAAAAATCGGACTGACCAAATATCTGCCCGATTATTTACAAAACGAAAACAATCTCAGGTTTTGCGTTAACCTTATTATTGAAATTTCCAAAAATTTTGGCAAAAAGATTTGGAAGATAAAGAAAAATAGACTATCTTTGCCGTCTGAAACGAATGTATTATAAAATAGGTAATGAAAGAATTCTTTAAAATGACCCTTGCCACGATCTGTGGTATTGCGATTTTCTTAGTGGTGACAGGCTTGTTCTTTGTCATTTCACTTGTGGGTATGATTGCCAGCGATTCGGCCTCGACAAAGGTGAAGGACAACTCGGTTTTTGTCATCAAACTTGACGGTATAATCAGCGAGCGTGCTGAGGATGACTCACCCTTCAACGCCCTGTTAGGTATGGGCGACATGAGTGCCATGGGATTAGACAACCTGATTGCCAGCATCCGCAAGGCAAAGGAGAATGACGAGATCAAAGGTATTTACTTAGAGGGCGGTGCGCTCTCTTTCGATGCTCCTGCTACTGCCCAGCAGCTGCGCGATGCCCTGAAGGACTTCAAGAAGAGCGGCAAGTGGATTCTGGCCTATGCCGACCAGTATTATCAGGCCAGCTACTATGTGGCATCGGTGGCCGATAAGATCTATCTGAACGCAGAGGGAATGATAGACTTCAAGGGACTCGGCGGCAAGGGCGAATACTATAAAGGCCTATACGACAAGCTCGGCATCAAATATATGGTGGCCAAGGTTGGTAAATATAAGAGTTATGTGGAGAGCAACACCCAGACGGGCATGAGCGAATACGACCGCGAACAGCGCACGGCCTATCTGCAGGGCATCTGGCAGTACTGGCTGCACGAGATAGCTGAAAGCCGTAAGGTAAAGGCAGAGCAGTTAGACCAGTTGGCTAACGACAGCATCATGGCGTTTGCCTTCCAGAAAGACTATGTGGAGGCTAAACTCATCGACAATGTGATGTTCCCTGAGGAAATCAGAGCAGAAATCAAAAAGCGCCTGAAGCTCGATGAAGACGACGATATAAACCAGCTGACCCTGAGTGACATGCTGAACGTGAAGCCGAAGGAAAAGAGCAACGGTGAGGAGATTGCCGTTTACTATGCTTACGGCAGTATCGTCGACAACAACGCCTTAGACCTGCTTTCAGGTACCGACCATAAGATTGTGGGCAGGTCGACGGCCGAGGATCTCCGCAAATTGGCTGAGGATGACGACGTGAAAGCTGTGGTATTCCGCGTGAACTCAGGTGGCGGCAGTGCCGTTGCCTCTGAGCAGATCCGCCACGCCATCAAACTGATCAAGGCGAAGAAGCCCGTAGTGGTATCGATGGGAGGTATGGCTGCCTCTGGCGGTTATTGGATCAGTTCGCCCGCCAACTATATCTTTGCTGAGCCAACCACCATCACCGGCAGCATCGGTATCTTCGGACTGATTCCCAATGTCAGCGGTCTGGTAACCGACAAGCTCGGTGTGACCTTCGACGGTGTGACCACCAACAAACATACCGACTATGAAACCGATCTGGTGTTAGGCAAGGATAATGACGAGAACATGAAATTCCTGCAGGCCTATATCGACCGCGGCTATGAGTCGTTCCTGAAGATCGTATCGGAAGGTCGTGGCATGAAGCCCGAACAGGTGGACTCTATCGCCCAGGGTCGTGTATGGCTCGCTACCGATGCGCTGAAGATCAAACTCGTAGACAAGCTCGGCAGCCTTGACGATGCTGTGAAGAAAGCCGCTGAACAGGCAAAGCTCGACGAGTATCAAACCAAGGCTTACCCTGCTCAGGGCAGTTGGATGGATCAGTTCCTGCCCAAGGAGAACAAGGGCACGTATCTTGACGGCCAGTTCCAGAGAGAGCTGAAGGCATTGCTCGGTGACCTGTATGAGCCGATGATGGAAATCCGTCAGGCCGTGAAGGACGGCAGTTATGTGCAGGCGAAGATGCTTGACGACGTCAGGGTGAAGTGAAAAGTGAATAGTGAATAGTGATTAGTGAATAGTTGTGGAGGGGGATTTCATTAAGGTCAACAAGAAGCTGCTGCCACTGAGCTGGCTGTACGGTGCTGGCGTGAGGTTCAGGAACCTGCTCTTTGAGATGAATATCCTGAAGAGCAAGTCGTATGCCGTACCCGTCATCTCCGTCGGTAACATTACCGTTGGCGGCACTGGCAAGACCCCCCATGTGGAATACCTCATCCAACTTCTGAAAGACAAATTCAACGTGGCCATGCTGAGTCGTGGCTATAAGCGCAAGAGTAGCGGATATGTGTTGGCGACGCCAGAGACGCCGATGAAGATGATTGGCGACGAACCCTATCAGATCAAGCAGAAATACCCGAAGGTGACGGTGGCCGTTGATGGTAAAAGGACACGAGGCATCGAGCACCTGATTCATGACGACAGTACGAAAGAGACAGATGTGATTCTGCTTGACGATGCTTACCAGCATCGGTATGTCAAACCTGGTTTAAGCATCCTGCTGGTGGATTATCACCGATCGATTATCTTCGACAAACTGATTCCTGCAGGTCGCCTGCGGGAGCCGCTGAAAGGTAAAGACCGTGCCGACATCGTCATCGTGACCAAGTGTCCGAAGGAGCTGAAGCCCATGGAATTCCGCGTGCTCACCAAGCAGATGAACCTGTATCCCTATCAGCAACTCTACTTTACGACACTCGATTATGGGCAGCTGAAGCCAGTATTTCCGAATACTCCGAATAATCGGAATAATCTGAGTACTCCGAATCATCTCGAGGATCTCTCCGGCTATCACGTGCTGCTGCTGACGGGCATTGCATCGCCCAAGCAGATCCATTACGACGTAAAGCCACATGCAAAGGATATCAAGTCGCTGGCCTACGGCGATCATCATGCCTTTAAGCAGAGAGATATCCACCATATCAACGAGACATTTGCCAATCTGCCATCGCCCAAGGTGATCATCACCACGGAGAAAGACATGGTAAGACTGGAAACGACCCAAGGACTGAGCGACGAGGTCAAGAACAACCTGTATGTCCTGCCCGTCAGAATCAGTTTTATGCTTGAAGGAGAAGCAACGTTTAACGAATATATCATAGGTTATGTACGAAAGAATTCAAGAAACAGCATCCTGGCTAAAGGCAAGGATGACCACAAGTCCAAAGACAGCGATCGTACTGGGGACAGGCCTCGGACAATTAGCTTCAGAAATAACTGACAAGACAGAGTACCCCTATTCTGAGATTCCCAACTTCCCTGTATCCACAGTGGAAGGACATAGTGGCAAACTGATTTTCGGTAAACTTGGCGGTGTGGATATTCTCGCCATGCAAGGCCGTTTCCACTACTACGAGGGCTACTCGATGAAGGAGGTGACTTTCCCCGTCCGCGTGATGTACGAGTTAGGCATTAAAACCCTCTTCGTGTCGAATGCCTCTGGCGGCATGAACGAACACTTCCACGTGGGCGACCTGATGATCATCACCGACCATATCAACTTCTTCCCTGAGCATCCGCTACGTGGCAAGAACCTTCCCACAGGTCCCCGTTTCCCAGATATGCACGAGCCCTACGACCAGCAACTGATTAAGCTGGCCACGGCGATAGCCAACGAGAAAAAGATACGCGTGAAATATGGTGTCTATGTTGGTGTACAAGGCCCGACTTTCGAGACACCCGCAGAATATAAGATGTATCGTATCTTAGGCGGCGACGCCGTGGGCATGTCAACCGTCCCTGAGGTGATTGCGGCCCGTCACTGCGGTATCCGTTGCTTTGGTGTTTCCGTGATTACCGACCTTGGCGGATTCGATGTTCCTGTAGAGGTAAGTCATGAGGAGGTGCAGGATGCAGCCAATAAGGCCCAGCCGCTGATGACGGAGATCATGCGCGAGATGATTGTACGTTCTGAGCAGGTGGAAAGCAAAACGAAAGAGAAATATAATACGGATCACCCGACAGAAGAATGGAAATAGCGAAACTTGGAGAATTCGGTCTGATTGACCGACTGACCAAAGACATAGAGATTAAGAATGAAAGTACGAAGTACGGCGTAGGCGACGACTGCGCCGTACTCAGTTATCCAGATAAGGAAGTGCTCGTCACCACTGACCTGTTGATGGAAGGTGTGCATTTCGATCTAACCTATATCGACCTGAAGCATTTAGGCTATAAGTCGGCGATGGTGAATATCAGCGATGTGTTTGCCATGAACGGCACCCCTCGCCAGATAACGGTTTCCTTAGCACTCAGCAAGCGCTTTACGGTAGAGGATATGGAGGAGTTCTACGCTGGTCTGCGTCTGGCCTGCGACAAATGGCATGTGGACATTGTCGGCGGCGACACTACCTCTTCGTATACAGGACTGGCCATCAGCATCACCTGTATCGGTGAGGCACGCAAAGAGGATATCGTCTATCGCAACGGTGCCAAGAACACCGATCTCATCTGCGTCAGCGGTGACTTAGGAGCCGCATATATGGGATTGCAGTTGCTGGAACGTGAGAAAAGCGTCTACTACGGTCAGATCAACGACCTCCAGAAGAAAATTGCCGAAGCCAAAGCCGCTGGCGACGAAAAGAAACTCTCAACTCTCAACTCTCAACTCTCAACTTTCAACTTCCAGCCCGATTTCAGCGGCAAGGAATATCTGCTCCAACGTCAGTTGCAGACGGAGGCCCGCGGCGACATCATTGAGAAGCTCCGTGAGGCAGGCATCAAACCAACATCTATGATGGATATCAGCGACGGACTGTCCTCAGAACTGATGCATATTTGTAAGCAGTCGGGCGTGGGATGCCGCATCTTTGAGAAGAACATCCCCATCGATTACCAGACGGCTGTGATGGCTGAGGAAATGAATATGAACGTAACCACTTGTGCCCTGAATGGTGGCGAAGACTACGAACTGCTTTTCACTGTTCCCATTGGCGACCACGAGAAGATAGAACAAATCGAAGGTGTGAAGATGATTGGGCATATCACCGAAGAGCAATACGGCCGACTGCTTGTAACCCGTGATAATCAGGAGTTTGAGCTTAAAGCACAGGGCTGGAACCCGCTGGAGAAATAAAGAAACGAATGTGAATAATCAACCCTAATTTTCATAATTTTATTATTATAATTCGTGGATAAAATTATTCATATTATTCACATTCGTTTCCTACAAACCCCATTCATTTGTTAATAAACGCTAAAGAAATCCATTTCCTTCATCGATTCTTGTTGAGTTTCATTTTTTCTTTGTACCTTTGCACCCGCAAACGAAAGGATTGCAACCAAAGACATGGTGCCTTAGCTCAGTTGGTAGAGCATCGGACTGAAAATCCGTGTGTCCCCGGTTCGATTCCTGGAGGTACCACTCCTCCTTTCATTAGCCCGGTCTTGCTTGTTAGCAGCCGGGTTTTCTTTTAATAG